>Ga0070727_10000643_pt1 | contig 41773 bp, 40 predicted proteins | sample tdAd472_FD_66722 | JGI IMG/M metagenome (GOLD analysis project Ga0070727, IMG submission 66722) | Marine sediment microbial communities from the Atlantic coast under amendment with organic carbon and nitrate - tdAd47.2 | ecosystem: Environmental > Aquatic > Marine > Coastal > Sediment | place... | reverse complement strand
CTACAAGGACGCCGCCGAGGTGGTGGGGATCGTGCACGACGGCGGCCTGGCCGAGCGCGTGGCGCGGATCCGCCCGCTGGGCTGCGTCAAGGGCTGAAGGACCCGCTCGCAGCCCTGGACCGCGTCGCTCGTCGGTCACACCCCCGTGCTGGTTGCTGGACCTCCTCGCGCCTTGCCAGGCCCTCGTCGACGGGCTGCGAGTAGGATCGGGCGCATGCAGCCCTTGATCCTCGCCAGCAGCTCGCGCTTCCGCGCGGCGGTCCTCGAACGCCTCGGCGTCCCCTTCTCTTGCCAGGCCCCCGACTTCGACGAGGTCGACCCGGGCGGGCTGAGCCCGGCCGAGCTCGCCCAGGCCTTCGCGCGCGGCAAGGCGCAGAGCCTGAGCGCCGACGGGCTCGTGATCGGCGCCGACCAGGTGCTCGAGTTCGAGGGGCGGGTGCTGCGCAAGCCCGAAGGGCTCGAGGGCGCCGCGGCCCAGCTCCACGAGCTCGCCGGCCGCTCGCACACCCTGCACTCGGCCCTCGCCGTGTGGGACGCCGCGAGCGGTCGCTTGGAGGAGTCGCTGACCAGCGTGCAGCTGACCCTCCGTCCGCTGACCCTCGATCAGGCTCGGGTCTACGTGAGCCTCGACCGGCCGCTGGGGAGCGTGGGGGGCTACACCTACGAGCAGCGCGGGATCGGACTGTTCACCCGCATGGCGGGCGGCGACGACTCCGCGGTGCTGGGGCTGCCCTTGATCGAGCTCGTGCAGCTGCTCGAGCGCCAGGGCTGGGACCTGTTCAGCGCCTGGAGTGAACCAAGTTGAACAGCCAACCCTGGGAAGGGGTTGGCTGCTCGAGGTTCAGATCAGATCAGGTTGGGAGACCTTGCAGAGGCAAGATCGGGTTCAGGTTCTGCCTGTATGACGCGGCAGCCGGAGGGGGGTTCAGACATTTTTTTTTAGGGGCGGGGCCTCTCCGAGGCCCCTCGGGCTCGCGAGTGAATCGCTCGCCCTCACCCCAAGGGGCTGAGTGAGGGCCTCGCCATGGCTTCGGTGGGAGGCTCAGTCCCGGCGCTGAAGCAGCCGCAAGGGAACCACAGGGGCCTCCTTGGGGAGGCCGGGCCCCGTGTGGCCCTTCGAGGGCGTCGGGGCCGCGACCACCGGGGCAGGGCTGAAGCGGATGGCGCTGGCCGGGACCCGGGTGGGCTTGCTGCCGGCGATCAGGAAGTCCTCTCTCGAGGTCCGGAGCCACACGGCGTCTCCTGCCTCCAGCGGTCCGTCTGCGGCCTCGGTGTCGTGGCTCAGCCACCCCTGGAAGGCGTCGACGTCGATCCCGTCCTCGTAGCGCCAGCCACGAATCGAGAGTGAGCCGGCGGCGGCCTTGGGCGGGAGTGCGCCGCGCAGGCTGACGGGGCCCGCGGAGGTCTGGAGCGTGAGCTCGGTGGGGTCGTAGGTCCCGGTGACCTCGACCCGCTGCGGGGAGACCAGAGTCCGGATCGACACCGTGCGGGCCTCCCGGTCGACGCTCCCGCGCACGCGGATCACGCGCCCGGCGAAGTGTCTGAGCTTGCGCTCAACCTTGGCCTCGTCGAGGGTGAACCGCTCGAGCTGGCCGGCGGTCAGTTCGGTCACGATCCCCGTGCGCCCAGCTGTGGGGACCACGAACACCTCGTCCTCCGCGACGTGGACCTCGAGGGTCAGCAAGCGCGGGGGCTCGGCGATCGCCGTGCCGAGGGCCAGAGCGGCGATGAGGGTCAAGCTGGGGCAGTAGCGGAGCACGAGAGCGTCCTTCCGACGTCCAGTCGGCCTTGCCTCGCGCACGCCTCGTTCCAACCGGGATCATGGGGTTTAGGGGGCGGCTCGTGCGAGATGGGTGCGAATGCATGGGACCTAACAAGAAAGCGAGAAGAAAAGGAAGGGTGCCCCCTTGTCCTCCCTCACGCGGGAGCCTATCCTCCTCGGCTATGCAACTTTCCCTGGTCGTCGTCTCGGGGTCTTCCATCGGCGCTGTCTTCGATCTCGAAGGCAAGGGCAGTCACGTGCTCGGGAGCTCGCCGGGTTGCAGCGTGAGGTTGGTCGACGTTGGAGTCGCGGATCAGCACGCGCGGTTCGAGCTCGGACCCGACGGGTGGGTGCTGACCGACCTCTGCGGTGAGGGCTTCTGGATCAACGGAGTCCGCAAGCGCCACGCCCTGATTCAGCTCGGGGACCAGCTCCGCTGCGGGGGTGCGCGGGTCAACATCGTTCAGCACCGGGCTCTCGAGCGCCCCCCCGCGTGCTTGCGTGCGATCGCCGGGCCCACCCAGGGTCAGGTCTTCGCCGTGGGGCGCGGGCTGAGCCTGGGGCGCGCCACGACCGCGGACGTGCCGTTGCTCGACGCGCGCTGCTCGCGGGTCCACTGCCGGGTGGAAGCCCGCGATCAAGGCTACGTGCTGCTCGACCTCGGCTCGACCAACGGGACCTGGCTCAACCAGACCCGGCTCGACCCCGGGCGTCCGCGGCCGCTCGAGCGGAACGATCGAATCCAAGTCGGGGGCACGGTCCTGGAGTTCGACGTGCTCGAGGTGCGGCCCAACGCCGGTGACCGCACCAGCGCCGTTCCCGCCAACCACGAGGTGTGGCGCCGGGGGACGGCCAAGGTCGAGCCCGACGAGGTCCCGGTCGCCGCGCTGCAGGGCGACCTCTCGCGGATGGCCTTCGGCGAGTTGGTCCAGTTCCTCCACACCAGCGGCAAGTCGGGGCGCCTCTCGATCCTGCACACCTCGGGCGAGCACTCGCTGTTCTTCGACCGGGGCAACGTGATCGACGCCCGCTCTCCCCTGGACGAACAGCCGCTGAACGCGTTCTGCGGCATGGCCCGCCTGGGTTGTGGCGCGTTCGCCTTCCACGACGGTCAGGGCTGCGACCGGGTCACCATTCGCTGCCCCACCCCGGCGCTGCTCATCGAGGCCATGCGCCTGGTCGACGAAGCGACCCACATCAGCGGGTTCTAAACGGGCGCTCAGAATCGTGAGCGCCCGTTTGGCGCTACTTCTTCTCGAGCGCGTCCCCGAGCTCCTTGACCGCGTCTCCCAGCTCGTTGAGCGCCTGAGCCCCCCGCGCTTTGACCAGGGACCGCGCGATCTTGGGGTTCTCGGCGAACTCGCGGGGTCCCCACCCCCGGGTGTCGACGTAGGTCTTATCGAACCCGAAGGCGTCCTTCGGCACGCGATACAGGGCCTCTTCGGCGTGAATGAAGCGGTAGCTGCCGGCGTAGACCAGCGACACGCCGCCCGCCAGCAGCGCCACCGCGAGCAGGATCCAACGCAGCCGCTTGGGTTTGCTCTCCGCGCTCATCGGCCCTCCTCGCCAACACGATACCAATGTTGACGGAGCCCCAAGCCCGGGATAGGATTCCGCCTACCCAATGGGGGATTAGCTCAGTTGGGAGAGCGCCTGCATGGCATGCAGGAGGTCAGGGGTTCAAGTCCCCTATCCTCCATAGCCCCTCTGCTCAGCAGAGGGGCTATTTTCTTGGGTGGCCGGCCGACGCTGGCCTCACGGCTCGCAGCTGGGCTTCGTGGCGGCCGTTGGGGTGCCACGTCTCCTCGAGGCCGAGGATCTCGAGGTGAGGGGAGACCCAGGCGGCGAGCTCGCCGGGGGGCAGGAGGAAGTGCTCGCTGGGGTGTGGGTGTCGCTCGAGGTTGCGGCGGGTGGGCTGCGCGAAGAGGAGCACGCCTCCCTCGGCCAGCTCCCGCGCGGCGTGGGCGAAGAGGGGCCGCCAGAGGAAGTGGTGGCAGACGATCACCGCCCAGGGCCCAGACGGGAACGAGGCCTCCCCAGCGTCGATGGCGTCGCAGTCGAGCTCGAGGGTGGTCACGTTCAGGCCCCGGCGGGCGGCGGCCGCAGCGGCCTGTTGGAGGGCGACCGGGGAGACGTCGAGCAACGTCACCTCGAGGCCTCGCTCCGCAAGCCACAGGGCGTGGCGCCCGTTCCCCCCCGCCAGATCGAGGGCTCGGCCCGTGGGCGGCAAGTGCGCGGCCTGCGCGGTCACGAACACCTCGGGCGGACGTGGCTCCGCCGAACCGCGCTGCTCCCAGCGCGCGTTCCACTTGGTCCGATCGGCTGACGACATGACGACCTCCTCGGGCTGACCGACCCCGTCGCTATTCTGCAGGCATGAGCTCGTATCTGGCGTTCGATATCGAGACCTACGGGACCTGGTCGGACCTCAGCCCGCGGATGCAGGACTACCTGCGCACTCGGGACGGCTACCGAGGGCTCAGCCCCCAGGACTCGCGCGCAGCGCCTCAGACCGTGGGGCTGCTCCCCGGACTCGCGCAGGTGATCGCGGTGGGGTTCTGGTCGCCTACCGAGCCCCGGGTGCTGGCCCTCGACCCGACCCGGAGCGCGCCGCACACCCAGCCGCTCGACTCCGGCGTAGAGGCCACCTTCTACGCGGAAGAGACCGAGCTGCTGCGCGCCTTCTGGGGGGCGGCTCGCGCGGCCCGGGACCGAGGGGCGCGGCTGGTCAGCTTCCGCGGGCGTGGATTCGACGTGCCCATGCTCGTGTTGCGCTCGACGGTCCTCGGTGTCGAACCCAGCGTGGACCTGGCCCGACCGGGGTCGCTCGCGCCGCATTGCGACCTGCACGAGGTGTTCGGCTTCGACCAGGCGCGTCGGCCCGGGTTCTCCCTCGACTACTGGTGCGAGGTCTACTCGGTCTCGAGCCCCAAGGGCGGGCTCACGGGCGATCGAGTCGCCGCGGCCTACGAGGCTCAGCGCTTCGTCGAGATCGCGAGCTACGCCCTCGCTGACGCGCGCGCTACGGGCGAGGTCTTCGAACACCTCGAGCCCTGGGTCCGTCAGCTCGAATCGCGGTCCTAGGCTGCCCCGGGCGAGGGGCGCGCCTCAGCCGCGCTTCTTGGATTTGTGGACGTGGTGCAGCACGATCTCGGTGAGATGCCGGTGGTTGTGGACTTCGTGTGCCTTGGCACACATGTCGAAGTCAGGGCACTCGTAGCACTCGCGTTGCTTGTCGGGGTTGGTGATCCCCTGCTTCACAGGGACCCACCACTGCATGCCATGCCCGAAGCAATCCTTCATCCCACATCCCCGCTGAGGTCGAGAAGCTACCAAGTAGGTCTCACAACGGCAACGCGCTCCTCTCGCGAAGGGTGATTCCCGGCCCTAACCATCCACGAAGATGAGCGCCCACCTCGGGGAGGCGATGTCTTGCCCATGTCCTGTAGCCAGGAAGCGGATGGCCCATGCACAGGATGAACCCATCGTTCGATACCGAACCGGGTGAGCGAACGTGACTCAGTGCTTTGCACAACTTATCCACACTGGAATCCCCCGCGTATCCCCTGGCTCGGTAGTCGGATAGGAGTGTTAACCCACTGATTTATCGAATCTTGATTCGACCCGAGCGGTCTGTCGGTGGTCAACGCTAGGGTGGTAGGACCATGGTTGCCAATGGCGTCTTGTTGCTGCCTCCTTCGGCCTGGGCCATCCCCGGGCGGGGAAGTCACGTGCTCACGCCGCAGCGCGGCATCGTGCTTCCTCCGCGCTGGATTCGGCCCGATCCACTCATCTTGTTCGGACCCCGAATGGCCGGTCGTGACGACTCGATTCGTCTCGATCCTCAGGATCAGTGGCGACTGTTCTCCGAAGGTGGAGTGCGTTACCTGGACATCGAGACCACGGGTCTGGCCCACGACGCGCAGATCACCGTGGTCGGCGTGTCCAACGGCCGCCGGACGACGACCCTCGTCGCCGGGCAGACCCTGACCGCCGCCAACCTGCGCCTCGCGCTCGCAGGGGCCAAGCTCCTCGTGACCTTCAACGGGGACCGCTTCGACCTGCCGCGGCTGCGGACCGCGTTCCCTCAGCTCGACTGGAGCGTGCCCCACTTCGACCTCGCCCGAGAGGGCCACGCGGTGGGCCTCGGAGGCGGATTGAAGGCGCTGCAGCGCCGTCTGGATCTCCCGCGGGACCCGTCCCTCGACGGCTGCGACGGATCGCTCGCGCCCGAGCTGTGGGCGCGCTCGCAGGAGGGCGACGCGCGTTCTCTGAGCAAGCTCCGCCGCTATTGCCGAGCGGACGTCGAAGCGCTGATCGAGCTCGCGCCCGTCGTCTACCGACGACTCGTCTCCTAGCAGCCCGTTGAAGAACGGCGGGTCTGGGGAGTCCGGCTGCGCCGGGGGGTCCGCAGATCCGACCCACGTCCTCTGAGACTGGCCTCGGGCACCCTCCCCCTACAAGCGACGGCGGGAGTTGTAACGGCGCTCGGCCGGCTCGGTCGCTAGCCTCTCAGGTATGGACTTATTCGAATACGTAGGTGAGAGCGTCAACCCCGGGTCGGTCGGTGGGGTCGAGTTTGGAGACGACCCTCGGCGGCGACCCCCGCCCGACGCCACGAGTGTCCTCTTGCGCCTGGTGGTGTGCGCCATGGCCTTCGTCGGCGCCTGGTTCCTGGTGTTCGTCTACTTCGGCGTCGGCGTGAACGCTCACAACCTGGGGATCGCCGCAGTCGTGGCGTTCTCCTACGTGGGCTTGGGCTGGTTGATCCGGCCCCAGGCCGACTTCAGCAACATGGGCTGGGCGGGGGGGCTGATCGACAACCCGTTTCGCTATTCCGACGACATCAACCGCACGCTGCTGTTCCTCAGCATCGTCCTCTTCCCCGGGCGGCTGATCGGCGACTCGATCGGGGACGGTCTGAGGCTGGTGTTCGGGCGCGGCTGAGCCGGATCGAGTCGATTTTCCGGCGCCGCTTGAGCTGCCAGGAATCCGGCATACAATCGGACCCGTGGACGACCTCCTCGAGCAGCCCTACACAGCGCGTAGCGTCCTGGCCGCACGACGCCAGGTCTACGAGGACCTCGAGGGCGAGTTGGTGATCAGCCTCGACTTCGAGGAGGACGAGCCCGAGCGGCTCCCCCACCCCCACACGCGCGGTGGCCCGGTCGAGCCGGGCCACCTGCAGATCGCCTAAGCCTCTTCAATACTAGAAGTTGCGGCCCTTCTTGGCCTTCGGGATCGGCGCGGGACGCGGGCGCGTGCTCTCGCCTTGCTCCGGCTTCTGCTCCGGAGCCGCGGCGGGAACCTCCAGCGTCTGGAGGGTGGCCTTGCGGTAGAGCTGCAGCTTGCCGCCGGCGAGCAGCGGGGTGAGGTCTTCGAGCGTCTTGACTGGGCGGCCGTCACGGCGCACGAGCACGTCGTACTGCTGGAGTCCGTGCTGCGCAGCCCAGCCACCCGGCATGACCTGGTTCACGACCAGGCCACTCCGACCCTCGATGCCGAGCTGCGCGCGGAGCGCCGCGCTCGGAGAGCCAACGCCCATGCCCAGCCGCGAGCTCACGCCGCTGAACACTCCGTTGTTGTTGCCGTTGAAGGTCCAGACGCGCATGCGCGAGCGGCCGTTGCCCTGTTGCTGGTCGGGGCCGCCCTTCTGCAGCTCCTCGAGCAGCTGCTCGAACATCTTTCCCATGTCCGGCATCTGCTGGTCGAAGTCCTTCTGCAACTCTTCGAGCATGCGGTTCATGTCCGGCATCTCGGGGACGCCTGGGATCGGAGGCGGAGCGTCCGGCTGGGCGGGCTGCGGCGTCTGACCCTGGATCTTGCTGAGGGCCTCGCGCGCGCGGCTCGAGACCTCGAGGTCCTGACTCTTGGTCGCCTTCTCGAGGGAGGGAATGGCTGCCTTGCCCAGCTGGATCAGCTTGGCTTGTGCGGCGTCGCGGGTCTCGCTGGCGTCGGCGCCCAGGTCGCGGATCAGCGCGTCGATCTGAGCCTGGTCGACGTCTTGCGCCTCCGCCGCGCACACGACGAGGACCGCAGAGCAGGCGAGAGCAATGCTGCGATTCATGGTGGTCTCCTGTGGTGGGGGGTTAGAAGCGGAAGGTTTCGTCTTCGGCGGGCTCGCTCGCCCGACGGAGTTCTTCGAGGTTGTCACGCAGGTTGGGGAGGTCCTCGAGGAAGCGTCGCAGGAGGAGGTCCCCCGCAGTGGCTGGGGCCGCGCCACCCGAGGCCCGACCCACGGGGACCTGAGGGTCGAGGGAGCGCATGTTCCGCGGGCTGACGCCTGGGCGCAGCTCGGGGGTGGGCACGCTGGCCGCGATCTCGGGCAGCGCGTTGAGCACGTCCGCCGAGCTCTTGCGGGGCAAGGTCGGAGCGCTGGGCTCTTCTGCCGTCAGCGAGCGACTGGAGTCGCCGCTGCTGCCCCAGATCGCGCCGACGGTCACCGCGAACAGGAGGGCCGCGGCGGCGGCGAGGCCGTAGCGGCGCAAGACCAGCAATCGCCCACGGGGCGCGGCCGGCTGGACCTCCGACATCACCCGGTCGGTGAAGCCCTTCATGATCGGCGGCAGCTCGCGGTCTTCACGCAGCTGGACCAACGTCTCCAGGTCCGCGGCGAACTCGGCTTCGAGCTCGGTCGCTCGACGCTGGCGCTCGGGGTCCTGGGCCAACCAGGCGCGGACCTCGCCCGGGGTGACCCCGAACTCCTCAGCGAACCCCGGCTCGTCGTCCGCGCAATCCGGCGGAAGCGGCAGGGCTGCCCAGAACAGGTCGTCATGCTCAGAGGACATGGCTTTCCTTCCCAAACTTCTTCTCCCAGGCTTCACGGAACAGCTTCCGCGCCCGGTGGTGACGCCAACGCACGGTCGCGTGCGTGGTGCCGGTCATGTCTGCGATCTGCTTCGCGCTGATCCCCTCGAGGTCGGAGAGGACCATCACGGCCTTGTACTTCGGCGGGAGCTCGTCGAGGACGCTCTGCACCCGCGTGCGCAGCTCCTGCTGCTGGATTCCTTCGCCGTGGTCTTGTGGGGAGCCGGCGACGTCCCCCACCACGTCCAGGGAGACCCCCTGTCGCTTCTTGCGCCGTCGGATCTGATCGATGCTCAGGTTGACCACGATCTGATACAGCCAGGTGTAGAAGCGCATCCCGAGGTCGAAGCGGTCGAGGTGCCGGTGCACGCGAATGAAGGCCTCTTGAGCCGCATCGCGTGCGTCCTCGTCGTTGCCGAGCATGCCCCGCGCGACCCAGAAGATCCGCTGTTGGTAGCGGTCCACCAGCCCACGGAAGGCGTCGGCGTCGCCTTCGCGCGCTCGGAGTACCAGCTCGGCGTCAGTGGGGCTCGACATGGGGACCTGGGTCCGTGAAGACGCAACCCGAAGCGGCCACCGCACCGAACGTGGAGCTGTAACTGCAATCGAGGTCACTTCGCGGTCTCCCAGTATAGTCCTCAGCCTGCCCGCTGCCTCTAGTAGAGGCGGCTCCCCTTGGAACGCCCGTTGGGGGTCGAACGCTTCGACTCCCGGTGCAGGCGCTTGGGGGTCGAGCGGTGGTGATCGTCGCGCTTGGCGCTCGGAGCGCGGTCGCGGTCGCGGCCCTGCGTCAGCTTGCGGAGGGTGTCGAGGGCCTTGCCCTCACCGCCGAGCATGCCCTCCAGGCGCTCCATGAGCTTGCCCATGCGCTCCCCGCGCTCGCCGTTCATCATGCCCTCGAAGTCCTCGGCCATGCCGTCGAGCTCTTCGACGAAGCGCTGGCCCTCGTCGGTGCCCATGAACTCGCTGAAGAGCTCCATCATGCGACCCATGTCCTGGGGCTCCATGCTCTTCTGCATCTTGTCGAAGAGCTCGTCGCGGTTGCGCAGGTCCTCGAGCTTGACGCCCGAGTCGGAGAGCATGCGGCGCAGGAGGTCCATGTCCTCGGGGGTGGCGATGTCGCTCAGGCGGCGCATGCCGTCGGCGAGGGTGCGCGCACGGCGCAGGCCCTTGCCGAGGTCGAGCCCGCGACGACCCTCCCGGCGACCAAACAGCCCGCCCAGTCCGCGACCGCGACGCTCACCACGAGCGTTGGGGCCCCGGCCCTCCCGGAGGAAGCGCTCGTGCGACTCCATGGTCCGCTCCAGGAGCTCCTCGATCCGCGCCAGCCGGCGCTCGATCCGGTCGAGCTGTCCCTCGCTCGCGCCCTCGGTGGCCCGGGGCGCGACGCGACGGGGCTCCGGCTCGGTCCGCCGGGGCTCGGGGTTGGAGCGCGGCTCCTCGCGGGGCCGCATGCCGAAGTTCCCGCCTTCTTGCTGCTGCTCCTCGAGCAGCTTCTGCATCTCGGCCTTCCGCTCCTCGGGGGACATGGTGCGCAGCTTGCGCAGCCGCTCCATGATCTCGGGGCGGAGGAAGTTCTTGAGCATGGGCAGGTAGGGACGCGCCGACTCGGTGAGGCGGAACTTGCCGTCGTCATCGACCTCCACGAAGGTCCCGAGCATCATGTTGATCCGCTCGACGGGGACGCCCTCGGGGAGGACCTCCTGCATCTCTTCGCGCATGACGGGCATGCCGCTCTCGTCGAGGACGAGGATTTCACCCAGCGCCTCTTCGATCTCGCGGATCTGCTTCTCTTCGTCGTCTTCGATCTGGAAGGCGCGAGGAGGGGGAGCGTCTTGGGCCCAGGCCACGGGGGCGGTGACTGCGACCAGCACGGCCGCCATGGAAATCAGCTTCTTCATTTGAGTCGTCCTCACCGGTGCTCGGTATGCCCGTAGTTACGCAGCCGACCCCTCCTTGTTGGAGGGAATCTCGGTGCGCCTAAGTCTTTTCTTTAGTTCCGCTTAGTGAGGCTTGCGGGCGCAGGTGACGACCACCTTGCGGCGCAGGCCCCCGCGCAGGAATTCGAGCTCGACCCGCTGGCCCGCCACGAGGTCGAGCTGGGCGTCGCGGAAGGCCTGCCGGGTCGGGGTCGGTCGCCCTCCGAGGCTGACGATCACGTCTCGCGCCTCGAGCCCGGCCCGGGCCAGGGGTCCCCCGGCCGCCACGCTCCGCAGGGTCACCCCTTCGCCGCCTCCGAGTCGGGGGACGCGGCCCCCCAACCAGGCCGGCTCGAGGACCTCTCCCGCCTGGAGCCGGGGGAGGATCGCCAGCACGCGCTGGATCGGGATCGCGAAGGCGACCCCGCTGCGCTCGCCCAATCGATCGTCCACGTGGACCACCAGGCCGAGGAGCTTGCCCTCCACGTCCAGGCAGGGACCGCCGTAGTTGGCCGCGTCGACGTAGGCGTCGACCTGATACGCCCGGCCTTGGAAGCGATCGACTGCGGAGACCATGCCGAAGGTCGCCGTGGGTTCGCCGAAGCAGGCGCCGAGGGCCAGGCACAGCCGACCTGGCGCAGCGGGGCGCGCGGGCTCGAGGGGGGAGCCCGGCTCCGCTCCCTCGACCTCCAACGCGACCACCCTCAGCCGCAGATCCCGTCCCGCGAGCCGCGCGGGCAGGCGTCGCTCACCGATGTGCACGCTGAGCTCGTCAGGGCCGAGGGCGTCGAGGGTGCTCAGGCAGGTGACGACCGTCGAGGCGCTGATCGCTACGCCGCTGCGCACTCGGCCGGTGGGCCCTTGAATGCGCACCAGGCAGCCCGCACCTCGCTCGAGGGCTGCCGGCAGGATCCTCGCCAGGGCGGCGTCTGGGCTGGCGGGTGGGTTGGCCCGAGCGCCCCAGCCGGCGAGGACCAGCGCGGCCAACCCGCAGACGAGGGCTCCTCCTACCGGGGCCCTCACTGCCGACTCCCCAGGGTCAACGTCACGCGCCGTTGGGCGCCCCCGCGTTCGACCTCCAACTCGACCTGCGTTCCCGGCTCGTGCTTCGTCAGTGCGCTGCGGAGCGCTGCCGTGCTCGTCAAGGCACGACCGCTGAGGCTCAGGACCCGGTCGCCCGGGAGCAGGACGCCGGCGGCGGGTCCCCCGGGGAGCACCCGCTCGACCTTCAGCGCGCCCTCGTTGACCTTGCCGACGACGCCCAGCGTCGCCCGCCGCGCCAGGCGCGCCCTGAAGCGAGCCAGCGCGCCGATAGGGACCGCGTAGCCGGCGTAGGTCCCCGTGCGCCGGTCTTCGGCGAGGGGGGCGAGCACCCCCAGCACTCGACCCTGGAGGTCGACGAGCGCGCCGCCTTCGCTGCCGGGGTTGATGGCGGCGTCGGTGAGGATCACGTCGCTGCGGTAGGCGACCTCCGGGGCGTCGAGGGTCAGCACCCCCTCGACGATTCCGCTCGAGGCCGCTGGCTGCGCGTCGCGGGCGGCGAGGAAGGGGTCGCCGAGGGCGACCACCAGCTCACCGGGGCGCGGCGTCGCAGGCGCGAAGCGCAACGGAGTTGCGGCCAGGGTGCCCTCGACGCGCAGCAACGCGAGCTCGAGGTCGTCGCTCACCCGGATCAGCTCCGCCGGGTGCCGCTCGCCGGCGCGGTCGACCACCGTGAACTGGGGGTCGGCGTAGCGCACGAGCGACGCGTGGGTCAGCACCTCCCCGGGCCCCACCACGCACCCGGCCGCGCCAGGGCGCTCCCGCAGGCTGCGGAACAGCTGCCAGCGATCGTTGGGGCGGGGGCGGGTGCCGCGGACCTCGACCCGGACCACGCCGGGGGCCGCGCGGGCGACCGCGCTGGCCAGCGTCGGCGCTGGGGGGGCGGCCTCCTGGCTGTGGAGCAGGGCGGCGCCCGCCACCACCGTCGCCAACGCATAGACGCGTGCCCGGCTCAACGGACCGGCCTCCGCCCGAGGCGGACCTTGACCGTCTGCTTGCGTCCGTCGCGCTCGAGGTCTAGCTCGACCTCCGTACCCGCCGGCAGGATCGAGAGCGCGTTTTGCAGGCGCACGGGCTGGGTGATCTGACGTTGTCCGACCCCACCCCCCGAGACCGAGAGGATCCGGTCTCCGGCGCGGAGCCCTGCCCGCGAGGCGGGCGTTTGCGGGAGGACCTCGCGAACCACGACGCCCTCGCCCTGCTTCTGGGTGAGGAAGCGCACCCCCAGGTAGCCGCGCTCGACGTCGCGCCCCGCCTTGAGGTCGTCGAGGACGAGCAGGATCTGATGCAGCGGGATCGCGTAGCCGACCCCGACGTTGTGGCGTGAGGCTCCGCGCACGCTGATCCGTCCGTTGATCCCCACCAACCGCCCCTCGAGGTCGAACAGGGGGCCCCCGGAGTTGCCGGGGTTCACGGGGGCGTCGATCTGGATCGCTTCGCCGTAGACCTTGGACCCGCCGATGAAGCGTTGGGTGGCGCTCACGATCCCCAAGGTCGCCGCGGGGACGTGGGTGTCGCCGGCGAGGCCAAAGGGATTCCCCATGGCGAGCACGCGCTGCCCCGGGCGCAGCCCCTCGGACTCACCGAAGGTCGCAGAGACGAGTCCGCTGGCCTCCACCCGCAGGAGGGCGAGGTCGCCCTGACGGTCGCGCGCAACCACGTGGGCGGTGACCACCCGACCGTCGCTGAAGCCCACCTGGGCTTCGCTTTGGCCTTCGGTCACGTGGTCGTTGGTGAGCACGTAGCCGTCGGCGTCGACGATCACCCCCGATCCACCGCTCTTGATCGGGAGCCCGTCTTCGTCGTCCACCACCGCGCCCACGGTGACCACGCTCGAGCTCAAACGAGCGATCAGGCCCTCGAGCTTGGCTTCGAAGCTGCGCACCTTCGTCAGCGAGGCGTCCTCGGCTCGCCCCGGGTAGCCGGCGACGAGCAACACCGCGCCGGCGGTCAGCGCGAGGGGAATCCAGCTGCGCGACATGGGCCCTCCGCGCGAATCCTACCCGGATTCAGCGCCCTGTCGACGGGAGCTGGCCGGGGTGGCTCCCGTAAGTCGCTCTGTATGAGCCGGTTGTGTTGCAAGTTTGACGTTGTGGTCAGAGTGGGGACTCTCGCTGGGCGTGGCTATGATGGTCGCGTGGGCAAGCCAGCCGATCCCAGAACAGGCTCGGCCCGCCTCAAGGGGCGGAGCGCGTCCCCGGCTCGTCGGGAGCTGCTGGCGATCCAAAAGCGCCTCTATCGCCGGCTCCAGCGCGAGATCGAATCCATGGAGGACGACCCCCCGGCCAACGTGGGGATCTACCAGGAGGAGTTCGAGCGCGACATCGCCTCCTACGAGGCGATCAGCTCCAAGGCGGAGCTGGTGAGGGCGGCGGCTGCCGCCGACGTCGTCTACGTGGGTGACTACCACTCCTTGCCCCAGGCGCAGCGCACGGTCAGCAAGCTCTTGCTGGCCCTGGGCAAGCTGCCGCGGCCGCTCGTGTTCTGCACCGAGGTCGTGCACACCCCGCAGCAGCCGGTGCTCGATCGCTACATCAGCGGAGAGCTGAGCGAAGAGGCGTTCCTCCGCGAGATCCACTACGAGCGCGAGTGGGGCTTCCCCTGGCCGCCCTACCGTGACTCGTTCGAGATCGCGCGCGCCCAGGGGGCGAAGGTCCTTGCGATCAACAGCGACCCGCAGGACCACCACCACGATCACCTCCTCGAGCGTGACTTTCGCGCGGCCCGGGTGGTGGTGGACGCGTTCAAGGCTCAGCCGGACGCGCTGGTGGTCGTGTTCCACGGGGACTTCCACGTCGCCCGCGACCATCTTCCCCTGCTGGTCGACAGCCTCCTGGAGCAGGAGGACCTGCCGCCCCGGCGGCGGGTGATCGTGCACCAGAACGCGGAGGAGATCTATTGGAAGCTGGCGCGCCTGGGGAAGGAGGACACCAACGTGGTGCGCCTGGCCGAGGACGCCTACTGCGTGTTCAACGCCACGCCGCTGGAGAAGCTGCACAGCTACCTCAACTGGGTCAGCAACCGGGCCGCGCTGGAGCCCCCCGCCCTCTCGGGGGCGATGTCGTCGTGGGATCTGGAGGAGATCGTCGACGAGGACGACGAAGGCGACGAAGACGACGACTACGATTACGACGACGACGACGACGAGGGGCCCGACCTGCGGCTGGAGTACGCCGAGCAGGTGCTCGAGATCGTGGAGACCATCGCCCGCTTCCTCGGGATCGAGCGAGACGACCTCGATGCCTTCGAGCTGTTCACCGTCAACGACCTCGACTTCCTCGACTACCTCGCGACCCAGCAAGGGTTCAGCCCCGAAGAGCGCGCGGACGTCATGCGCCAGATCCTCTCGAACGAGAGCTACTTCATTCCGAAGGGGCAGGTGATCTACCTCTCGGACTTCTCGGTGGTCAACGCTGCGGAAGAGGGCGCGCACTTCCTGCATCACCTCTGCGCGGCCTACGACTGGGACCGCCCGCGGAAGCTGGTCACCGACTTCTACTTCCGCGCCGTGACCGAGGCCCTGGGCTACTTCGGCTCGAAGTTGATCGTGCCCACCCGCGAGTGCTGGACCGAGGCCGACTGCCAGGCCTTCGTCTCCGCGCACCGGCGGCGTGAGCGCGAGCGCGCACAGCGGCGACGCGCCGACGAGCGAGAGGAGGCGGCGCCAGCGGACCCGCTCCCCGAGAGTGGGAAGCAGTTGCAGGTCAGCCGCCGACTGGCTCTGCGCGCGGCCCGACTCACGCTGCACCACCGGGACATGGAGCGCGCGTTCCTCGAGAGCGGGCATTGGGTGACCCCGGGCCGGGCTCTCACCCAGCCCGCTGAGGTGCACATGCTCCTGACTCACATGCTCGGCCATCAGCTGGGCAACAAGCTGTTCCTCGCGCTGCTGATGGGCGAGCTGAGCAAGGACCGCATCCGCGGCTGGTTCCACGCGCGCCTGGATCAGGGCGACACGCCGGTTCGGATCTACCAGGAGATGATCCAGGTCACCGCCAAGACCCCCGAGTCGCTGCGGCGGGGGCTGAGGCTCTAGGATTACGCGAGGACCGGCTCCCGCCTCGTCGGACCGCGACGATCGCGGCGCGAGGCATTGCCCGAGTTCCCGGCCGACCCTCTAGCGCTCGCGGAACTCCTCGAGCGTGGACTCGGGGCCGAGGGTGAAGTGCGGCCCCGTGTCGTCGGTCCAGCCTGGCAGCATTCGCGTGGTCCGCCCCTCGCGGGTGTGGACCTCCTCGCGGTGCAGGTGGCCCATCAGGAGCTCTTCGGCGGAGAACTCGCTCTGCCAGGCGCTGGCGAGCTCGACGTCCACGGGGAAGGCCAGCGGCTCCACCTTCGCCAGCTTGCGTCGGCTGGCGCCGCGCAGCAGCTGCGCTACCGCGAGGCGCACGAAGCTGGGCACGAGCCAGTAGCCGAAGCGAAACAGCGCCGAGCGCACCACCCGGCGGTAGCGCTTGTAGGAGCGGTCGCCGGCCACCAGCAGGTCGCCGTGAGTGACCACCGTCCGTCGCTCACCGCGGGCATAGACCACGGCGTCGCCATGGACCGTGAGCCCCAGCGAGGAGAGCTCCCCGGGGCCGAGGAAGTCGCGGTTCCCGCACACGAAGTCGACGGGGAATCCGTCGCTCGTCGCCGACTCGATCGCAGCGACCACCGGGCCGTAGGCGCAGCGGCGCGCGTGGGCCGGACCGATCCAGTAGTCGAAGAGGTCGCCGAGCAAGACCAGCCGGTCGGCCGCTTCGCGCGCGGCGCGGAAGAAGGCGAGGAAGAACTCGGCGCGCACCGAGTCGCTGGGGTGCAGGTGCACGTCGCCGGTGACCCACACCCGCTCGGTGGGGTCCAGCTCCACCACCGTGACCCGCACCTGGGGCTTCAGCGTGGTTGCGAGGGGAAGTTGCCCCGTTTGTTGGGGCTGGGCCAGTCTCCGCCCTGCTCCTCGGGCCAGAACAGCTGCCGCTCGAGGGAGTCTTCGTTGAACTCCGGCGCCTCGAAGTAGGCCTCGTCGAGGACGTCCTGCATGTACATGAACCGCACGCGGAGCTTTCCTGCCGGGACTCCTGCGTAGCTGCGCTCCCAGCGGCGGATCTCGCTGAACACGTCCTGGGGTTCGGGGACCGCCCGCACCATGGGGGTCGGGCCTTCGCCACGCCACTCGCCGAACTCGGCGACCACGCGGCAGCGAGCGGGGACGTGGGAGAGCCCCGCCACCTTGGTGTGGACGATCAGCACACAGTCCTCGGGGCGGGGAGAGGTCGCCGAGACCACCCTCACCGCGGGGCAGCCCGCGAGGAGCGCCACCGCCAGAGCCGCAAGCGAAAGTCGGGCACGCATGAACTGCCTCCGTGCACGCACACCTACGCTAACACAGCGAGGCCCGCCCGCTGATGTCGCGTGCTCTCACGGTGGGCGCTCCGGTGAGGTCCCCGGGTCTTACAATCCGCAGCGGGAGGGCTTTATGACCGCCATGTCCGAGCGCGCAGCGCAGGTGTTCTCCGAGGTCCAGGAGCTGCTTTGCTCGCAGTTGGAGGCCCTCGACGGCGGGGCTGGCTTCGGCCGGGACGCCTGGGAGCGCCCGGGGGGTGGGGGCGGACTGACGCGCGTCCTCGCCGACGGGGCCGTGATCGAGAAGGGCGCGATCAACTTCTCCCGGGTCGAGGGCGAGGCCCCGGCGAAGCTCAAGGAGCACCTCCAGGTCGAGGCCGACACCTTCTTCGCGACCGGGACCTCGATGATCTTCCACCCGGTCAACCCCCACGCGCCGACCATGCACGCCAACGTGCGCTACTTCGAGGCTGGCTCCACCTGGTGGTTCGGCGGCGGGCTCGACATGACCCCTTACTACCTCTACGAAGAGGACGCCGCCGCCTTCCACCGCTCGATCAAGGAGGTCTGCGGACGCCACGAGGTGGCCGACTACCCCGCCTGGAAGCGCTGGTGCGACGAGTACTTCCACCTCCCGCACCGCGGAGAGGCGCGCGGGGTGGGCGGGATCTTCTTCGACCACATCTCGGGTGACGCCGAGCAGCTGCTGGCGTTCATGGAGGACCTGGGCACGAACCTGCTCAGCGCCTACCTGCCGATCCTGGAGCGGCGCCGGGACGCGGCCTACACGCCGGAGCAGGAGCGCTGGCAGCTCCAGCGCCGGGGCCGCTACGTGGAGTTCAACCTGATCCACGACCGGGGGACCAAGTTCGGCCTCCAGACCGGCGGTCGCACCGAGAGCATCTTCGTCTCGCTCCCGGCTCGGGTCCGCTGGGACTACATGGCCGAACCAGCGGCAGGCACCCCGGAGCACACCCTGCTGAGCATGGTCCGCGGCGAGCCGCGCGCCTGGTAGAACCCGGCGGTATGGGCCCAGCAGGATTCGAACCTGCAACCAAGAGATTATGAGTCCCCTGCTCTGACCGTTGAGCTATGGGCCCGCTCCGCTCAATCTACCAACGGAGCCCCGGTCGGTGTCGACGGGCGTCTGCTAAGCGACCAGAAGCACAGTGCTTGTGGCGGGATTCCAGAAATCGTGAATCCTGAGGTGGGGGCAACGGGTTGAACCACTGGGGAGGTTCGCTCAAGCTTTGGGTGTCGTGAAGGTAAGTCGACTCGAAGGCCTCGTCCTGGAGAACGCACAGGCGAAGAACCTGGTCAGCGAGGCCCAGGTTTCGAGCGCGCGCGCAGCCCACGAGGCGGCCCTCGCCAGCGGCGAACCCTCGAACTTCTTCGCGCACCTCGCTCAGCAGCTCGACCCCTCGACCCGCGCCTCGGTGCGCGAGATCTATCAGACCGCGTTGCGCGACGAGTTCGGCGGCGAGACGGTCGCGACCGAGCCACCCCAGCCCAGCCCCTCCGGCCGCGACACCGTTCCTCCCCGCTCTCAGCTGGCGACCGTTGCGGAGCCGCCCTCCGTCGTCGGGGAGTCGCTGCCCTCGATCCCAGGCTATCGGCTGGAGGACGAGCTGGGCCGCGGGGGCATGGGCGTGGTCTACCGGGCCGTGAACGAGGCCAGCGGAGAGCGAGTCGCGCTCAAGGTCCTGCTCGCGGGGGCCAAGGCCACCAGCGAGGACCTGATCCGCTTCCGCACGGAGGCCGAGGCGGCCGAGCGCCTCCAGCACCCGCACATCGTGGCGCTCCTCGAGCACGGGGAGGCCAACGGCAACCCCTACATGGTCCTGGACTACATCGAAGGCGAGGACCTCGAGTCGCGGATCTCGCGGGGCAAGCTCGAGCCCGCGGACGCGGTGGAGATCGCGAGCGGCCTGGCGGACGCGCTGTCCTGTGCCCACGAGCAGGGGATCCTGCACCGCGACTTCAAGCCGCAGAACGTGCTCCTCGACCGTGAGGGGCACCCGCTGCTGACCGACTTCGGGCTCGCCAAGCTGCGGGGCGACGCCGCGCCGACGCTCTCCCTGACCCAGACGGGGATGATGCTCGGGACCCCGGCCTACATGGCGCCCGAGCAGGCCAACGCAGAGCGGAAGCACATCGACGAGCGCACGGACGTCTACGGCCTCGGCGCGACGCTCTACCACATGCTCACCGGGCGGCGCCCCTTCAGCGCGCCGACCCTGGCCTCGTTGGTGGTCAAGATCCTCAACGAGCCTCCCCCGCGCCCGCGATCGCTGGTGCCCGACCTCGACCCGGCGCTGGAGACGATCGTGCTCAAGTGCCTGGAGAAGGAGCGCTCCGACCGCTACCCCAACGCGCGCTCCCTGCAACGCGACCTCAACCGCTGGGAGCGCAACCTCGCCATCGTCGCCGCCCCGCCGACCCTCGTGACCCGCGCCCAGCGGGTAGCCCGGCGCAACCCCGCCGCCGTAGGCGCGGGCGCGTTCGCGGTGCTAATGCTCCTCGTGGCGCTGGTCTTCGGCTACCGCAGCATGCGCGCGGAGGCCGAGCTGGCGCAGCTGCAAGGCGTCGACGAGGAGACCGACCCTGGGTCCCCCACTCCCAGCGAGTCGCCGGAAGAGCAGCCCTCAGGCACGCGGGAACCCGCTCCAATCGAGCAGCCAGCGGAAGAACAGCCAGCAGACCCTCAGGAGTCCGCTCCAATCGAGCGGCCAGCGGAAGCGTCGCCTTCCCCGGTCGAGCAGCCGTCGGAGCCGGCGACCCACGAACCCGCTGAAGCGCCCGAACAGGAACCCCAGGACGTCGAACCCCTCACCCCCGCACCCGAGGAGCCCGTGCTGCCCCCCCGCTTGCCTGCGGTGAAACCAGTACCGGTGGCGCCGGACAATAAGCCGCTGCAGGGAATGGAGCCGCCAGCGCCGATCCTGCGTCGAATTCGCCGCTTGGAGTCGGGTCGCCCGGCCCATGGCTTCGCCCCCACCTGGGAGGAGGCGAGGGAAGAGGCTCGAGCGCTCAATCTGCCCATCGCCGTCCTTGCGCTGGGCCCCCAGGCCAGGCTGGGCAACGACTCGAGCTCGAGCTATCTCGAGGTCCTGCGCGAGCGCACGGTGCTGGTCCTGGCGCAACCCCCTCACCGCTTCGCTCGGCCCGTCGAGCCCTGCGATCTGTATCCGGGGCTCGCGTGCAAGGATCACATCGGGAACATACTCAGCGCCGTCGTCTCGGCTGGCTTCGGCGAGAACCCACAGGAGTCCTCCGAGGGCCGCGCGCGGCGCCGCAAGCCGCTCAAGGCCAAGAAGGGCCCGCGCGATCCCCACTTCAAGGGTCTGTTCCTGTTCGTGCCCCTGCAAGACCACCTCTCACCGGTGACCCTCGTCGCCACTGGGGGGAGTCACAAGAAAGCGGACTTCCCCCTGAACCTTGGCGGGGTGGGCGCTGCCCTCGATCGCGCGCAAGGGAAGATCGGCCCTAGCCCCCTGCTCGAGGCCCTGCGGGTGCTGTCACCCCACCTCTACACCGTCGACCGCCTCCACGCCCTGGACCCCGAATTGGGGGTCGCAGACGTAGGTGAGTCGGCGCGAATACTGCGGGGCTATGTGGAGGACCCTTCCCCGCCGGGAATCTGGTCGCGTCATGCCTTGCGCGAGTTGTGCAGCCTGTCGATCCAGCGCGCGAGGGAGCGCGGATCCCTCGAGGAGGAGCTCCCGCTGTTCTGGCAGCATTTCGGGGCCGAGCCGGCTTGCAGCGTCATGCTGCGCGCAGCCGAGAGCAGGATCCGCTAGAAGCTGAAGCGCGAGACCCAGCGCTTGGGCGTGAACGCGGGGATCTCGAGCGGCGTCAGCAGCGGGGTGCCTTCGACGTAGAACTGGCGGAAGTCGACCCGCTCGCCGGTGCGGTAGAAGTGCTCGAGGAACTGCCAGTCGGCGGCGGCCCAGTCGCTGAGCCAGCCGTCGAATTCGGCGACCCCGGCCTCGTGGAAGAGCTGGAGCGCGAGCCGCGAGGCGTCTCGCTCGTAGACCCGGACCGCCTCGAACAGGTCGCCGGGCGGCGCCTCGGTGGCGTACTTGATCCCCAGCTCCCGGGCGCGGTCGTCCGTCGACCACTGCACCGTGTGCCCGAACAGGTGCGCGAGCACGAACAGCGCCATCTCGATGGAGTTGGCGTAGTCGAGCTTGATCTCGGCGCCGTCGAAGTCGCCGGTGTTGGGGTCGAGAACGTCGGAGATCAACACGGGGAGCTTGTAGCGCTCCTCGATCACCCGCTCGATCTTGTCGTAAGCGGCCTTGAACCGCTTCTCCGCTTCGCTCCAGCCTCGCATGCACAGAGTGTAGCCGAAACGCGGCCCTACTTCGCGGGTGCCGCGTTGAGGCTCCAGTCGTAGTCCATGTAGCTCACCGCGGGCGGTTCGCCAGCCGCGAGCCGCTCCGCGACCTGCGGCGCATAGCGGGCGACGAACTCCAACACGCTGCCCGCCGCCTGCTCGAAGTCGCCGCTGAACCAGCTGTAGAGCTTGGTCAGCTCGAGGGCGTTGGCCTCGGCGTCGAAGCGCAGCCAGGTCGGGCGCGAGTGGATGACCTGGGTCTGCTCCTCCAGCTGGGCCTCGAGCCGCTCGGGGGTGTACGCCTCCGCGCGCAAGGGGGGGCAGCCAACGCTGGCGCAGTTGATCGCGAAGTGAATCCGCGGCTCCTCGAATTTGGCCCGGAGATACTCGTGCTCGAGGGAGTCGAGGCTGAGCTGGGTGCCCAGCAGGCTCCAGCGTACGGCCTTCCAGCGCTCGGCGTCGGGGATGTCCTTGATCGAGTCCAGCGGGTAGTGGTCCACGATCAGGCGCAAGGTGAAGGCGTTGTAGGCGTTGATCAGCAGGGCCAGCTTGCCGTCGCGCGAGAGCGCCTCGAAGTCCGCCGCAGCCAGGGTCTCGAGGTAGGCGTCGAGGGGCGCGGGGTCGGCGGCGAGGGCGGCGTAGTCGACGCCGCCGTCGCGCACGATGCGTCGCAGGAGGGCGTCGAAGGTCGAGTGGTCGAGGCCTCCCGAGCCCTCGGCCTTGCCCGACCCAGGGTCGGCGTAGGCCTCCTGGCTGTCGACCGCCGGGGGGCCTGGGCAGCCGGCGCAGACCAGCGCGCACATCGCGACGGCGAGCAGGTTTCGCACCATGGAGCACCTCCCTTTGCCAGCCCCAACGCGGGAGCGGCGGGGCCTATTCCCCGTCGGCGAACAGCCCCAGCTTGGCGCCGCGGGACCCGGTCTCGAGGCCACGGTAGCGGTCGGCCCGCGGATGGCCCTCGCGGGCGATCGCGTAGCCGGCGCGGATCATGGCGGCGCCGACGTCGAAGCTGTCCCCGCCGCCGCGCTCGGCGATCAGGTAGGCCTCCACGACCTCGTCCACCGGAGGCGGTTGGTCGGCGTAGTCGAGGTGCAGGCGGACCTCGGCCAGCAGGCTGGCGAGGTGGTCCTGGCTGGCCTTGAAGGCGGTGTCGTCGCGGGAGATCGCCTCCCCGAAGGCGAGCTGGTGCCGGCGCAGGAGCACCGGTTGCTCCGCGTAGGTCCGGGCCGGTTGGGGGACCTCGATCCCGCGCAGCTTGAGGCGCACGAGTCCACGTTTGGTCTGGAGCATCAGCAGCGATCCCGAGGCCAGGCTCAGCGGCTGGACGTGCTCGGCGCTGGGCGGGGGAGCCACGGGGTCGGGGGTGCGAATCACCGCCGGGCCGCCGTCGGGCGGAGTGGGCTCGTCCGGGGAGCTCGCAGGGGCCTGGCGCAGGCGGGCGACCTCGGCCTCGAGCAGCAACAGGCGGTCGTTGAGGGGTTCGGCGGGGGAGGGGGCCTCGAGGGTCGCCTCGAGGGTCTCGATCCGCGCCCGCAGCTCGGGGATCGTCGCCGCCTGGCGACGGAGTCCGTCGAGCTGACGCTCCAGGTCGATTTGCCGGGCCTCCAACGACTCCGGCGGCGGCGACGAGGCGCAGCCGCCGAGGACGGTCGCGGCGAAGCAGAGCACCAGCGCACGCATGAGAGCCCCGCGGAATACGACGCCCGGGCCGACCTCTGGGTTGAGTCCGGGCTTCACCGCAGGACCAGGAAGTCGTCGAGGACGAGGGCGTCGAGCTTGGTCGAGACGAAGCAGTCCAGCGCGTCGGCGGGGCTGCACACGATCGGCTCGTTCTCGTTGAACGAGGTGTTGAGCAGCACCGGGACGTCCGTCCGCTCGCAGAAGGCGCTGATCAGCTTGTGCATGTCCGGGGTCGACTCGGTGTCGATGGTCTGGAAGCGGCAGGTCCCGTCCGAGTGGACCACCGCCGGGATCTGCTCGCGCTTGTCGGGGAGCACCTCGACGGCGTATTGCATGAACGGCGAGTCCCAGTCCGCGGCGAAGAACTCCGACTGCCGCTCGCGGAGCACCGAGGCGGCGAAGGGGCGGAAGGTCTCGCGGAACTTGACCCGGGTGTTGAGCACCTCGCGCATGTCGGGCCGCCGGGGGTCGGCGAGGATCGAGCGCCCCCCCAGCGCGCGAGGGCCGAACTCCATCCGCCCGCGGAACCAACCCACGATCTTGCCCTGGTCGATGAGCTCGGCCACGTCCACGTGGATCGAGCTCGAGCGCCGGTAGCGCAGCCCGGAGCCCTCGAGGGCCTGCTCGATCTCCTGGGAGCTGAACGCTGGACCGAGGCGGGCCTGGTTGACCTGGGTGGCCTCGCTCTGCCCGCCGACGCTCAGCGCGCTGCCCACCGCCGTCCCTGCGTCGTTGGGCGCCGACGGAATGAAGATGTTCTCGAACAGCTTGGACCGGCGGATCCGGCTGTTCGCCACGCAGTTCAGCGCGACCCCGCCCGAGTAGCAGAGGTTCTTGGTGTCGGGGACGAGCTCGCGCAGCCGCCGCACGACGTGCAGGATCCCGTCCTCGAGGAGGGCCTGCACCGAGGCCGCCAGGTCGCGATCGCGCACGCTGAAGTCAGCGTAGCGGTGCCGGGGCGCGCCGAAGACCTCGAGCATGCGCTCGCTGAAGCAGTCGTCGACGAAGGGCACGCGGTCTTCCCAGATCATGTCCACCCCGTAGACGGGGTGGGTGAAGTAGCTGGGGTCGAGCTCGAACAGTCCGCCGTCGATCAGCTTGAGGATCTGGCCCAGGCGATCGCGGTAGACGGGTTGGCCCAGGGCCGCGAGCCCCATGACCTTGCCCTCGTCGCCGTAGCGACCGAAGCCGAGGAACTGGGTGACCATGGTGTAGAGGATCCCCAGCGAGTGGGGGAACGTGACCCGCGCCACCGGGACGATGGTCGAGCCCTCCGCCCGCGCCAGGTAGGTCGAGCAGAAGTCGCCGAAGCCGTCGACGGAGAGCAGCGCCGCGTCGGGGTAGCCCGAGACGTAGTAGGCCGAGGCCACGTGGCTCAGGTGGTGGGGGACCTCCTCCAGCCGAGGGGTCTCGTCCCGGGGGACGCCGAACTCGCGCGCGAGGATCGCGCGCACGTCGCGGAAGCGAGCCACCGCGTCCAGCCGTTTCTGGATCTGCCGCGAGTAGTTGGGCCGACCGGAGAGGATCTGCAGGATCTCCTCCTGCACGTGCTCGATGGGCTTGGCGCCTACCGCGATCGCGTCCAGCTCGCGCAGCTCGACCCCGCCCTGGAGCAGGCAGTAGCGCACCGCCTCGAGGGGGAACCCAGCCGAGTGCTTGATGCGGTTGAAGCGCTCCTCCTCCGCGGCCGCGACCACCCGCCCGTCTTGCACCAGGGCGGCCGCCGCGTCGGCGTGGAAGCAGTTGAGTCCGAGGACAGTCGTCACGGGACCTCCAGAGCGGCGGATTCTACGACGCCTGGCCCGGTCGGTGGAGCCTGATCGCTTGGAGGCTTACGCCCGGCGCGAAACTCGGGTAAAGTTCGAGTCATGAGCGCTCAGACTGCCCCCTCCATCGACCCCACCCTGGTGTGCAGCTCCTGTCAGGCCACGGTGTCGCTCAACGGCAAACGGGTCGGTGACTCCGTGCGTTGCTCGGGCTGCAAGGCCTTGAACGTGGTCACCCGCACCAAGGTCAAGGGCGAGCTCCCTGTGGCGCGCCGCACCGGCGGGCTCAACGCCGAAGAGCGGCAGAACGTCAAGGAAACCCTGCGCCGGATCCAGCTCCGCCGTCTGGGGCGCTCGACGCAGCACGTGTCGCTCTACCCCAACTGGGCCGTGTTCGTCGCTGGAGTCCAGTTCTACCTGGCCGCGATCCTCGCCGGCGAGAACCTCACCGCCCTCGGCTTCGAGCAGCGCGGTCGGCGGCTGAAGACCCTGGGCGTGGTCAGCTACGTCCTGCTGGCTGCGCTGGTCCTGGGCGAGGTCGTGTTCCTAGGCGACCTGATCCCGCGCTGGGTCAACGCGATCGTGCTGGGGGGGATTCCCCTGCTGATGGCGATCTACTTCACCAACGCCCAGGCCAAGCAAACCGAGGCCGCTCGCGAGGCGGGCGCTGGGCAGAGCTCGGTCCTGCTCCCGCTGCTGATCGGCTTGATCCTGGCGATCACCCAGGCCTTCGCGGTCTGGTTCCTCAAGCTCCAGCTCGACCAGCCCTTCGGCAGCTAGGGCCTGTCCCGCGATTGACGCCGCGCCATCGCTTGCCCTCGTCGTCGCTGGCATCGTTGCTCGTCGGTCACAATGCGCTGCATTGCTGAAGCCTCCTCGCGCCTTGCCAGCGACGACGATTGCTGCGCGCTGGCACGACGTCCATCGCGGGACAGGCCCTAGCCAGCTCGGCGGCGCCTTCCTGGCCAACACCTGGCCCGACCGTAGCGTATGGGCTACAAAGGAAGGCGAGGAGAGCAGCCCGGGTGCCGTGCCAGAGCCACCGAGCTCTGAAACACACGGCCGCGCGCGATGGTTTGTAACCGGGCTGCTCTTCTCGCTGCCGAGCCTTCACTCGACCCTTAGAGCATGGCGCGAGGCCGTCACAGGGCCGTCACCAGGTCATGATTTCCTGGTCATATCCTCTTGCTCTTAAAGGGCTTTCGGCGATTGGCGCTTAGACACCGCGCCTCTCGCCCCCTCACGGTAGTTTCTGGCCAGCTCTCCGAACCAACGCAAACGGCCCCCCGCAGGGGGCCGCCTGTTTGGAGTGCGCTATCTCCGAACCAATGCAAACGGCCCCCGCAGGGGGCCGTTTGGGGTGCGTTATCTGCCTGGCCGGTGGCTTACGGGGTGCCGGGGGTGGCGGTCGCCGCCGTGGCCCAGGTCTGGTCGAGGGGCTCCGAGGTCTCGTCGTTGCCGGAGATTCCGTTGCCACCGGTCTTGACCTCGCCGGTCTCCATCATGTCGATCCGTTGGGTGATCATGGCGCCGGCGAGCGGAATCAGAGCCTGCTGAGCGGCCGGGGTGTCGGCCTGGTAGGCGGAGGGGGTCGTGTCCGCGTCCGGGCCGTCGACCGAGATCCCCGTCTTGTCGGTCAGGGCCGCGGTGATCACGCCCTCGACCTGGACGATGTCGACGTCCTCGACGAGGTCGCTCGCGCCGTCCCAGCGGAAGAGCGCGATCTTCTCACCGGCCCAGTGCCACACCGAGGCGCCGGCGGACGGGGCCTGGGTGAAGCTGTCCGAGGCGTACTGGTAGTTGATCATTTGCACCGAGGTGCCGGTCTGGCCACCCATGCAGTAGTCGGCGTCAGTGCCGTAGGCAGCCGCGAAGTCCGCGCCGTCGACCGCGACCGTGATGGTCGCGCCAGCGGCCAGGGTCGAACCCGGGGGGAACTGGACGACGTAGTCGAAGATGTCGTTGGCCAGGCCGAGCCGCGAGCCGTTGCCCGGGTGGCCCGGGAGGTCGTGGTAACCGCCGTCGATGGCGCTCTGGTTGGCATCGGTGAGGTAGTAGGTGCTGAGGTCCACGGCGGCGGCGGTCGGGTTGTGGAGCTCGATGAACGACCCCGCGATCATGGTGGTGGTGCCGGTCGACCACACGATCTCGGTGATCAAGACGTGGTCGGCCGCAGGCGGCAGCGCGCTGCCAATCGTGATCGGGGCGCCGGGCATGGGGAAGGTCCCCCCGGGGACGATCACGCCGGTGCTGTCGTTGACGACGACGTCGGCGGCAGCGGCGATGTCGAACTGCACGGTTTGCCCGTTGCCGGGGCCGGTGACCTCGGCCAACACCAGGAACTGCAGGCTCGCGCCAGCGGCGATGGTGATCGGGGTCGCGGGCGCCAGGTTCACGCTGCCGTCGTCGGTGGCGAAGGCGGGGGCCGCGGCTACCGCAATGTCGGGTTCGCCGGCGTCGAAGGCACCGTTGCTGTTGTCGTCACCGACGAGGCGGACCTCACCAATGTCCACCGACTCGTCGATGCTGCCCGAGGCGCTGATGGTTACGCCCTGGAACTCAATGGGGTCGGCGCCCGTGGCGTCGATGCTGAACACGAACGCGACCAGGTCGGGGCCGGAGCTGGCGGTGGTCGCAGGCGGAGCGCTCTGAGCCACGCCGGCGCCGGAGTTGGTGTTGTTGTTGTTCGAGGTGACCGGGGACGTCGTGTTGTTGAGACGGTCGAGGTGGTCCTTGTTGCTCTTGCAGCCGTTGACGGTCACGGCGACCAGAGCCATTCCAAGAACCAAGGCGAGACGCATGTTGACTTGCAAGGCAGATTCTCCTGTTTACTTCTTCAGTGCCTGACGCCGGCTTGGAATCGCACCCTGGGGCCTGACGTCGGTTTCCAGGTTCCGGACGCACGCTGCACCCATTACCTGGCGTTGAAAATTTAGACCGCATAAAGGGGTCCAATCCAATGGCTTCCAGTGCGTAAGCACTTGCGTCGATGTGCCCTACGGGGTTATCAGCCGGCAAACCGAAAATGGGAAGCCCATCGTCGCCAATCGGAGCGCGGTTGATCGCCCAATCGTCATGCTGACCAACTACTTAGCGTGCGCGAGGAGCACACCAACGATCGAGCGTATTGGACTTACGAGGGTGCACCCTTTGAGCGACTCTATTCATTTCGCGTGAGCCGGAGATGGCACCAGGCGGAGACCCAAGGGGGTCGACAGCTGGTCAGGCAGGAGGCTAGCCGAGGCCCAAAATGTTGCGCTGGGCCTGCTGGATCGAGGCGATCCCTCGCTGGGCCGAGTCGAGCAACCCGTTGAGCTGGTCGCGGTCGAAGGTTCCCTGCTCCCCGGTGCCCTGGATCTCGACGAACGTCGAGTCGAGCGCGACCACGTTCATGTCGACATCGGCCTTGGAGTCGTGGGCGTAGTCCAGGTCGCAGACGATCTCGCCGCCGCAGATTCCCACGCTGACCGCGGCCAGCTGTCCCTTGAGCACCTCGACCCCCGCGTCGAGGGTCCCGAGGGCGTCGTGGAGGGCGACCCAGGCCCCGCTGATCGCCGCGGTGCGGGTGCCGCCGTCGGCCTGGAGCACGTCGCAGTCGACCATCAAGGTCGTCTCTCCCAGCTGGTCCAGGTCGACCGCTGCGCGGAGGCTCCGCCCGATGAGACGCTGGATCTCCACGCTGCGCCCGTCTCGCTTGCCGATCTCGCGCCGCTTGCGGCCGCCGCCGGTGGAGCCGGGGAGCATGGCGTACTCCGCCGTCAGCCAGCCGCGCCCCTTGCCGCGCAGCCAGGGAGGCACGTCGTCCTCGACGGAGACGGTGCACAGGACTCGTGTCTTGCCGAACTCGACCAGGCACGATCCAGCGGGGTGGTCCAGGAAACCTCGGGTGAAGGCGACGGGGCGCACAGGGTCCTCCTCGAGGGCGGAGTCTACGGGCTGGTCCCTTCCCCGGCCACGTCCTGCTCCCAAGCCGCGAGGTCCTCGGGGGTGTTGAGGTTTGCCAGTGGACCCAGGTCGACCCGCACGGGGTCCCACGTGCCAACCACCTCCACGGCTCGGGCCCGACCTGCGTCGAGGGCAGCGCGCACGGGGGCGAGCTGTGCCGGGCCGTAGAGCCCCAGGAGCGGTTGGCAGCGCCCCTCCAGCCAGGCCACGGCCGGGCGGGTCTCGCGCCGCGCCGCGGTCAGCCGTTGCAGGTCGGCCACGGAGACCCCAGGCAGGTCGCAGGCGACGACCCACCACCAGCCGCCCTCCTCGAGGGCGGCCTCGATCCCGGCCAGGGGCCCGCTTCCTGGGCGAAGGTCGGGGAGCCACGGCAGGCCCAGCTGCGGGTCTCGCTCACCGCCCACGGCGCAGACGCGCTCCGCGCCCGCGTCGCAGAGGGTCGCGGCGATCCGCGCGCAGAGGGTCCGCCCGTCGGGACCCAGGAGGCTGGCCTTGTCGCGCCCCATGCGCCGACTGCGCCCGCCGATCAACACCGCGCCGTTGAGTTCGCTCACCCGTCGAGTGTAAGGCGAAGCGGCCTCGCGAGCGCTGCGGGGCTGCGCGGCGCAAGCTCGAGGGGGGCGGGGGCAAGAGGGGGCAGGAGCTGCGCGAGGGCGCTACAGCGCGCTGAGGCGGTTGACCCGTCCTCGCAAGCGCTCGGCCTCCTCGTCGTAATAGTCGAGGCGCGCGTCGAGCAGGTCGAACTTGGCGAGGAACGCGTCGAGCTGCTTGTCGCCCCAGCCGCGGTCGGGTCGGTCGCGCAGGGTGGCGCCGAGTGCCTTGAGCGCTTCGTTGCGCTGGCTGGTGGCGACCCCCTTGCGCAGGGCGAGCTCGGCGCCCTTGGCCGCCTCCTTGGCCTTCTCGACCGCCCCTGCGAGCCCCTTCTTCATGCGGCCAAAGAGGCCGCCCTTCTTCTTGGCCTTGGCCGTCGAGGCCGCGCCGTCCGCCTTGTCCGCCTTGGCCGCGAGCTCGCCGGCGATGGAGCTCAGCTGGGACTCGACCTCCTCCAGGCGCGCGAAGGGGTCGTCGAGCCCGCCGGCCTTGGCGTTCTTGGCGATCAGCTTGCGGCGTCTGGGGTCTGCGGCGATGCCCTTGACGATCTTCTGCAGGTCGCGGGAGACCTTCTCCTGCAGCGTGTCCCGCTCCCGGATCGTCTGCTCCAGCCGCTGCCCGAGCGCCTTGCGGTAGGCGGCGAGGCCGACCCCGGTCAGCTGACCCATCTTGGCCTTGACCCCGGGGCGGTCGAAGGCGCGGCGCATGACCCCACACTGGGTCTCTTGCTTGGTGACCTCGGCCACGTAGGGGCCGCCGCGGTCGACCTTGCGCGCCTCGCCGTAGACCTCCTTGGCGTGGTCGTAGTACTGGGCGAAGTAGAGCGCGTGGCCGACTTGCATGATCAGCTGCTGCTTGTCGTCGCTCGAGGGGCGGCGCCGGGTGGAGAGCGCCACGCGCGCGACACCGAGCGCCAGCTGCCAGGCGCCGGCGACGAGGTTCCGCTTGTCTTCGACGTTGGTCACCGCCTCCTTGAGCACCGGGGCGCCCTCGCCTTCCCAGCGCGGACGCAGCCAGCCGAGGGCGCCGCGCAGGATTGCGTTCTCCACGCGCTCGCCGAGGGGCGTGTCAGCCCACTCCGGGTCGCCGGGGTAGGCCTTCCAGGCGGCGGCCAGGTGGGGCTCGAGGGCGTCGCCGTCCAGCATGGACTCCACCGCCGCGGCGAGCTTGACCAACGCCGGGAGCGCGCTGTCGGGGGCCAGAGCCTGCAGCTGCTTGGCGACCTTGCCCAGCTCCTTGGGCTGCTCGCGGGAGATCAGCGTGTTCGCGCGGGCGAGCAGCGCCTCGGCCTGGGCGCGGGCGGCGCTCTCCTCACGCTCGGAGTCGACCCACACCGAGACCGCGGTCGGCTCACCCGGGAACAGGCTCAGCGCCTTCTTCGCGTGCTCGTGGGCCTTCTCGCGCTTGCCGCCCAGGAGGTAGGTCAGCGCCAGCCCCGCGCGGGCGACGCCCTGGGCGATCTTCCCGTCGGCCTCCTTGCAGGCGAGCTTGTAGAGCCGGCGCGCCTCGAGCAGCTCGTCGGCATCCCCGCTGTCCTTGTAGCGGGCCATCGCCCGCTCGGCGGCGGCGGTGGGGTCGGCGTCCTCTGCGTCCGGGGCGGCGTCGTCGTCGCCCATGCGGATCGGCGCTGGGGTGGAGGGCCCCGTGTCCATCGCCAGCTCCATCGTGTCGAGGTCGGGGATGCCGCCGACGTCGCTCCCGGGGACCACGAGGTCCTCACCGCTCTCGGGGATCGCGAGGTCCTCGCCGCTCCCAGGGATCGCGAGCTCATCGCCGCTCTCGGGGACGGCCAGCTCGTTGGACGGCTGCCTGCGGCGCCGCCCGCGAGAGGAGGTCTCCTCCTCTGGACCGCGCTTGCGCCGTTTGACCGCGCGGGGAGACGTGGGCTCGCCAGCCCGGCGACCCGAGGACCGGCGCGAGCTCGAGCGACCCGAGGACGATCGACGACCCGAGGAGGACCGGCTCGAGGTGCGGCCCGAGCCCGACGCCGAAGCCGAGGCCTTGCTGATCCGCGCCTTGAGCTCGATCCGCACCGCCTGGACGAAGCGCAGGAAGCGCTTCCCGTCGAGCGCCTCGAGGGCCTGGTCCCAGAACACGTTGGGGTCTGGTTCGACCTTGGACCAGGTGCGTTCGCTGACGACCACACCGAGCTTCTTCAGCCGGTCCGGCCCCTTGCCCCACAGGTGCAGGGCGAGCTTGAGCAGCTTGCGCTCGAGCTTCCGTGCCTTCTCGTCGCCCTTCGCCAGGCGGGGCACGGCCTTGTGGATGAGTTTCTGTGCGCTGGGCATGGGCAAGAGGATACGGTGCGCTTGGGGCCGACGCGAGCGCGCGCTACCGGAACGGCAGGCGCACGCTCTCCGCGCCCTCGCGGTCGACGCAGCGCAGCTGGACCTCCCCCGCCTCGACCCGCGCCGAGATCCGCGCCGGGGTCTCAGGGTCACGCAGGCTCCAGCCGCTGGCCTCGCCCTTGGTCCACAGGCGCACCCGCTCGCGCTCCTCGGTGTCGGTCAGCAGCAGCTCCACGTCCTCGCCCACCAGGGTCAAGCCTGCGCGCAGCCGGCCCTTGGAATCGAGCACGAACAGCCCGCGGCGCTCGCCCGTCTCGTCCAGGCCCAGGTAGACCTGGGGCTCGCCGGCCGCGTCGACGAGCACGATCCGCTCGGCGACGAGGGTCCCCGACTGGCAGCCGACGAGGAGGGTGAGCACGAGGAGCAGGGTTCGCATGGACGTGCCAGGCCGCAAGTTCGTGGCCCAGGCGCAGAGCCACCTAAGCCCCGATGGGGTCGGAGCGGGCAGTGCACGATGTGAACGTGCGCTTCCCGAATGCGGAAATCGGGGGGTAACGGAAGTGTAAACCCCTTCGCTGGCAGTGGGTTGAGTTCGGCCCTTGCGTTGCTCCTGTGTGGCCAAAAGGGCGCGCCCGGGACGGGGCCCCCCCAAAGAACACGGCGAAAGCCACTTGGATTGGATCGCGGTTGGAGAGCCGCAACGAAGGCCCCGCGAGGGGCGGATTACGGGAGAGAACACCACAATGCGCACGTTGACTTGGGTCGCGTCCCTGGCCCTGCTCGGAGCCACCGCCGTTTCGGCGGGCGACTTCTTGAGCTCCAACGAAAACAACTGGTGGCGCTACACCAACCAGACGACAGGCCAGCAGGTCACGACGCGGATCGCGTTGACGTCGGGGAACTGGCGGAGGTTCGAGAACTTCGCTGGGCTCGGCGACCACTGGCTCTACATCTTCGACGACAACGAGTGGACCGCGGTCTACGACGGCAACGGCGGCTACACCTGGATCCCGGCCTTCGACGGCCAGGTCGGGAGCAGCGAGGTCGTCCAGTTCGGCGGCGTCAACGATGGCCAGGTGCGCGTGGCTGCGCGCGGTGAGAGCGTGACCACCGCCGCCGGGACCTTCGGCGACGTGACCCGCCTCGCGCTCCGGCCCACCGCAGGCACTGCGGACGCGGGCGTGACCGCGATCTGGATCGCCAACGGCGTCGGCGTCGTCAAGTGGGCCGAGCAGTCCTTCATGGGCGAGCAGGTCTACGAGTTGACGACGGCCCAGGTCGACGGGCGGACCCTGCCCGCCCAGGTCAGCCAGCCGACGACCCCCAGCCCCGCAGGGCAGGTCGCGCCGACCGAGCACGCTCAGCAGGAGCTGATCCTCTGGGGCTGTGACGACCCCTATATCGTGATCCCCACCTACCGCGACTCGTGGCGGGCCATGCACCGGGTGCGGGCGCGCTCGGAGTGCGCCGTCGACTCCAACCAGAGCGCAGCCCAGATCCGCTTCGAGATGGTCCAGGCGGGCGTCGAGCTCGACTACGTCGAGTTCCTGCTCGTCGACATCCAGACGGTGTGGATGCGCGACTACGGCCCGATCATCACCAAGGACGCCGCCACCGGTGAGCGTCAGGTGGTCGACCCCGAGTACTACCCCGGGCGCCCGATCGACGACCGCTTCCCCCGCGCCTACGCCTCCGACCGCGGCTGGCGCAGGGTTCCCCTCAACGTCTCCTTCGAGGGCGGGAACTTCATCACCGACGGCCGCGGCACGGTGTGCATGAGCAACGGCGTGAAGTGGTTCAACCGCGACAAGACCACCAGCCAGATCGAGCGCGAATTCCGCAAGGTCGGCGCCAACCGCGTGGTGTTCTTCGAGCCGCTGGTGGACGAGGGCACGACCCACATCGACATGTTCGCGCGCATCATGAGCGACGACGTGGCCCTCGTCTCGCGCTACCCCGTGGGGCACAAGCAACACCAAGTGTGCGAGGAGGCCGCCGCGGGCTTCCGCAACATCGGCTACCGCGTGCTGCGGGTCGACGCCGACTACCGCTACGACGAGTACGGCACCTACACCAACTCCGTGCTGATCAACGGCCTGGCCCTGGTGCCCAACTACGCCGACGGCAGCAAGAACCGCGCGGCGCTGCAGACCTACCGCGACGCCGGCTTCGACGCTCAGCCCGTCGACGCGCGGCTGATCATTCGCTACTCGGGTGCGACCCACTGCGTGAGCATGCAGGTCCCCCGCTAGACTGGTAACCGTTCACCTCGAGGCGCGGCGGGGTGACCCGCCGCGCCTCGTCGTTCGTTCAAGGGAGTCCGTCGTGAAGTCCGGTGTGCTGGCCGTTGTCGTTGGTGGCGTGTTCGTGCTCGGCGTCGTCGCCGGCAGCGCGTTCTTCGCCCAGCGGGGCGAGCCCGGGGACGAGGCCAAGCCCGGCGCGGTCGCGCCCGAGGCCGCGCCAGGAGAGCGCGAGCGCCTGGCCCCTCAGCCGACGGGCGACGCGACCGAGGGCGGGGGGGTCGCCGCCTCCGCAGACGGAGGCCAGGGTGGCCAGGCCGGCGCGCCTGACGGTCCGCCCACGATCCCTGCGCTCGGCGGTTCGCCCGCGCGTCCGCCGGCGATCCCGGCTCCGCCCTCCCCCGAGGCGCTGCGTGAGGCCGAGCGCCTGGCCGCCGAGAAGGAGCAGCTGGGCGACGAGGGGCACGGGAAGACCCGCGCCCTGGTCTACGAGTTCGAATCCGAGGAGGCCCGCCTGGAACACGAAGCCGCCCGCCGCGCCAACTGGGAGGCGCGGCTCGATCGGGAGAACGCGATCAAGATCAAGGGCCTCCGCGAGTCGGTCGGCCTCAGCGCGGCCCAGGAGGGCCGCCTGCAGGAGATCCTCGACACCCAGCTCGAGGAGCGCATGCGCCTCGTCGACGCACTCGCGGCCAAGGAGATCACGCGCACGACCTTCGACCAGGGCGTGCGGGACAGCATCGCCGCGGCCCGACAGGCGCTGCAGACCCTGCTGACTCCCGAGCAGTACGAGGCCTACGCCAAGCTCAAGCCGCGGGAGCAGGTGCTCCAGGACGAGACGAAGTAGGGGCGCTTAGCGCTTCAGGGGCAGCGGCTCGGGCAGCTCGATGAGCCAGAACGTGGTCGGCTCGCCGCTGGGGAGCATGCGCAGCTTGGCCTCGGGGGCGGGCTTGCCCTCGAGGTGCAGCACGCCGTCCTCGAGGGTGTAGTCCTCGACGTCGTCGTTCCCGTCGAGGGGCTCGAGGAGCCTGGTCTCGAGGCCAAAGTCGTGGTCGGCGATCACGGCCAGGGTCTTGGCGTCCACGATCGCCAGGCCCTCGGCCTTCTCTACGTCCCAGCCCAGCGCGCGCAGGTCGAGCACCGGGGTCTTGGTCACGAAGCGCACGCCCAGGTCCTCGAGCTCGGAGAGCTTGGCGCCCTCGAGCGCGGTGCCGTCGGCGCGGTTGAGCCCGCTGATGTCGCTCGCCGTGCGCAGGTCGACGCGGTAGATCACGTTGCGCAGGCCGTCGGGGGTCTTGCCTTGCTCGACCACCAGCAGCTCGTCGTCGCTCAGCGCGCACATGTCGCCGAACTTGGCGTCGGCGGGCTTGCGGTAGGCGCCGCCGTCGTGGAGGTAGGCGAGGGTCCGGGTGCTGCCGTCGGCGGGGTCGACCTCCACCAGCCGCAGGAACGGGGACATGCGCTTGCCCTTGCTGTCCACGCACACGCTCTGCACGCCGACGACCAGCTTGCCGCTGGGGGTCACGCACAGCGCCTCGAACCCGCGGTTGGGGATCCGCCGCGCGACGTCTTCGGGGAGGCCTTCACCCGGGCGCAGGTGCGTGAGCACGTCGCCGGTGCGGGGGTCGATCCGCAGCACGTCGGGCCCGTACTCCTCGCAGATCCAGAGCTTGCCCTCGGCGTCGAGGGCGATCCCCTCGGGGTCGACGCCGACCGGGCTGGGGTCGAAGATCGAGAGGTCCTCGCCGAGGGCGACCTCGCCGGTGGAGCCGGGGCCTGCTGGGCGCGGGAGGCCGGAGAGCGGGATGCCTTCGGGGCTCGTCAGCGGGCTCGATTCGACGACCGTAGCGCGGTCGCCCACGACTCGCAGGCGGGCGGCGAGGGGGCTGAACTCGGGGGCGCCGAAGACCTTGGTTGGGGCCCTGGTCCCGTCCGCGCGCACGAGCTCTGGCCCGTCGCCGTTGGGCCCGCGGTCGGTGATCGCCCAGAACTCGAGGGCGTCGCCGTCGCGGCCCGCGAAGCAGAGCCCCGACCCCAGGCTCAGCGGGAAGCCGGGGTCGAAGTGCTCGGCCGCTGGGCCCTGGGGGGGGACGGCGCTCGCTGGGGGGAGCTCGAGGCTGAGCCTGGTGACCTTGAAGCGCTGTGGATCGCCGAAGGCCTCGGCGGGAGGCGGCTCGGGGGAGTCGGGGGTTCCCCCGCAGCCAAGCAGCAGCAGCGTCAGGAGCGCGGCGGCAGTGGAGCGGTGCGTCATCGGTGCCTCCAGAAGGTGTGCGGGGTGCAGCAGAGGCGAATGCTAAACTCCCCGCCTCGGAGTGGGGAGAGGAGCCGGTCATGTTTCAACAATCGGTGCTGACGCGGGGTCCTGGGCTACGCTGGATCCGTGCGGGTGCGCCCGCCGCTCTGCTCCTCGTGAGCCTCGCCTCGCTCAGCGCGTGTGGTTCGAGCTCGAGCCGGAGCAGCGGCTCGACGACCGCCGCCGCGACCAGCGCGACCACGGGAATCGGCGGCAGCGGCTCCACGGGAGCCAGCGGAAGCGGCTCCACCGCCTCCGGCTCTTCGGTGCTCGTCGCCCAGGGGAGCGTGAGCCTGCTGACCTACAACGTCGCGGGTCTGCCCCAGCTGATCTCCGGCTCGAGCCCGGTGCAGAACCACCCCCAGGTCAGCCCCAAGCTCAACGCCTACCAGCTTGTGCTCGCGCAGGAGGATTTCGCCTACCACGACCTGCTGATGGCCCAGGCGCAGCACCCGTTCCAGAGCGTGCCCATGCTCGTGTCCAGCCTCACCCGGCCGATGAACGACGGGCTGAATCGCTTCTCGCAGTCGCCGTTTATGGGGCACGAGCGCGTGATCTGGAGCGTGGCCCACGGGCTGATCGGCGGCTCCAACGATCGCCTGGCGCACAAGGGCTACTCCTTCGCCCGCCACGAGTTGGCGCCGGGGGTCGAGGTCGACGTCTACAACCTGCACGCCGACGCCGGCGGCGGGTCGGGTGACGAGGACGCGCGAGCGGTGCAGTTCGCTCAGCTCGCCACCGACCTCAACGTGCGCTCCGCCGGGCGGGCGGTGATCGTGGCCGGGGACACGAACCTCAAGGACACCCGCAGCCGCGACATGCAGGTCCTCGCCGACTTCCTCGGGGTGTGCGGCCTGCGCGATTGCGCCCGCCAGCTCGGCCGGCCCGAGCACATCGACAGGATCATGATCCGCGACGGCGGCGGGGTCGTGCTCGACACCGCCCAGTGGCGCGTCGCCGACGAGTTCAAGGACGCCCAGGGGCAGGATCTCTCCGACCACCCTGCGATCCACGTCGACCTCGACTGGCACCTCTACCGCTAGGGCTCCCGGCCTCGTCGCCGCAGCGGGTATAGTGCCGCCCACAGGAGGCCCCATGCCCCGTTGTGTTCTCGTCACGGGCGGCGCCGGATACGTCGGCAGTCGCCTCGTCCCGCACTTGCTCGAGCACGGCTACGCCGTTCGCACCCTGGACCTCGACATGTACGGCACCGCCGGGCGTGAGGCGCTCGAGCAGGACCCGCGCTGGTCCGAGTGGAAGGACCGCTTCACCCACGTGCACGGTGACGTGCGTGAGCCCAAGCACGTGCGCGAGGCGCTCGCGGGCGCCGACTCGGTGATCCACCTGGCCGCGATCTCCAACGACCCCACCGGTGAGTTCGACGAGGTGCTCACCAAGCAGGTGAACTTCGACTCGGTGGGCTTGCTCGTCGCGGAGGCGCGACGGGCCGGGGTCACGAGGTTCATCAACGCCAGCTCGAGCAGCGTGTTCGGGATCAAGGAGGAGCCCGACGTGGTCGAGACCCTCGAGCCCGAGCCGATCTCGACCTACTCGCGCTACAAGGCTCTCGCCGAGTGGATCGTGGTCTGCGCCAACTCGCCGGGGTTCACGACCGTCAACGTGCGCCCCGCGACGATCTGCGGCTACAGCCCCCGGCAGCGCTTCGACCTCACGGTCAACAAGCTCACCGTCGACGCCGTGCGCAAGGGCGTGATCACGGTCCACGGCGGCCAGCAGCGGCGCCCGAACGTGAGCATGATCGACGTGCTCAACCTCTACACGCTCCTGCTCGAGGCCGACCCCGGGGTGATCGGTGGGGAGACCTTCAACTTCGGCTTCGAGAACAACAAGATCATCGACATCGCCAAGATCATTCAGGGCGAGGTCTCCGATCGCGAGGTCGAGATCGACGTGACCGCGGTCTTCGATCAGCGCGACTACCACATCAGCTCGCGGCGTTTGGTCGAGACCCTGGGCTACGAGCCCGTGGGCTCGATCCGCCAGGCGGTGTCCGAGTTACGCGAGAACCTCGACCGCTTCCCGGACCCCGACGCACCAGAGCACCACAACATGAAGAGCATGAAGCTCTCGCGCTCATCGAGCCCCTATGGGTTCCTCGCTGGGGTCGACCGTGGCTAAGTCCGCGAGCCAGGTCAGCGACATCGGGTTGTCCTTTCCCAGGAGCAAGATCAAGGTCTTGCTCCTGGAGGGAATCCACGACAACGCCGTGCAGCACTTCACCGACGCCGGCTACACCGCCGTCACCCACCTGACCCACGCCTTGAGCGGGAGTGAACTCGACGACGCCCTGCAGCAGGCCCACGTGATCGGGATCCGCTCGCGGACCCAGCTCACGGCGGAGGTGCTGGAGAAGGCGCGCCGGCTGTTCGCCATCGGCTGCTTCTGCATTGGGACCAACCAGGTCGCACTGCAGGCCGCGGCCAAGAAGGGGATCCCGGTCTTCAACGCGCCCCACTCCAACACCCGCAGCGTGGCCGAGTTGGTGATCGCCGAGTTGGTGATGCTCTTCCGCGGGCTGGGCGACAAGAACACCGCCACCCACGAGGGCCGCTGGACCAAGAGCGCCAGGGGCAGCTACGAGCTGCGCGGCAAGACCCTGGGGATCGTGGGCTACGGGCACATCGGCTCCCAGGTTTCGATCCTGGCCGAGGCGATGGGCCTGCGGGTGCTCTACTACGATGTCGAGCCCAAGCTGGCCATGGGCCTCGCGCGCCCGACCCGGAGCCTGAAGGAACTGCTCACGGCCTGCGACGCGGTGACCCTGCACGTGCCCGAGGACGCGAGCACCCGGGGGCTGTTCGACGCGGAGCGGATCGCGCAGCTCAAGCAGGGGGCCTACCTGATCAACGCCAGCCGGGGCTCCGTGGTCGACCTCGACGCGCTGGCCGTTGCGATCCGCGAGGGCAAGCTCGGCGGCGCAGCGGTGGACGTCTACCCCAAGGAGCCGCGCTCCAAGGACGAGCCGCACACGACCCCGCTGCAGGGCGTGCCGAACGTGGTCCTGACCCCGCACATCGGCGGGAGTACGGTCGAGGCCCAGGAGAACATCGGGGTCGAGGTCGCGAGCAAGCTCGTTGCCTTCAGCGACTACGGCTCGAGCCTGGGCGCGGTGAACTTCCCCAACATCTCGCTGACCCCCCAGCCTGGCGTCGCCAACCGCTTGCTGCACGTGCACGAGAACAAGCCCGGCGTGCTGGCCGCGATCAATCGGGTGCTCGGTGATGACAACGTAAACATCCTGGGGCAGCACCTGCAGACGAATCAGGACGTGGGCTTCGTGGTCGCCGACGTCGACCAGGAGCACCCCGAGGACCTGCTCGAGCGCCTGCGCGCGGTGCCGGGCACGATCCGCTGCCGGATCGTGTATTGAACTCCAGCGAGCTCGCCCAGCGTCAGCTCGACGCCTACAACGCCCACGACCTCGAGGCCTTCGTCGCCTGCTACCACCCTGAGGTGGAGGTCCGCGACTTCCCCGCGGGGACCCTGCGATTTCAGGGTCACGCCGAGCTTCGCGCGCGCTACGGGCCGATGTTCGAGAACCCTGCTCTCCACGCGCACCTCGTCTCTCGCACTGCGCTGGGTCCGCTGTGCATCGACACCGAGCGGGTCGAGGGTATCCGCGAGGGAGAGGACGTGTCGGCGATCGCGATCTACGAGTGCGAGGGCGAGTCGATTCGCAGGGTGTGGTTCGTGCGGGAGCGCGAGGGCTAGTCTCCCGCCTGCTGGAGGGCCTCGGTCACCCCCTGGTTTTGGGCGTTCGTCTTGGCCTGCGGGGCCTGCAAGCTGCGCGGCGCCGCGGGGTCGACGCGCGGGGCGAGCACCTCGGGGATCGCCAGCCCGGCGCGGCCGTCGGCGTCGCGCACATCGACGTAGTCGCCGTAGTGAATCGGGTGCGCCGCGCTGACCCACACCGGGGTCCCCGCCGCGAGCACGTGGTCGGTGCTGACCATCGGCGACCCCTCGACCCCGCCCCCGTATTCCGTCGCGAGCCGCGAGAGCACGGTCTCCTCCGCCAGGCTCGCTGCCAGCTCCTGGGGGCGGAGGTAGTCGTCGGCGTCGAAGTAGAGCCCGCGCACGGTGACCTCCTGGCCCAGCACGCGCTCCAGGTTGCCGAAGTGGTGCAGGCCGGGGACGGCGATCGTCTTCCCGCCCACGGCGATCCCCTGGGACGTGCGCTGCTTCCCGTTCTCGCTGTAGGGGACCTCCGCGACCAGCACCCCGGTCAGGGTCACCGGCCGAGGCGAGAGCACGGCCGAGAGGGTGACGGTCCCCGCCTTGCGGTCGAAGTCACCCTCGACCCGTAGCTGGCGTGGGTTGGCGTAGAGCTCGGCCAGCACCGGGTGCTGCTCCGCGTTGGTTACCACGAAGCGCTTGGCCTCGCCGCGCATACGATTCAGCTTGCGCTGCAGGCGATCGCGCAGCTTGCCCGCGCGCCCCAACGGCCTGCGCACGGGCACCTCGCTGAGCACGACCTCGTAGCGTGGCGCGTGGGTATCGCCCACGGTGTGGCGGGTGGCGAACACGGTCAGCTCTTCGCCGAGGCCTGGGAGGGCCAGGAGCAGGGTCAGCGCGAGGGTCCTGATGATCATGGGGGCTCCAGTCACGTCTCCCTCGGGCACTCCTCGTGCCTGAGCTAAGTCCTGTAGGGGTGTCGCTTCCGATTTCAGTGTCCTTACACACCGGGTCGGGTCCGAGACGATTGGGGCGCTCCCGGGTTCGTGCTAGCGTGTCGCGCTGCTGGGAGGGCTCGTTGAGGGGGAGGGACGGTATCCGCGCGGCGCTCGCGCTGGGGTTCTCGCTGTATCTCTTTGGCTGCAGCGCACCCTCTGCGGCCCTCGAGGTCGAGCCCGATCCGGCGTGGACCCCCACCCCCGCGCCCACCGACGACGCGATCTACTTCGTGCTCGTCGACCGCTTCGACGACGCGCTGCCCAACCCCGGGCCGATCGACCGCAGCGACCCCCACGCCTGGCACGGCGGCGACCTGGGCGGCGTGCTCGCCCACGTCGACGAGCTGGCCGAGCTGGGGGGCAAGACCGTGTGGCTCTCGCCGGTGTTCAACTCCCGCGACGAGCCCTTCGGTGAGTGGGGCGCCTTCCACGGCTACTGGGTCCAGGACCTCGAGAGCACCGACCCCCGCTTCGGCAGCCCGGGCGACCTCCGGGCGCTGAGCGACGCGCTGCACGCCAGGGGCATGCGCTTGCTGCTCGACATGGTCTACAACCACGTCTCCTTCGACAGCCCGCTGCGGACGGAGCAGCCGGCCTGGTTCCACGCCGAGCGCCCGATCGAGGACTACGACGACCCGGTGCAGCGGGTCGAGGGTCAGGTCCACGGCCTGCCCGATCTGGCTCAGGAGCACCCCGAGGTCGACACCTGGCTCTACGGGCGCAGCCTGGACTGGATTCGCGGGGCCCACGCCGACGGGCTGCGGATCGACGCCGTGCGGCATATCGAGCCGACCTGGCTGGGGAGCCTGCAGGAGCGCTTGGACGGTGCGTTCGGGGCGCCGCTCTACACCCTGGGTGAGGTCTTCGACGGCGACCGTCGGCGATTGCTGGAGACCTGGGAGCAGAGCGGCATGGCGGCCGCGTTCGACTACCCGCTCTATTACGCGATCGTCGACGTGTTCGGCGCGAAGCGGGCGCACGTGGGCCGGATCGGCGCTGCGCTGACCGCTGGCCTCGCGGCGCCTCCCCCGGGTCGCTGGGTGACCTTCCTCGACAACCACGACGTGCCCCGGATCCGCACGGTGTGCG
>Ga0070727_10000641_pt1 | contig 41894 bp, 41 predicted proteins | sample tdAd472_FD_66722 | JGI IMG/M metagenome (GOLD analysis project Ga0070727, IMG submission 66722) | Marine sediment microbial communities from the Atlantic coast under amendment with organic carbon and nitrate - tdAd47.2 | ecosystem: Environmental > Aquatic > Marine > Coastal > Sediment | place... | reverse complement strand
CGCGCCGGTTAACGACCTTCAGGCGAAGGTCACCATCGAGCCTTTCGAACGTGGCTTCGGCCATACGCTGGGTAACGCTCTGCGTCGTATCCTGCTGTCTTCAATGCCGGGTGCTGCAATTGCGGAAGCCGAGATCGAAGGCGTGTTGCACGAGTACACGAGCATAGAGGGCGTACAGGAAGACGTCGTCGACATTCTGCTGAACCTGAAGCAGGTTGCCGTGCGCATGAACACGCGTGACACGGCGGAGCTCAGGATCTCGAAGAAGGGCCCGGGCCCGGTCACAGCCGGTGACATCCAGCTCGACCATGACGTCGAGATCATGAACCCGGACCTGGTCATCGCGAACCTCACGAGTGTTGGCGAGCTGAACATGATCCTGCAGGTCGAGCGCGGTCGCGGCTATCGTCCCGCAACACAGCGTCCGATGTTCGAGGAGCAGGCTGGACCGATAGGTCGTCTGCAGCTTGACGCGTCGTTTAGCCCGGTTCACCGCGTAACTTACAATGTTGAAGCGGCGCGTGTTGAACAGCGTACCGATCTCGACAAGTTGCTGATCGACATCGAGACGAATGGCACGATCGATCCCGAAGAAGCTATTCGCCGCGCGGGCAGCATTCTCAAGGACCAGCTGTCGGTCTTCGTTGACCTGCAAGGTCAGGAAGAAGGTGCCGGTGCACAGGCTCAGGATCAGGTCGATCCAATTCTGCTGCGCCCGGTCGACGAACTCGAACTTACAGTTCGCTCGGCGAACTGCCTCAAGGCCGAGAACATCATGTACATCGGTGATCTCGTCCAGCGTACCGAGGTTGAGCTTCTGAGAACGCCGAACCTCGGCAAGAAATCACTAACCGAGATCAAGGAAGTCCTGGAAGGACATGGCCTGGGTCTGGGGATGCGTCTCGACAACTGGCCGCCGGCTAGCCTGCGTCCGGAGCACGAGCTCGCTATTTAGGGAAGGACACACCAATGCGTCATAGAAAATCCGGCCGTCGTTTGGGTCGCACGAGCTCACATCGCAAGGCCATGTTTCGCAACATGGCGACGTCGATGGTGAAGCACGAGACGATCAGGACGACAGTACCCAAAGCCAAAGAGCTGCGCCGCGTCGTCGAGCCGCTGATTACGCTCGCGAAGGAAGACAGCGTGGCCAATCGCCGCCTTGCTTTCGATCGCCTGCGCGACAAGGAAGCGGTTGGCAAGTTGTTCTCGGAGATCGGTCCGCGATTCAAAGACCGTCCGGGTGGTTACCTGCGTATCCTGAAGACGGGGCCGCGCCCGGGTGATGCGGCGCCAATGGCCATCGTCATGTTGACTGAGCAGGCTGCGGAAGCCGAGGCCGTCGTCGAGAAATAGGGCGCACTGCGAAGTACTCAGAGAAGCCGGGCATTGCCCGGCTTTTTTGTGGCAACAACACCTGTCTCTTAACGGCCGAAGTCGCTCAGAAATGCGCGTAAGCCTTTGATGTAATTGGACTCATCGCGGATGTAGGCGTCATTATGGCCACCGCGCAGTACCAACTGCGTCCTTGGTTCGTTTGCCGCCTCGAAGATCGCTTCGCCATGGTGAAACGGGACGATCTCATCATCACGGCCGTGAATAACGAGCACGGGACTTCGAACATCCCTTACGTAGTCGCGGGTCGCATGCCGTAGGTGGCTCAGCCAGCGGGCCGGGAGCCAGGGATAGATCTCCTGGGCGATATCGGGGATCGAGGTGAAGGACGATTCGACGATCAGCGCCAATGGCTGTTGCTTCGTGGCCAGTCTCGCCGCGGCCGAGGCGCCCATCGAACGGCCGAAGATGATGATGTCGTCGGCTTCTACACCACGCTCGTCAGTCAGAAATCGCCACGCCGCATCGGCGTCCTTGTAGATACCCTTTTCGGTGGTCTTGCCGCCGCTCTGACCGTAGCCCCGGTAATCGATGATGAATACCGACAGGCCGAGACCCAGGAACTGCCTAATAGAATCCAGCCGATGCGAGATGTTGCCGGCATTGCCATGGAAGAAGAGCAATACCCGGGTCGACGTACCGGGGATGAACCAGCCGTGCAATCGAACGCCGTCGGTGGTTTCGATAGAGACGTCCTGGTAGTCCAGATCAATGTCAGCAGGTGTCGCTGTCAGTGTCCGCCCCGGCACGTTGGCGAGGTACAGCATGCGGCCCTGCATCAGGTAGACGACCAGGACTAGCAGCCCGTAGCAGGCCGCGATGACAAGAAACGCTTGTAGCACCGAACTCTTAGACATTGTCAGGATGTAAGACAAACATACATCAAACGTGCCTGAGAATAACAAGTGCAGCGAACCATGGTTATCAATGCGGCTCGCGAGGGCAAGGACGTTGTCGATCCGGCGATGCACGACAGAATGCGGGAACGCACGGACTGGGGCCAATTGCTGGACGAATAACACCTGCGCCAGGCAGCGGCGCGGAGGCTCGTTTCGAGGTAAAAATCATATGACATAAGGCATATATGGGGCCCGATTACCATGACAAATTACTGAAATGCATAGTGAAATCGCGAATTTGCACTCCTGTGAGCCCCCTCACAGCCAAAATGGGCCACTCGCTCTACAGTAGAGCCTCATATCACCCGGGGAAGTAAAGATTAGCAAGGACAGGTCATTTGATGACTGCGTAATCCTGTCGAAGGAGACCTTCGACCCGGACGCGGTTTTTCTTGACGACATCGTCGATGACGAGGTGCTGCCGTACCTGAGCCTGGCAGTCGATGGATTAACCGACGGCGCCGACCAAAAGCAGGGTAGGCTGGAAATGCGTCCCGAGGACGTCGCGGCAAACGATGAGATCGCTCCGGATACGACCCTTCATCCCACCAGGCTCGACCCTGAGCAGCTTGAAGTGTACGGCTGGGAGTCCTCGCTCTGGAAGAAAATCAGAAAGTACGTCGGCTTTTAGGCAATTACGGGGACAGTTTACTCAATTACCCAGACTGGTTAATGGCCAGTTCGGGTAATTGAGTAAACTGTCCCCGTAATTTCTCGTAAGATGCGCCGATGATATTCAAAGACAAGACCGTGATCATTACCGGTGCCTCCGAAGGTGTCGGTGCTGCCGCGGCACGGAAGTTTGCGAACGCCGGCGCGAATCTCATGCTCGTCGCGCGTACCAAGAAGAATCTGGAAGCCGTTGCTGGGGAATTGCGCGACAGGTCGCGTGTCGAAATATTCGCCATGGATGTGTCTGACGCCGAGACCTGCGTCGACTTGTTCAAGAAAACAGAGTTTGAATTCGGTCAGGTCGACGTGCTGGTCAACAATGCCGGTTGTCATGCTCGCGGGTCAGTCGAAGACGTTCCCGCCGATGACCTGGGCCGGATCATCGACGTCAATCTCAGGGCGCCAATCGTACTGTCACGACTTGCTTTGCCTTACTTGCGAGCAGCGGGAGGTGGCGCCATCATCAATGTTGCATCGATTGCGGGACGTATACCGGTTCCCGGCAGCGCCACTTATTCCGCGAGCAAGTTCGGGCTTCGCACCTTCACGTTTGCGCTAGCGGAAGAACTTCGCGGCTCGAATATCAGGGTTGCTGCCATATCGCCGGGTCCGATCGACACCGGTTTCATCATGGCCGACATCGATAGCACTCCGGCGATGACTTTTTCACAGCCGATGTGCACTGCGGACGAAGTCGCCCAGGCCATCCTCGACATTTGTGGCAACACGCAACGCGAACTTGCCATGCCGAAAAGCAGTGGTGTCCTGTCCACACTGGGATACCTGCTGCCGTGGTTATGGCGAGCGTTGCGGCCGTCGCTGGAGCGCAAGGGCCAGCGCGTCAAAAAGGCACTCAAGGCAAAGCAAAAGGCCGAAGGCTAATCGCGCGCTGGGGCGCGCTCCCACAGCTCTGCCAGACAGCACTGTGGGAGCGCGCCCCAGCGCGCGAATCTATTGCATTTCGGCCAGGGCGTCCCGGGTCAGGTTCTCGCAGCCATCGGCAAGCACGACCACATCATCCTCGATGCGAACACCCCCGTATGGCCGCAACGCATCCACGGCGGTCCAGTTGACGTGCGACTCAGCCGATGTTCCCCGCAGTTCGTCGAGTAGCATATCGATGATGTAGACCCCGGGTTCGATCGTCACGACCATGTTTTCTTCCAGTACGCGGGTCAGGCGCAGGAAAGGATGGCCACTGGGTCGATCGATTGTCGTGCCGCCTTCGTTTTCCAGGAAACCGCCGACATCATGGACCTGTAAGCCAATCAGGTGGCCCAGCCCCGCCGGTTGAAAAGCCGACGTGACACCGGTTTTAAGCAGTGTGTCGGCATCCCCGCTGGCCAGGTCGCAGTCGTTCAGTACGCCGGCGATGAGGCGATGCATCGTTAGATGAAGTTCGCGGAAATCGACCCCGGCGCGTACCTGCCCGACGAGATCGAGTTGGATCGCCTCCATACGTTCAATCAACGCTTCGAACAGCGTGTCGCCGTTACCGTAGGTGCGTGTGATGTCAGACGCATAACCGTGCACCTGCGCACCGGCATCGATCAGGAACGAGCGAAATTCTTCGGGTGGGTCCCGGTCGAGGTCCGTGTAATGCAGAATCGCGCCGTGCTCGTTCAGCGCAATGATGTTCGCGTATGGCAATTCGTTATCGACGTGGCCCGCGGCTTTGCAATAGTCCTGGTGAATCGCGAATTCGGATTTGTGGTCGCGGAATCCTGCCGCGGCCGCCAGGTGGCCCGCAACCCCGCGGCGTGACGCCAGGCGAATACAGGCCAGTTCGTATTCTGTTTTTGCTCCACGTGCAAAATGGAGGATGTTGATCATCGAGGTCGGATTAACGCGTTCGATTCCGAAAGCATGTGTGGCGTCGTCTATTTCACCGATCAGCACGCACTTGTCGCGATCGGCCGGCAGGTGTTCCGCCGCGTCTTCGACATCGTGAATGACGCGCACGTCGAATTGCCCTGTCCAGTAGCCGTCGGGTGCGGCCGGCACCGGGTGCCAGTAGTCGTGTGGCTGGTTGTATACGAGGACGGGTTTTTCGCCCGGCGTGTAGACGATGTACGACAACGGCAGGCTCGTAAGCGGCGCCCAGGCAAGAAAGTGCGGGTTGTCCTTGAACGGCGTCATGTAGTCGTCCAGGAAGGCGTACTTCTGTGCGCCGGAGAAGATCACGGCATGCGCGGCCCCGGCCTGCTCGAGCGCATGATCGTAGCGGGCACGCAGTGTTTCGATATGGCCCGGGTACAAGGCGCCGAGCTGCGGATTCTTGTCACTGTAGTCGTATTTCATGGGTGGCATGATACCGGTCCACCGCGGTCTATACGAGTTCCAATCGACCCGTAAACTAGGCATCATTGTCGCCCCTGTATGTCGTGTGGAGCGCCCGATGAGACGATGTGGTGGTTTGATCGGAATCTTGTTACTGGTATCGGGAGGAGCAGTGATGGCGAATGACTACGCGGGTTTCGACCGCGTGGCGGGACTGAGCCACGCATCGCGTTCCGAGATAATCTCGCCAAGCGGCATGGCCGCAACGAGCCAGCCGCTGGCAACCCAGATTGCACTCGATATCCTCAAGGCCGGTGGTAGCGCGGCGGACGCCGCAATCGCCGCAAATGCGGCGCTCGGGCTGATGGAGCCGACCGGTTGTGGCATCGGTGGCGATCTGTTCGCCATCGTTTGGGATGCGGAGAAGAAAGAACTCACCGGCCTGAATGCGTCCGGCCGCGCGCCGCAGGCCATGACGATCGAGTACTTTCGCGAACAAGGACTTGACGCGATTCCCCCGTACGGGCCTTTGCCCGTCAGCGTGCCGGGCACCGTTGACGGCTGGTTCGAATTGCACGGTCGTTACGGCCGCCTGCCGATGGCTGACATTCTTGCCCCGGCTATCAGATACGCACGCAAGGGCTTCCCGGTATCAGAAGTGATCGCGTACTACATGAGCCTCAGCGTGGAGGCGCGCAAGGATTTCCCGGGCTTCACCGAGACGTTCATGCCGAATGGCCGCATGCCCAAAAAGGGCGAGATGTTCTGGAACCCACGCCTGGCGAGCACCTATGAGGCGATTGCCGCGGGAGGCAGGGACGCATTTTACAAAGGTGATATAGCCAGGAAGATAGACGCCTACATGACGGAGCAGGGTGGCTTGCTGCGTTACGAGGACCTGGCTGCGCATCGCTCCGAGTGGATCACGCCGGTATCGACGAATTACCGTGGCTGGGACGTTTACGAGCTGCCACCGAACGGCCAGGGCATTGCGGCACTGCAGATCCTGAATATCCTCGAGGACTACGATATCGCGTCGATGGGATTCGGTTCGGCGGAGTATATCCACACCCTGGTCGAAGCCAAGAAGCTGGCCTACGAGGACCGGGCAAAATTCTATGCGGACATGGACTTCGTCGACGTGCCTGTCGACATGCTGATCTCCAAGGACTATGCGAACGAGCGTCGCAAGCTGATATCGATGGAGCGCGCCGCGCAATCAGTACCCGCGGGCGACGCCAAACTCGAGGACGGTGACACGATCTACCTGACCGTCGCGGATAAGGATGGCAACATGGTGTCGCTGATCCAGAGTAACTACCGCGGCATGGGATCCGGCATGACGCCAGGCGATCTCGGTTTCGTGCTGCAGGACAGGGCCGAGTTGTTCAGCCTGGATCCCGAGCATGCCAATGCGCTCGAGCCCGGCAAGCGGCCTTTTCATACGATCATTCCGGCCTTCGTCATGAAAGACGGCGAGCCGCTGATGAGTTTCGGGCTCATGGGCGGCTCGATGCAGCCCCAGGGACACGTGCAAATCATCGTGAACATGCTCGATTTCGGCATGAACCTGCAGGAAGCAGGCGATGCTGCGCGCATACGCCACGGCGGTTCGTCGCAACCGACCGGCGAAGTCATGACCGACGGCGGCACCCTGTTTATGGAGCGTGGCTTCAGCGAGGAGACAAGGAGTGCACTGGAGGCGCTGGGCCACAAGCTCGGCGACACCGACGGCAGCTTTGGTGGCTACCAGGCGATTCTGCGTGATCACGAAGACGGCGTGTACTATGGCGCCTCGGAAGTACGCAAAGACGGCCAGGCGGCCGGATATTGAAGAGAGTATGACCCAGGAAATCTACCTTACCGGTATTACCACGACCGGCACTCCGCATATCGGCAACTACGTCGGCGCCATCCGGCCGGGCATCGTTGCGAGCAAGGATCCGTCGACCGAGCATTTCTATTTCCTGGCCGACTATCATTCACTCGCCAAAAACGAGGATCCGGACAAGATTGTCCAGTCAACACTCGAGATTGCTGCGTCGTGGATGGCGCTGGGGCTAGACACGGATCGCGCCTACTTCTATCGGCAGTCGGATATTCCGGAGATTCCCGAGTTGACGTGGATTCTGACCGGAATGACGGCCAAGGGGCTCATGAACCGGGCGCACTCATACAAAGCCGCGGTGCAGGCAAACGAGGAGGGCGGCAACAAGGATCCGGACAAAGGCGTGATGATGGCGCTTTACAGCTATCCGATCCTGATGGCAGCCGACATCCTCATGTTCAAATCGACCAAGGTCCCCGTCGGGCGCGACCAGAAACAACACGTCGAGATGGCTCGCGACATCGCACAACGTTTCAATCACAACTACGGCGAGACCTTCGTGCTACCCGAAGCGGTCATCGGCGAGAATACGGCCGTGCTCAAAGGGCTCGACGGTCGCAAGATGTCGAAGAGCTACAACAACGCGATTCCGCTGTTCGCCGACGAGAAGCGCTTGCGCAAGCTCATCATGAAGATCAAGACGAACAGCCTCGAGCCGGGCGAGCCGAAGGACCCGACGGACAGCACCCTGTTTGATATCTACAAGGCGTTCGCGGCCGATGAAGAGGTTGCGGACATTGAAAAGCGGTACGCGGAAGGCATTGCCTGGGGCGAAATGAAACAGGTACTTTTCGAATACATTAACGACCAGATCAAGCCTGCGCGTGACGAGTACGAACGGCTGATTGCCGATCCGGCCATCGTTGAGGCCGAACTTCAAAAAGGCGCGGTCAAGGCGCGCGAGTTGTCGGCGCCCTATCTCGATCAGATTCGCGATGCGATAGGAATTCGAAAACTGGGATAGCAAGAGAACAAGATCTGCGCTTGGGGAGAGCATGGGTCGTCCTCGTGCTCGCGTTCGCTTTGCACGTTGTCGACGAAGCAGTGAACGATTTTCTACCGCTCTACAACTCGGTCGTTGGCGGGTGGCGTCGGCATGTCGATCTACATGGGTGCATTCGCGCCTGGTGTTTACTCGTCCCCCGTCGTGCTGGTTGCCGCGGTAGCGCTGTTGCGCGCAACATACCGCAGCGCCTGACAGCATGACATATGCGACCTGGATGCTGTTGGCTGCAGATGCGGTCTTGCTGCTGCACTCCCTGTTCGTGGCTTTTGTCATTGTCGGACTCGTCCTCGTATTCGCGGGCAGGGCACTCGACTGGTCGTGGGTGCACAACTGGTGGTTTCGCGTCGCCCATCTCGCGGCAATCGGCGTGGTCGTCGTGCAGGCGTGGTTTGGCGTGATCTGTCCGCTGACAACGCTTGAGATGACGCTGCGCAGGCAAGCTGGCGGCGCGACTTACGCCGGCACGTTCATCTCGCACTGGCTGGAGTCCATCCTGTACTATCGAGCGCCTGCGTGGGTTTTCGCCGCGTGCTACACGGCGTTTGCGGCGCTGGTCGTGCTGAGCTGGTTCTGGGTGCGGCCGAACAGGAGAAAATGATCATGTCCGCCGAAGTGATCTCGTCAAAAAAAGCAATGCAGCGCTTGCGGGATGGCAACGCTCGCTTCGTCGCAGGCGAGACCGATCGCGTTGCGGTAGAACATGAGGCGAGGCGGAAAAAGACCGTCACAAAGCAGAGTCCATTTGCGATAGTGCTCGGCTGCTCCGATTCACGCGTACCCGTGGAATTGGTTTTCGACCAGGGTGTCGGCGACCTGTTTGTTGTCCGCGTAGCCGGCAACATCGCTGCGCGTTCTCAGATCGGTAGCATTGAGTTTGCGGCAAAAAATTTCGGTGTCCGACTCATCGTTGTACTCGGACACTCTCGTTGCGGGGCAATAGAGGCCGTTGTCGATGAACTGCGCAAGCCGAGTGTCCTGCAATCCGACAATCTCGACTTCATCGTCGACAAGATTCGCCCGTCCGTCGAACAGATTATGGCGGAAGGCTATGGGCACGATCCCGACATGTTGGTTGCTGAAGTGGGGCGGGAAAACGTACGGCGCTCGATGAATGCGCTACAACAAGACTCGAAGATCATCAGCGAACTCCTCGAGCACGATGATCTGATTATCGTTGGTGCCGAGTACTCCCTGCAGACCGGGGTGGTCGAGTTTTTCTGATCCCATGCAGGGCAAACCAAAAGTCGTCGTATTCGGCGGAACCGGACACTTCGGCGCGCGAATTTGCCGGCGGCTGGCAAAGCAAGAAGGACTCGACCTGGTAGTCACCAGCCGCTCTGCGGCAAGGGCGAAACAGCTGGCAGCCGAGCTGCAGGCGCAAACTGCCGCAGTGAGCGGTGCCGCGATCGACCAGGACTCACCGGACCTTGTGAACCAGATCCGCGGACTGAACCCAAACGTCGTAATTCACACCGCAGGTCCTTACCAGGGGCAGGATTATCGAGTGGCGCGAGCCTGTATCGATGCGGGTTGTCACTACGTCGATCTCGCGGACGGCCGGCAGTTCGTTGCAGGTTTCGATGTGTTGGATGCCGCGGCGAAGGATGCCGGCGTCGTCCTGATAACGGGTGCAAGTACCCTGCCGGGTGTGTCGAGCGCCGTCGTTGATGAATATCGGGATCGATTCCAGCGCACCGATGGCATCGAAATATCCATCGCGCCCGCACACCAGACGCCGCGTGGAATAGGCACTGTGCGAGCCGTACTCAGTTACTGTGGCACGCCGTTCAAATCGTGGCGAGATGGACAATGGCATACGATATACGGCTGGCAGGACCTGCGGATGCAGCGCTACCCTGCGCTGGGCCGCCGCTTGTCGGGTGCCTGTGATGTACCGGATCTCGAACTGTTTCCTGATTACGTGCCCGGCGTCGGGACGGTGTCCTTTCACGCGGCGCTCGAGGCGCCATGGGAACAGCTCGGGCTGTGGCTCATGGCGTGGCTGACGCGTGCTGGCCTGGTACGTGACTGGACCCGATTTGCATCATCGTTTTCGGCGATGAGCGAGCGGCTGATTCGACTCGGATCGACACGCGGTGGGATGAAAATGCAAATCACAGGTCTGGACCCGGTCGACAAGGCATTGGTGTTGACCTGGGACCTGGTCGCGGAACAAAACCACGGCCCCGAGATCCCATGCACGCCTGCGATCGTGGTCACCCGGAAGCTCCTTGACGGCGACCTGTTGGAGCCGGGTGCGTATCCGTGTCTTGGTTTGTTCACCGTTGCCGAATTCATGGCCGAACTGGCCGCCTTCGACGTCAGAATCGAGGCGAGCTGAGGGAGCGCCTGCCACTATTTGGCGGTCGTATTGCTATGCTGTAGGAGTACGGTTATTGGCAACGGGGGGGCGCAATGCGGCATGTCGTTTATTGCAGAGCTAAAACGGCGTAACGTCATTCGCACAGCTGTCGCGTATCTCGCTGCAGCGTGGCTGCTGATTCAGGTATTTGAGAGCCTGTTACCGGTTCTCGGCTTGCCGGACACTGCCATGCGCTACGTGTTTATCGCGCTGGCGATCGGTTTCGTACCCGTCATGTTCGCGGTCTGGGTGTTCGAGCTGACGCCCGATGGCCTGATTCGCGACAGCGGCGTCGATAAGCCCGACTACCGGAGCGATTCAATGGAAGCTTGGTTTCGCACGCCTCGTCAACGGGGAGTTGCTGCTATTGAGAGATTTGAGCAGGAAAAACACCGGCCGTATCAACTTCATGGCTTGGCCACGGTGCTGCACGACCTGGGTGACACCGAAGGCTCGGCTGCTGCGATGAACGAGTTGCTACAGATTTTCGCAGCTGACCCCGGTCCGGAAGATAAATGGGATTGGGGCTTTGCGAGGGCCTATGCGTGGATGGGTGATGCCGACAAGGCGTTCATGTACATCGAGCGGGACCGGCTGGTACACGGTCCCAGGACAGGCGCGGTAAATAACCCGTATTTTGCGAGAATCCAAGGCGACCCCCGCTGGCAGTCTTTCGTTGACTCGACGGAGCGAGAATCGTCGAAGATTCAGTTCAATCCGAAGTTGCCCCCCGAAATCCTCGCGATTCAATGAACCTGTATCTCGGCATCAAGCTGCTGCACATTGTCAGTGCGACGATCCTGTTCGGGACCGGACTGGGCACGGCGTTCTTCATGTTGCGGGCATACCGCAGTGGCAACGACGCGGCGATGAAGTCCACGACGACTACGGTTGTACTGGCTGACTGGCTGTTCACGACACCCGCCGTCATCGTGCAGATTTTGACCGGCCTCTGGCTGACCCAGCGCCTCGGGATTCCTTTCATGTCCGTCTGGTTCGTCACGGTAATCGCACTTTTCTGCCTGGTCGGTGCGTGCTGGCTGCCCGTCGTTTGGATCCAGATTCGCATCAGGGAGTTATTTCGAGCGGGCGCCGGCATCGATGAGTGCCGGCCGCTGATGCGAGTATGGATCGCGCTCGGCGTGCCCGCTTTCACGGCGGTGCTTATTCTGTTCTGGCTGATGGTTTACAAACCCGGCATCAGCTAGCTACGACAGATCTTCGATTCATGTCATTTGTCATCAATAATTCGATAATACTAGAATAATCGTTGACAATACCGACAGCGAAGTGTATTTTCCAGCTATGAAACTTGAAGAGGCAGCAAAACAGCTCGAGGCGCTGGGCAATCCAACCCGATTGGCCATTTACCGGTTCCTGATGCGGTTTGGTCAGCAGGGGTGCCCCGTCGGCACAATCAGGAAGAAGCTCGACATACCGGCGTCGACGCTGTCACACCACATTGCCAAGCTCGTGCATTCGGGACTCGTTACGCAGGAGAGGGACAGCCGTAGCCTGTATTGCAAGGCAGACCTCAAAAATATGGATGCTTTGATGAAATTCCTGGTTCGAAATTGCTGTGCTGAGGAATCCTGCATCCAGGTTGCAATGTAGCGGAGTTTTTTTTCGTCATTTAATTCGATAATTCTAGTAGTGTGGAGAGTACATTGAATTCGAACCAATCCAGTTGCTGCTTGGTGGAGGGCCAAAACCGACCCCGAACCTGGAGCGAGCCCGGTAGCCCGGTAGTGGGTTACCTGAAGATGATCGACAGGACCTGGCTTCTCATTGGGCTGATCTTCCTGGCGATCGCGATCGGCTTGCCATCACACTTTTCGGCAAGCCTGTGGTTTACGGCCAGCAATTTATTGGGTATCGCCCCGTTCCTGCTGTTGTCTGCAAGCGTAGCCGGATACCTCGAAGCAGCGGGCGCCGATCGATTGATCGGCAAAATATTCTCTGACCGCGTCGTCCTGGCAATCTCTCTGGCGGCTGTCTTTGGAGCGCTGTCTCCCTTTTGTTCCTGCGGTGTAATTCCATTGATCGCGGCACTGCTGGTAGCTGGTGTGCCGCTGGCGGCCGTAATGGCATTCTGGGTGGCCTCACCGATCATGTCCCCGTCGATGTTTGTCGTGACGGCGTCCGGTCTTGGCGTGGACTTTGCGATAATAAAAATGCTCTCGGCTATCGCTGTCGGATTGTCTGCAGGTGGTCTGACATTGCTCTTACAGCGGCTTGGTCAATTCAGAAACCCCTTGCGGCCTATAGCCATGTCGTCCTGCACTGGCGACGATCCCGTCGACAAGATCAAGAACTCCGTGACAGTGTGGCGAATCTGGAAGGACCCGGAGCGTGTTCAGGTAATGAAACAAAAAACTTTCGCCATGGTGCTGTTCCTTGGCAAGTGGCTGACGCTGGCGTTCGTATTGGAGAGCCTGATGATCACATTCGTCCCAGCTGAATTGCTCGGGCAATGGCTGGGATCTGGCTCGACCTGGGCGATTCCGCTGTCCGCTGCGATCGGAGTTCCGGCGTACCTGAACGGTTTTGTAGCAGTTCCCGTGGTGGCCGGCCTGATCGAGAACGGCATGACGCCGGGCGCAGCGCTGAGCTTCATGCTGGCGGGTGCCATGACCAGCATTCCGGCAGCGATAGCTGTGTTTTCACTGGTCAGGAGGCCGCTATTCGTCTGGTACGTCCTGCTGGCACTAATCGGCGCAATCGCGGCAGGCTGGACCTACCAGGCGTTTCTCAACCTGAATTGAGCGGCACACGCATGTGCAAATGGATATAGATATGAACACACCCGCAAAATTTCTGTTCGTCATGGACCCGTTCGAAACGCTTAACCTGGAAACAGAAACCTCCCTTATTCTGATGCAGGATCTGATCGAGCGGGGGCATGAGGCTTACTGGTTACAACAGGAAGACCTCGCACTGGTGCATGACGAGCCGATGGGCCGGGTATTTCCCGTCGTGGACGCTGATCCCCTGGAACGCGCGGCGCCGGCCTGGTCAAAGTTGAACCAATTTGACGCGGTCCTGGTTCGTAAAGACCCGCCGTTTGATACCAATTACCTGCAGCTGACGCTGGTTCTTGATCATCTCGACCCGGGGGTCGCCCAATTCAACGAAGTGGAAGCGCTCAGAAACTTCAATGAAAAGATGCTGCCGCTGCGCTGGCCGGAGTTCACGCCGCCCACGCTAATCACCATGAACATCGACCAGCTCGAGCAATTTGCCGATGAGCACCGAAGTCTCGTATTGAAGCCACTGAACGACTGCTCCGGGCGTGGCATTTCAAAACTGGATTGGGATAAGCGGGGCGATTTTCGCAAGCAAATTGGCGCAGCGGTGATTGATGCTGCCGGCAAGCCTCGATTCCTGGTAGCCCAGAAATACCTGGCAGCAGTGAGCCATGGCGACAAGAGGGTCTATCTTGTGAACGGCGAAGAATCTGGCATCGTCAACCGAATTCCGAAGCCCGGCAGCTATCTTGCCAATATTCACCAAGGGGCAAACTGTGAGCATGCGGATCTAAGCGCAAGGGAAACCCACATTATCAATACGATTGCACCTTTCCTGGTAGAGCACGGAATCTTCCTGGCAGGTGCTGACTTTATCGGGGGTTACCTGACGGAACTCAACATCACCAGTCCTTCAGCAATTCGGCAAATAAATGAAGTCAGCGCTGAACAGGTTGAGCACAGGATTGTGGATGCGATGCTGGCAAAAGTAATGGGGCAACGATGCAGCGAGCGCACAACTCTCGCTCGGACGATGGGCGCCGGACGACTGTGTTCGATGTCTTATGAAAGCAGCTGCTGTTAGCGCTGCTGCATAGCTGCCAGTTGATCTTCCAGGGCCCGGCGGCGTTCTGCGCTTATGCCCATTTCGGCAATCATCGCGCGCGCGACGGGTCGGAGCGTGAAATATTCCACATCTGCGCAACCTGGGCCTGGAATCGTTTTTCCGGGTCGCTGATTCGGGCGATCAGTTGATCCATCGGCGGCGAATGCTCGTCCGAGCTGTGAGCCATCATGAGTATGGCGTCGTCCCTGACACGACCTGGTGGCTGATTGACGATCCATTGACTCGCCGACTGTAAATCCATTGAGAACCACTGACGCAGCACCTGCCCGGTTGCCTGGCCCCGGTCTTCGACGCCACCAATCGAGTCGAGCCATGAAGCGGATTCCTGCGGATTGCTATAAAAGTGGTTCGAAATGATTTGTTGCAGAGATTGGTCGCGGGCACGGCCGGGTGGCAGCTGCTCTGCCATGCTGTGCGCGAGATATATATCCTGCTGCGAGATGCCGGCGATCATCGCAACCTGCAAATTGTCATAGCCAGGTTCGCCCTTGAACTGATCAATGAACCGTTGCGCGTCCGCAGGACTTCGTTGCAGCGAAAGACTGGTCGCAATCGACGAACGCCATATACGCGCTGTTTCATCGTCGACGCGAGGTAGCAAGCGGATGGCTGCATCGACATCGTTAGCGATCATCGTATGGCCCGCCTGCGACAGGAGCTGATTCGCGTTCGGTACGTCGTTGTTGAGCACCCAGTTGATCGCAGCCTCCGGATCGGAGTTTGCCCATTGCGATACGACGGTCTGAGTCGCGGCGGCCCGGGCACGTTCATCGCTTATTTCGCCCAGGTAGGTTACGGCTCTTTGCGGGTCACTCTGCGCGACGACTAAAAGTACCATGGCATAGGTCTGTTGGCGCTGACTTCGATTCGACACCAGATCGACCTTGCTGAGGGCGAGCTCCGGGTCGGTCGTCGCAAGCTGTTGCAAGACACCCATCAGCAGCCCCCGATTGCGTCCCTGCTCTTCGTCCTGCGCCCACTCGATGGCTCGATCTATGTCCTGGCGCGCGAGTTCCGTAGCGATCACACCGGCCAACATCTGCTTGGTTTGTAGCGAAGTGGTGCCATTCGCAATGTAGTGACGGCGTGGGCCATTGCTCAGCGCAGACATCGACGCGCACCGGTCGCTTGTGCGAATATGGAGCGCGCGCGGCTGCAGTTCGTCCCGCAAATAAAAAACTTTAAAAACAGAAGGTTAGATATTCAATGAGTGGTCCGTTAATCGAGACGGAGCGGCTCCAGCTGCGCTGGATGACGCTCGATGATACGCCGATGATGCTTGCGGTCTGGAACGATCCGGCGTTCATGCAGTTTGTCGGCGACCGGGGCATTCGTACACTCGACGAGGCTGAGGCGTCCATGCAACAGGGGCCGCTGCATCTGTATGCCGAATACGGGTATGGGCCTTTTCGTGTCATTCGCCTGGAGGATGGCGCCGACATGGGCGTCTGCGGCCTGTATCGCCGCGACGGGCTGGACGAACCGGATATCGGTTTCGCTTTCCTGCCCGAGTACCGTGGCAAGGGATTCGGCTATGAGGCATCGGTCGCCGTGCTCGAGCACGCGCGCGACGTGCTGAAGCTGCCCAGAGTTATTGCGATTGTATCTCCCGAGAACGATGCGTCGATCGCATTGCTCGAAAAGCTCGGCATGAGCTATGACCGAGGAATGTGCCTGCCGGGCGAGGACGAGGACGTGAGTCTCTACAGCGTTGACTTGACCAACTGAGATCGAGATGGAATTTTTCAATAACGATGGCGGCAGGACCGGGCTCTTTTTCGGCGCAACCTCGGGCGTCATCACGACTATTGGCCTGATCGTCGGGCTGCACGCCGGTACGGGCTCGCTCGCTGCAGTACTCGGCGGCATTCTCGTCATTGCCGTCGCCGATGCCATGTCGGACGCACTCGGGATTCACCTCGCCGAAGAAGCGGATCCGAACGCAACGCCGCAGCACATTTGGGCGGCGACGATATCGACGTTTATCGCGAAATTCGTGTTCGCGATCACCTTTGCAATACCGGTGCTGCTGCTGCCTTTGTGGACGGCGGTCCTGGCATCGGTCGCTTGGGGAATCTTCGTAATTGCCGTGTTGAGTTACTTTATCGCTCGAGCGCAAAAAGCATCGCCGCTTTCGATTATCGGCGAACACGTGCTTATCGCCATCATCGTTGTGGTCGCCTCGCACTACATCGGCGCCTGGGTCAACGCGGCGTTTGCCTGACAACCACGAAATGACGGACCGAGTATGATTTGACCATGGCGAAGAAGCGATTCAAATCGAAGATCGATCGCTGGCTGCTGTTTTTGCTGGTGGCGATTATGGTTTTCGAGGTCGTCGTCATGAGTATCGCAGCGATGCAAACGGGGGATCCACGCCTGGCTGTCGGGTTGGTTGTTGCAGCATTGCTGATTGTTGCGCTGATCGGTTCCTTGTTAATCGGAACGCACTACACGGTCGACGGCAATACGCTGCGAATCGTGTCCGGACCACTTCGTTGGAAGGTGCCTATCGACGAAATTCAGTCGGTCCAGGCGACGCGCAATCCACTTTCCTCACCCGCGCTGTCACTAGATCGTCTGCGGATCAATTATGGCGGACGGCGCCGGATCATGGTGTCTCCTGCGGACAAAGCGGGATTTCTCAGGGCGATTGGCCACGAAGTCAGCCAGGAAGTCAGCAATGGCGAGTGACCAGGAAGCGGTCGATTGGCGCAAGCTGCGGGAGTTCGCAGACGTCGACCTGACGCAGTCATTCGTGTTGTCCTGGCACTATGAAGCCGGAGCAGTGTTGATCGACATTGATTTGTTGCTATTGCCAGACCACGCTTTCTACGAAAAACCGCGTCCGGCGGAAAAAGTGTGTATTCGACCGGCACTGATCGAATTCCCGTTCTGCGATGCGGTCAAGGCGGGGTCAGACGAGGACGATATTTCAGCAGTCGTGGACGATCTCGGCATCGGCGCGATAAGCGGGTTGCGGCTGCTTGCTGACGGGCACTATGAGATCAGTGGCGAATTTGGCGTCGTCGAAATCGAGGCTGAACGACCGTTATTGAGGCTCAAAGGACCCTGACATTGCGAGGCAAAGCATCATGAGGAAAGAGAACCGAATTGACTACGTCGAGATTCCAGTCACCGATCCGGCGAAAGCGCGGGACTTCTTTGCGGCACTGATGGGTTGGGAATTCCAGGAGTGGGGGGACGACTACATCAGTTTCAATGACGGGCGGCTCGACGGCGGATTCCGCCGCGCCGATAAGCCGGCGCCCGCCGAGGGCGTGCTTGCCGTATTCTTCAGCACGGATCTGGAGCGCGATCGTGACCGTGTCGTCGAACTCGGTGCGACAATCAGCCAGGATATATTTTCATTCCCGGGCGGACGACGTTTCCATTTCACGGATCCCGTTGGAAACGAGTACGCGATCTGGTCAGAAATACAAGACGAAAAATAACGGAGTCACATTCATGCACATTCAGATCGATCATCCTTGCGTGCAACACAAACTTTCGCTGATTCGCGACGTAGCAACGGGACACAAAAAGTTTCGCGAACTCGCCACGGAGATCACGGAGTTCGTCTGCTACGAGGCGCTAAAGCACATCAAGACCCGGGAAGTCGAAGTGGAAACGCCTATCGAGGTGGCCACGTGCAGGAAGATCGATCAGGACATCGTTGTCGTGCCCGTTCTTCGTGCGGGCGTCGGCATGCTCGAAGGCATCCTGGAGCTCGTGCCGACGGCCAGGGTCGGCTTTGTCGGGCTGTATCGGGACGAAGAGACGAAGCAGCCGGTGTCCTATTACGAACGGTTTCCGCCGCAGGCGAAAAACGGCATTAGCATAATCATTGACCCAATGCTCGCAACTGGAGGTTCGACCGTTGCGGCGATCGAAAGGCTCAAGGAATATGGCGCGAAAGACATCATCGTGATCTGCATCGTGACTTGCCCCGAGGGTCTCGCGCTGGTCGAGGAGAAGCACCCCGATGTCCCGGTCTATACAGCGGCAATCGACAATTATCTCAATGAAAACAAATATATAGTGCCAGGCCTCGGCGATGCCGGCGATCGCCTTTTCGGTACTTCACACTAGCGTCGGAGTGTCCGGGTGGCAGAGCTGAAGACCCAGCCGACGCGAGCCAGCGTGACCGAATTCCTGGCCGGAATCGACGATCGCCAGCAGCGCGCAGATGCGAAAAAAGTCGCCGCAATGATGCGGCGTGCGACAGGAAAGCGTGCGAAGATGTGGGGCGCGAGCATCGTCGGCTACGGCAGCTATCATTACAGGTATGCGAGCGGCCGGGAGGGTGACTTCATATTGACCGGATTTTCGCCGAGAAAGCAGGCGTTGACGGTTTACATCATGCCCGGTTTCAGCAGCTTCAAAAAGCTGATGGAGAAACTTGGCAAGCACAAGACGGGCAAGTCCTGCCTGTATATTAAACGCCTGTCGGATATCGATGAGAAGGTGCTGGAAAAACTGATCGACAAATCCGTCAGACACATGCGCAAGCGTTACGAGACGAAGTAGTGACATCATGAGTGACACGATTAAGACGACAAGGCTCGAGGGAACGGAGTTGATTGTTGAAACCAGGGAAGGCGTCGAGAGATACGATTCGAAATTCCTGGTAGCCGCGTTGCTGATCTTTGTGGCGCAGGCCGACGGCGGCATCGATCCGGAGGAATCGGCGAAGATGATCGACCTGATCGAAGATCACTTCAAGATGGAGGGTTCCGAATCGCTAGAATTGCTGACACGTGCCATGACGGAACTCGCGGAAAAGCCGGGGCTTGGGGAGCACCTGGTTCAGTTGGGGCAGACCCTGTCGGACCAGCAGAAAGAGGATATCGCCGTCATGGCGCTGAAGGTCATTGCTGCCGACGGGCGTCGCGAGTTTGCCGAGATGGAAAACTTCAGTCGCGCCGTTGAAGCTGTCGGTGTGTCGCCCGAAATAGTGCATCGCGCTTTCGATCGCTATTTTGCAGAGACGATGCCAGGCAACTAATTCGTCGCTCGCGCCGATACCAATAAGAAAACGCGAATGAAAGCTACGATCAAAAACTTCCTGCAAATGGAGTCGGCGGCCGGCATCATTCTGATGGTCGCGGCGGCGCTGGCGCTGATTGCCGCAAATTCACCGCTGGCTGCGTACTACGATCTGTTTCTTGATACGCCCGTGGAAGTCCGGATTGGCGGCTTCGAAATCGCCAAGCCTCTGCTGCTGTGGGTCAACGATGGATTGATGGCCGTGTTCTTTTTCCTCGTCGGACTCGAGGTCAAGCGCGAAATCCTCGAGGGCGAGCTATCGCGGCCGTCAAACGTCATGTTGCCCGCGATCGGCGCTGTCGGCGGCATCGTGGCGCCAGTGGGCGTGTACATCTTCTTCAACTACGGTGACACCATCGCGATGCGAGGCTGGGCGATTCCGGCTGCAACGGATATCGCCTTCGCTCTCGGTATCCTGATGATGCTGGGCAGTCGCGTGCCCGTGGCATTGAAAGTGTTTCTCGTATCGCTCGCAATATTCGATGACCTGGGCGCCATCGTCATTATTGCGATTTTCTATTCGACAAATCTGTCGATATTTGCGCTGACGATTGCCTCAATGTGTCTTCTCTTGCTCGGCTACATGAACTGGCGGCACGTGAGTTCGGTCGCGGCGTACGTACTCATCGGCGTCGTAATGTGGGCCGCGGTCCTGAAGTCGGGCGTGCATGCCACACTCGCCGGTGTCGCGCTCGCCATGTTCATACCGATGCGCGCGAGAGACGAACCCGACCGCTCTCCGCTTCGAGAGCTGGAGCATGATCTTCACACCGTCGTCGCATTCGGTGTATTGCCGCTGTTCGCGTTCGTCAACGCCGGAATTTCGTTCGCCGGCATGAGCCTGGCGGACCTTATGCATCCGATTGCCTTCGGCATCGCGGCGGGCTTGTTCATCGGTAAGCAAGTCGGCGTGTTCCTGCTGTGTTACCTCGCCATCAAGCTTGGCATGGCGAAGTTGCCACAGGGGGCTAACTGGGGCGCACTCTATGGTGTCGCCATTCTCAGCGGCGTGGGCTTCACAATGAGCCTGTTCATCGACGGTCTCGCTTTCGAGAACATGCCGCCGGACGCCGTGTTCAATTTCGATGAACGCCTCGGCATCCTGTTGGGCTCGATTCTATCGGGAGTCGTCGGCTACGTCGTGCTGGACCGGTCGCTGCCAAAGGTGAAGTAATGGTCGTTGTGGCAGTGCTACTACCGGTCTAGCTGGACTGAAATGACTGGGCCAGCGACTCGAGTTCGCTCCAGCGTTCGACACATTGTTCGAGCAGCGTCTCGGCGTCGGCGAGTTCCCTGAGCTTCGCCTGCACCGTCGCGTTTTCCTGTGCGTAGAAACCGGGATCGGCTACTTCCTGTTGCAGCCCGGCGATCACTGATTCGAGGTGTTCTATCTCGGCGGGCAGGGCATTGAGTTCGCGCTGGTCCTTATAGCCGAGCTTGGTCGGTTGGCGCCGCTTGCGTCGCGCGGCAGCCTCGCGCTTGCGCTTCTCAACCTCGTACGGGTTGTCCGTAACGGCCAGCTGCTTGCCTTTTCGTACCCAATCACTGTAGCCGCCGACGTATTCCTGGATACGGCCGTCCTCCTCGAACACGATCGTGCTCGTCACGGCGTTGTCGAGGAATTCGCGGTCGTGGCTGACGACGATCAGGGTGCCTGTGTAATTACAGAGCTTTTCCTCGAGTACTTCGAGCGTTTCAATGTCGAGGTCGTTGGTGGGTTCGTCGAGCACCAGCAAATTGGCGGCGCGCGTGAATAATTTTGCCAGTATGACGCGGTTGCGTTCGCCGCCGGAGAGCGACTTCACGGGCGTTGTCGAACGCTTCGGGCTGAACAGGAAACCCTTGAGATAGCCGACGACGTGGCGGTCCTTGCCGTTGAGCTTTATATAAGTTCGTCCTTCGCCGACGTTGTAGGCGACGCTTTTCTCGAGATCGAGGGCTTCCCGTAACTGGTCGAAGTAGCCGATCTCGAGATTCGTGCCGTATTTCAAGGTGCCCACCTGCGGTTCGAGCTGTCCGAGCAGCAGCCGCAGCAAGGTTGTCTTGCCAACGCCGTTGTTGCCGATCAGCCCAATGCGATCGCCGCGCATGATCTTGAGCGAAAAACCCTCGATCAGCGGTTCGTTGCCATAGCGATAACCCACGCCCTTGGCCCGGATGACCTTGCGACCCGACTGCTCCGCTTCCTCGATGTGGATCCTTGCCCTGGCATCGCGGGACACACGCTGCGCGCGTTCTTCGCGCATTTTCTTAAGCGCCCTGGAGCGGCCTTCGTTCCTCGTGCGCCGCGCCTTGATGCCCTGGCGAATCCAGACCTCTTCTTCCTCGAGTTTCTTGTCGAAGCGAGCGTTCGCAGCATCCTCATCCTCGAGTGCCTTCTCCTTGCGCCGCAGGTAATTGCCGTAATCGCCAGGCCAGCTCGTGAGACGGCAGCGATCGATCTCGATGATGCGTGTCGCGAGGCGCTGCAGGAAGGCCCGGTCGTGAGTGATGAACATCACGGCGCCGGGGTAGGAATAGACCCGGTCCTCGAGCCACTTGATCGTTGCGATATCGAGATGATTCGTCGGCTCGTCGAGCAGGAGCAGGTCGGGCTTCTGTACCAGCGCTTTGGCGAGTCCGACACGTCGCCGCCAGCCACCCGACAATTCGTTCATCTTCTTGTCAGCGGGCAGGCTCAGGTCGGAGACGACCGTTTCCACGCGCTGTTCGATATGCCAGCCTTCATGTGCGTCAATTTTGGCGTGCAGCGCCTCGAGTTCCAGCATGCCCTGGCGATCGAGATCCGCCTTCGAGCGGCGTTTGTATTCCTCGAGTAGCTTCTCGATATCGACGAGCCCGGAGCGCACCACATCGTGCACGGGGAGGTCCATGGCCTCGGGCAGCGTCTGCGCGAGCTGGCTGATAACGAGATTGCCGTGCCGGGTAATCTCGCCACGATCGGGCTCCAGTTCGCCACTGATGAGTTTCAGCGTCGTTGACTTGCCCGCGCCATTACGGCCAATCAGGCAGACGCGCTCACCGGCGTCGATCGTCATCGCCGCTTCGGTCAGAATCTTCTGCTCGCCGAATTCCAGCGATACTTCATCGAATCGAAGTAGTGACATAATTCAATACGAATTAAGGTGACAGTCACCCTAATTCTACAAGGATGGTCGCTCTATGCCGCGAATTAGGGTGACTGTCACCTTAATTCGATTGCTCCACGCGGAGGCTACCATGACTGAACAACGCTTCGTCGATATCGAGACCAAACTGGCGCACCATGAGCACCTGGTCCTCGAGTTGAATGACGTCATCACAAAACAACAGGAAAAGATCATGCGACTGGAGAGCATGTATGACTCAATTGTCGAACGGGTTCGCTCGCTCGCCGAGGTGGGGTCGACCGACTCGAATGTTAATGAAGTGCCGCCTCATTATTGATCGTGTGGGTGAAATCTAACCCACCTAACGTGGACGTTGCGTTCACGTATAGTGTCGATCAGGCCATGCTGGAGGAAGCGTCATGTCGTCAATACTCAGACTGATTCTCATGTGGCTGTTGCTGCTCACGTTACCGAACGCAGCACAATCCGCCGAAGTTTTCGTCCCCGCTGAACTGCAGGGATGGCAGGACTGGGTCCTGCACGATCAGGAACACCGGGACTGTCCTTTCTACTTCAACAGTGTTGGCACAGAGCGCGAGAATTTCGTCTGCGCCTGGCCAGGGTTTCTCGATGTGAGCGTCGACGCTGACAGCGGCAACTTTTCGCAGCAGTGGACGGTGTATGTGAAAGAGGCGTGGCTTCCGCTGCCGGGCGACGGTGCCTATTGGCCGCATCAGGTCACGGCCAACGGCCGGGCCGTGGCGGTCGTCGATCGCAACGGTACGCCGAGCGTCCGGCTTGGCCCGGGAAGTTACACGCTGACCGGTAGCTACGAATGGGACGAACGTCCGGGCGTGCTGCGCATACCCGATGAAAGCGGTTTGATAGCGCTGATTGTCAACGGCGCTCGCGTCGAGCGACCCGAGCGCAACCGCGCGGGTTTGTTCCTCGGTGAGCGTCAGCGCGAGACGCTGGCGCGTGACTCGGTCGGTGCCGAGGTTTATCGACTTGTGACTGACCTCATCCCGACGAGCCTCACGACGGTGATGCGCATCGACGTCTCGGGCGGTGTCCGTGAGGAATTGTTCGGGCCCATTCTGCCGGACGGCTTTATTCCGGTCTCGATGCAGAGCGAATTACCCGCGCGGCTCGAAGCTGATGGCAATTTGCGACTGCAGGTGCGCCCGGGCCGCTGGACGATTACTTTGACGGCCAGGGCAGCCGGCGTTGCCAATGAGATTACGCTGCCCGCACCGGAGACCAATCTTCCCGATGCGGAGGTCTGGTCCTACCGGTCGATGGATCGACTGCGCGTAACGGCCGTGGAAGGCCTGCCGCCCGTAGACCCGCAACAGGCGCAGGTACCGGAGAACTGGCGCCAGCAACCCGCATTCCGCATACAGGCCGGGGAGACCTTTTCGATCACCGAGCGCAGCCGCGGCGTCGTCGCTACGGACAACGAACTCGCGCTCAACCGCACGATGTGGCTCGACTTCGAAGGGGACGGTTTCGTCGTCAAGGACTCCGTGGGTGGCCGTATGCGCAGCGACTGGCGCCTTGATATGGGAACGCCTTACTCTCTGCTGAGCGCCTCCGAGGCCGGTGAAAGCCTGTTGATCACACAAGGACCCGACGAGGGTCAGACCGGTGTTGAGCTACGCCATTCCAGCGTCAACCTGAACAGTCTTGGTCGCAGCGATACGCGATCGGAGATGCCGGTTACGGGCTGGAACAGCCGATTTGCAAGCGTTGCCGCACTGCTGCATCTGCCGCCTGGACACAAACTGCTCGCGGCCCCTGGCGCAGACAAGGCACCGGGAAGCTGGGTCAGCCAGTGGCAACTGCTGGATTTTTTCCTCGTGCTCATCATGACGATCGCGGTATGGCGCTTGTTCGGCCGCACGGCCGGCATTATCGCTCTGCTTGCATTGGTGCTGAGTTTTCACGAGATCAATGCGCCGTCCTGGCTATGGTTGAACCTGCTGATAGCGATTGCATTGATGCGCGTTGCGCCGGCAGGGCGTTTGCGACAGGTCGTACTCGGATACCAGGGGCTCAGTGTCGTGATGCTCGTCATCGTTCTTGTGCCCTTCATTGCCGACCAGCTGCGCATTGCCATCTATCCGCAGCTCGAGTCGCAGTACGCGTATACAGCCGGCATGTTCGGTGTAGCCAGCACTGCATCTTACGACATGCCCGCGACGGTACCCGCCGAAGGGCGCATAAGTGAGCTGCGGATGGAACCGGCCAAAGCGGAACGCAAGGCAGCCTCGCTGGCAACGGCGGATTCACTTGAAGAAGTTACGGTCGCCGGATCCATCAGGCCGGATCTCGACCGGCCGAAGCGGTACTCGCGCTACGCGCCGAACGCGGTGGTGCAGGCAGGCCCCGGTGTACCGTCGTGGCAGTGGAACAGTTACCGCCTGTCCTGGAGCGGGCCTGTCGATGCCGACCAGGCAATGCGGCTCGTGGTGCTACCGCGCTGGGCCGTAACCGTGCTGAGATTCTTCGAAGTCGCAATGCTATTACTGTTCGCAACGGTTCTTGCGGCCGAGATTGCAAAGAAACGCTGGCGTTTACCCGGTGGATTGAAGCTGGGCACCAGCCAGGCTGCAAGCTTGCTCGCTGCCGGCACGCTGGCGTTCCTGCTGAGTATCAGCCCCACGGCAGAAGCGCAGACTCCGGATCGTGAATTGTTGCGCCAACTCGAGACGCGTCTGCTGGCGCCGCCCGAATGCGTGCCGCGCTGTGCCGAGATCGTTGCAGCCGACGTGGCTGTGAGTGGTGACAGCGTAAGCATCAATCTCAACGTTCATGCCCTGGAAGAAGTCGCACTGCCATTGCCGGGCTCGGACCGCGGCTGGAGTCCGCAGGCCGTCGTGCTGGATGGCGCCGGCGCCGCGCAAGTTCTGCGCGGACCTGACCAGGGCCTCTGGATACGTGTTACACCCGGTAGGCACAACGTCGTATTGCGCGGTAGAACACCGGCTGCCGATAGCCTGGAAATTCCGTTCCCGACGCCGCCACGCGTCATCGAAGTCGACAGCAACGGCTGGTTCGTCGCGGGCGTCAAGGATCGCCGACTGTTATCCGGTTCATTGCAATTGACGCGGCTGCAGACGGAGCAAGGTGGTGAGGCTGCACCGCGTTGGGAGAGCAGCCGCTTTCCGGTCTTTGTCGTTGTCACGCGCACCATCGAATTCGATCTGGACTGGCAGGTTCGCACCACCGTACAGCGCCAGGCGCCCGTGCAGGGCGCACTGACGATCGACCTGCCGCTGATCGGTGGTGAGACCGTCCTCAATGAGCACATCACGGTGGCGGATGGCAATGCGCAGGTCTCGATGAACCCGACACAGCGGCAGGTATCCTGGGTGTCACGCTTGCCGCGTACTTCGCCGTTGACGTTGACGGCCGAGCCCGGTGCGCCGTGGGTCGAAGTATGGAATGTCAGCGTCGGCAGCATCTGGAATGTCGCGTTCAGCGGCGTGCCCGAGAGCGAATCCGGGCAAAACAACCAGGGTGCACGCGTCGCGGTATTCAATCCACGTGGTGGCGAGGCGCTCACGATGAAGGCGACGCGGCCCGAGGCCAGTGCCGGTACGACGCTCGCGTTCGATCAGGTCAATCTTGCCGTGTCGCAAGGCGACCGTTCGAGCACGGCGCAGCTGGCGCTGAGCTATCGGAGCACTCGCGGCGCGCAACACATCGTAAGATTGCCCGAAAGTGCCGAGATCACCGAGGTGCGCATCGACAACAGGATCGAACCGCTGCGTGCCGACGGTCGCGATCTGACATTGCCAATTCTTCCCGGAAAACACGCGATTAGCGTCACCTGGCGCGACAGTCGTGATGCCGGCAGTGTCACCAAAACACCTGGCGTCGACCTCGGCGCACCCGCGAGCAACATCACGATGAACCTGACGTTGCCCGGTAACCGCTGGTTACTCGGCACGGACGGCCCGGCGCTCGGCCCGGCTGTGCTGTACTGGCCCGAATTTGTTGTGCTGATCCTGATTGCGCTGATCCTCGGTCGCGTCGACTGGACGCCATTGAAGTGGTGGCACTGGTTGCTACTCGGATTCGGCTTCAGCACGTTCAACTGGCCTGTGCTTGGCGTTGTCGTGCTCTGGTTGCTGGCTTGTGGCGCACGCAACCAGTGGCGCACGAAGATCCCCTGGTGGCGATACAACACGACGCAGGTTTTCCATGCCCTGTTTACCGTGATCGCATTGCTGGCGATCGTTGTCTCGCTACCGAGCGGCCTGCTGGGTTCGCCGGACATGCATGTCACAGGCAACGGCTCTTATGGCAATGCGCTGACCTGGTTTGCCGATCGTAGTGAATCGGCGTTGCCAATCGCGGCGGCGTGGTCGGTACCGACCTGGATTTACAAAGTGCTGATCCTCGTCTGGGCGCTCTGGCTGAGCTTCGCTTTGCTGCGCTGGCTGCCGTGGGTCTGGCAGAGTTTTGCGAAGGACGGCTTCTGGCGATCGCGCAAAGGTGACGCCATCGAAGCGCCGGCAGAGCAGCAGTAAGCGTGCCAGTCCTGCAGCTAGCATGGGTGGCACTATTTGCAGTTGTCCTCGTGTGGTCCGGCATCGAGCCGAAAGATACGATGACGTGGATGCTCGAAGTGGCGCCGGCAATTGTCGGCGCCGCTATCCTGCTCGCGACACGCAAGCGCTTCCCGCTGACGCGACTCGCATACGTGCTGATTCTGATTCACTGCGTGATACTTATGGTCGGCGGCCACTACACCTATGCCGAGGTGCCGGTCGGTGACTGGTTCCGCGATTTGTTCGATCCGCCCCGCAACAACTACGACAAGCTCGGTCACCTTGCGCAGGGCTTCGTTCCGGCCATTGTCACTCGCGAGGTCGTCATTCGTCTGGACGTTTTCAATTCGGCGGCCTGGAGGAATTTCTTCATCGTCTGTTTCTGCCTCGCCGTCAGCGCGTTCTACGAACTTATCGAATGGTGGGTGGCGCTAATGTCGGACGAGGCTGCAGACGCGTTCCTGGGTACGCAAGGTTACGTGTGGGATACACAGTCCGACATGTTTCTTGCCCTGATCGGCGCAGTTCTCGCGCTTGTACTGCTCGGTCGACTCCACGACCGGCAGCTGACAGAATTCACCTGAGTCCCTGAACCAGGTTTTCGATTTGCGCTGTGCCTATCTCACAATGGACGACTTTGGCGATTTCGTGACCGACTTCGACCTGAGTTTTGCTCCGATGGCCGAACTCGGCTGGGAAACGGAGATGGTGCCGTGGCGCAGTCCCGTTGATTGGAACGACTACGATCTCGTCTACATCTGCACGCCCTGGGATTACCAGAACGACGTTACCGGATTTTTCGAAGTACTCGACCGTATCGAGGCGTCGTCGGCGAAGCTGGTCAACAGCCTCGATCTAGTGCACTGGAATCTCGAGAAGGATTACCTCAGGGACCTTGAGTCACGCGGTGCCGGTATCGTACCCAGCATATTCTGCGATACGTTTGACGAACAGGACATCGCCGGCTGGTTTGCGGCGCACGGCGAAGACAGGATTGTCGTCAAGCCGCTGGTCGGCGCGAATTCTGATCACATCGTCGTGTTAACCGAACCCGTACCGCTGGAGGTCCTTGACGACCTCCGATCGACCTATGGCTCGCGACCTTTCTTCGTGCAGCCGTTCATGGACCACGTGTTGTCGGAAGGCGAGTACTCGACGTTCTTCTTCAACGGTGAGTACAGCCACGCGATTCTCAAGAAACCCGAGGCCGGCGACTTCCGTTCGCAGGAGGAGTTCGGTGCCGACATCCGGAACGTCGAGGCGCCGCAGGCGCTGATCGACACCGCACACGATGTCGTGGCGCTCGTCGAACCTTTGCCGGTCTATGTCCGCGCGGACTTCGTCCGCGATGCCAGCGACCGCTTCCTGGTCATGGAACTGGAACTCATAGAGCCGTCGCTGTATCTCCGCACGGACCCCGGTTCTGCTGCGCGCTTTGCCAACGCATTGACGACGGGTTTTGCATGAACTGTGGGAGCGCGCCCCAGCGCGCGATTGAATCCTCATCGCGCGCTGGGGCGCGCTCCCACGGGCAAGCTCCGACAAATTCGCTACGGCTTCAGGTGATCCTCGAAGAACCGCAGTATATGTGACAACGCGTGTTTGCCGCTCTCCGGCACTCGCGTGAGCGAATGCTTGCTGCCGGGATAGGTCATCATGTCGAACGGCCGGCCTTCGTCCTGCAGTGTCTTGAACAACTTGGTGCTGTTGGTGAACAGCACATTGTCATCGGCCATTCCATGAATGATCAGCAACGGGGCGTCGAGGTTTTTCGCGTAGGGGAACACGCTGGAAGCCTCGTAACCCTCGGCATTGTCTTGCGGCGTGCCAAGGTAGCGCTCCGTGTAATGCGTGTCGTACAGGGTCCAGTCGGTAACCGGTGCGCCTGAAACGCCAGCTGCGAAGGCCTCCGGCTCCGTGAACAGGCTCATAAGCGTCATATAGCCGCCGTAGCTCCAGCCCCAGATACCGATGCGCGACACGTCGACGAAATCGAGCGATCGCAGGTAATCGACGCCAACCATCTGGTCGGTCACTTCTACCTTGCCCATGCGCCGGTATATAGGCGCATCGAATGCTGTGCCGCGGAATCCGGTACCGCGGTTGTCGACCGTAAATACAATGAAACCATTGCGGGCCAGTATCTCGAGGAAGCCCGTCCCCCAAATATTGACGACACTCTGTCCATGCGGCCCGCCGTACACGAAGACGATCACCGGGTAGCGTTTGCTGGCGTCGAAATCGACCGGCTTGATCATGCGATAGTGCAGTGTCTGACCGTCTTCTGCCTCAAGCGTGCCGAGCTCGGTGGTCGGACGCGTTGCCATGTAGGGATGATAAGGGTGTGATTCGTCGAGCTTGTTCTCCTCGATGAACGCGATGCGCGAGCCGTCGGTCCGGTGCAAACTTGTTTGCGAAGGCGTGTTGGTATTGCTGAAGTCGTCGACGTAGAACTCACCATTGTCCGCGAAGTTCACATGGTGCCAGCCGGCACGCTGGGTTACCCGTCGCGGATCACCGGTGCCGCTCAATGAGACCTCATAGACGTTTTGCTCGGTCGGGCTTTCCAGCGTCGCGACAACAAAAAGTCTGTCGTTGGCTTCGTCGACGTGCAGTATCGCGGAGCGCGCTCGCCCGCGGTCTGGCACATCCCAGTCGCCTGAGGTCAACGGGCGGATCAACTCACCGTCGTTGCCGTACAGGTACAGGTGCGCGTGGCCGCTGCGGCTGGATTTCCAGATGAACTCGGGTCTGGATTCGAGAAAGACGAGCTCGTCGTGAAGATTGATCCAGGTATCGCTGGTCTCGGTCAGCAGCACACTGTGCTCACCGCCGGCGGCATCGACCTTCAACAGGTCCAGCGTCTTCTGGTCGCGCGACTGCCGTTGCACCGCCAGAAAATTGCTGCCGGGAAACCAGTCTACCCGCGGCAGGTAGATATCGGTTTCCTCGCCCGTGTCCGTCCATCGCAGGTCTTTTCCATCCGGTGAAATTATTCCTAGTTGAATCAATACGTTGGGCGTACCAGTGGCCGGGTAGCGTTGCTGATAAACCTCGAAGTCTTCGGCATTGACCTCGAACCTGTCGACGACCTGCACGGGCGATTCATCAACCCGCATGAAGGCGATGGCCGAGTCGTCCGGTGCCCACCAGTACCCGGTATAGCGACCCATTTCTTCCTGTGCGATGAACTCGGCCATACCGTTCCTGATGAGTCCGCCGCCGTCGTGGGTCAACTGCCGTTCTTCGAATGTGTTGAGGTCGACGACGAACAGATTTTGATCGCGCACAAACGACACGAAACCGCCCGTCGAACTGAATTTCGGGTCGGTCTCACCGGCGCCGGTCTCGGTCAGGCGGCGCGTTTCGCGGGTTGTGAGATCGTAGAGGTAGAGATCACCGCTCAGCGGGAACAGCAGTCGATCGCCGTCAGGTGAAAACTGGTAGCTGACGATGCCGCGCTGGCCGACGATGCGCAGCCGTTCCCGTCGCGCAAGTTCTTCTTCGGACAGATCTTCTTCCCCCTCCACGAGTGCCGTCGAGTCCACCAGCAGTCGCATCGCCTCGTCCGCCAGGTTGAATTCCCACAGGTCCATCTGCAGCGGATCTGTTTCCTTGCCCTTCATGAATGTGACGCGGGTGGAGTCGGGCGAAATCTTTACCCCTGTCGGCGATGGTCCGTCCAGGTTGGGTGCGGCGTACAGGCGTTCGATGTCGAGAATGGCTGTATCCTCCGTCGTTGTCGGATGGTTCGGGCTGCACGCAGCAAGGGCTGCGCAAGCAGAAATCACGATAATCGGGCTTCTCATTGTATGGTCCTTGATTCAGGCACTTTGTCTTTCACGCATCGCCTCGACGAGCGGCTTGAGGTACTGGCCCGTAAACGAGTGCGAATTCGCGGCGACGTCCTCGGGCGTGCCGATCGCTATGACCTCACCGCCGCCGTCACCGCCTTCGGGTCCGAGGTCGATGATCCAGTCGGCCGTCTTGATGACATCGAGATTGTGCTCGATGACGACAATCGTGTTGCCTCGATCGCGCAACCGGTGCAGGACTTCCAACAGGTGCTCGATATCATGAAAGTGCAGGCCGGTCGTCGGCTCGTCGAGGATGTACAGCGTCCTGCCCGTATCGCGCTTTGACAACTCTTTTGCGAGCTTGACGCGCTGCGCCTCGCCACCCGACAAGGTCGTGGCGTTCTGGCCGAGGCGAACGTAGGAGAGGCCGACATCCGTCAGCGTCTGCAGCTTTTTCGCGACGACGGGAACGTTCTTGAAGAACTCGAGCGCGTCCTCGACCGTCATGTCGAGGACTTCATGAATGTTCTTGCCCTTGTAACGAATCTCGAGCGTCTCTCGGTTGTAGCGCTTGCCGCGGCAAACGTCGCAGGGCACGTAGACGTCCGGCAGGAAATGCATCTCGACCTTGATGACGCCATCGCCCTGGCAGGCTTCGCAACGACCGCCCTTGACGTTGAAACTGAAACGGCCCGGCATGTAACCGCGTGAGCGCGCCTCCTGCGTGCCGGCAAACAACTCGCGGATTGGCGTGAACAAGCCACTGTAGGTCGCCGGGTTGGAGCGCGGCGTGCGGCCGATCGGGCTCTGGCTGATGTCGATGACGCGGTCGATGAGCTCGAGGCCGCGAATCTCGTCGTGCGGGGCCGGGTTGCGGCTCGTGCGATTGAGCAGATCGGCGACCGCCTTGTACAAGGTGTCGTTGACGAGCGTCGACTTGCCCGAGCCCGAGACGCCAGTGATACAGGTCATGAGGCCGACGGGAATCGACGCTTCGACGCTCTTCAGGTTGTTGCCGGTCGCGCCAACGATGGTGATCTGTCTTTCGGCATCGCGCTCCGTGCGTTCGTGTGGAATGGTGATGCTGCGTTTTCCCGATAAATATTGTCCTGTCAAAGACTTAGGCTCGTTCTTTATCTCTTCAGGCGTGCCCTCGGCGACGATCTTGCCGCCGTGTACACCTGCGCCAGGACCCAGGTCGATGACATGGTCGGCGGACATGATCGCTTCTTCGTCATGCTCGACAACGATGACCGTGTTGCCGATGTCCCTGAGATGCGTCAGCGTGCCGAGCAGGCGCTGGTTATCACGCTGGTGCAGGCCGATCGACGGCTCATCGAGGATGTACATGACGCCGACAAGTCCGGAGCCGATCTGGCTCGCGAGACGAATGCGTTGTGCCTCTCCCCCGGACAAGGTCTCGGCGCTGCGGTCGAGCGACAGGTAGTCGAGTCCGACATCAGACAGGAAACCGATGCGGTCGCCAATCTCCTTGACGATCTTGTCGGCGATAGTGGCTCGCCAGCCTTCGAGTTGCAGCGTTGCAAAAAACGCTTTGGCGTTGCCGACCGACTTGCTCGTAATTTCTGGCAGTGAGTGATTGTCGACGAACACGTGGCGTGCGGCACGGTTGAGGCGTGTACCGTCGCAATCGGGGCAAGCCTGGCTGTTCAAGAACTTCGCGAGTTCCTCACGCACCGCACCGGACTCGGTTTCCCGATAGCGCCGATCGAGGTTGGGGAGAACGCCCTCGAAGCGATGCCGCTTGCGCACCTCCATGCCGCGGGAATTCTGGTAGAAGAAATCGATCTTCTCGCGGCCACTGCCGTAAAGAACAGTCTGCTGCAATTTGTCGTCGAGCTCTTCGAACGGTTTCTCGATGTCGAACTCGTAATGCGCCGCGAGGCTTTGGATCATCTGGTAGTAGTAAGTCGTTCTGCGATCCCAGCCCCGAATCGCGCCGCCGGCAAGAGACAGCGACGGATTGACGACAACACGCTCGGGGTCGAAGAACTGCTTCACGCCGAGGCCATCGCAAGACGGGCAGGCGCCGGACGGGTTGTTAAAGGAAAACAGGCGCGGTTCGAGTTCGGTCAGGCTGTAACCGCAGATATTGCAGGCGAAGCGGTCCGAAAAGATCAGTTCTTCGTTGCCACTGTCGTCCATCCATGCGATGCGCGCGACGCCGTCGGCTAGCCGCAGCGCGGTCTCGAAGGACTCGGCAAGCCGCAGGCGAACGTCGTCCTTGACCTTGAAGCGATCGACAATCGCTTCGATCGTGTGTTTCTTACGCAAGTCGAGCTGTGGCGGCTGGTCGAGTTCGTAGACCTCGCCGTTGATGCGCGCACGAATAAAACCCTGCGCCATCAGGTCCTGCATCAACTGCACGTGCTCGCCCTTGCGGTTGTCGACGACGGGCGCGAGCAACATCAGGCGCGTGCCTTCATCCATCGCGAGCACCTGGTCGACCATCTGGCTGACGGTCTGCGCTTCGAGCGTGATGTCGTGATCCGGGCACTTTGGAATGCCCGCGCGTGCGAACAGCAGGCGCAGGTAATCGTAGATCTCGGTGACCGTGCCCACGGTCGAGCGCGGATTGTGCGACGTGGATTTTTGCTCGATCGAGATCGCAGGCGACAAGCCATCGATATGGTCGACGTCCGGCTTCTCCATCATGGACAGGAACTGGCGTGCGTAGGCAGATAGCGACTCGACGTAACGCCGCTGCCCTTCGGCATAGATCGTGTCGAATGCGAGGGAGGACTTGCCCGAGCCCGACAGGCCCGTGAAGACGATCAGCTTATCGCGCGGCAGGCTGAGATCGAGATTGCACAAGTTGTGCGTTCTCGCGCCGCGAATATCGATAGTCTTCATAGGGGAGCCTCAAAATCGCTACTTCGCGGCCGATCTGTCCCGGCCCGAGAAATGATGATATTCATGTTAATGGGTTGCACGCCAGTTGCGCCGACACGGCGTTGCGGCTCTTGGCAAGGACCATGGCCATTGCCTTCGAGTCGCGCCTTGTTTCGGCGCAACTGGGCATGCAACGCAGTCGTGAAATCGCGAATTTGAGGCTCCTTTGCAGGGAATGCCGACCAACCTGCTAATATACGCCGCCCCCAAACCCCGGCGCAAAGACGGCCACCGATGACGATGACAGACAGCAGCACGATCGAGACCATGCTGCCCGCCGAAAGGCGCGCCGTTGGTGTGATTGCGGTCATCGGCATGCTGCGCATGTTCGGCTTGTTCGCCTTATTGCCGGTACTCTCGCTGTACGCCGCAGGCCTCGAGAGCGCGACGCCGATACTGATCGGGATGGCCGTCGGCGCTTACGGGCTTACCCAGGCCGGCCTGCAGATTCCACTCGGTGCGTTGTCTGACCGCATCGGCCGCGTGCCCGTCATCGTCGCCGGCCTGGCTGTATTTGCACTGGGTAGCATGCTCGCGGCGTTTAGCGACACGATTTACGGAGTCATCGCGGGCCGCCTGCTGCAAGGCGCTGGCGCGATTTCGGCAACGCTGACCGCGTTGATTGCGGACGCCACGCGCGAGGGCGTGCGCACACGCTCGATGGCCATGTTCGGCGTCGGAGTCGGCGGGGCGTTCCTGATGGCAATGGTATTCGGACCCCTGTTTTCGGCGCGTTACGGGGTGCCGGCGCTGTTCCTGTTCGCGGCATTTGTTGCCGTCGTCGCTGCCGTATTGCTAGTCGCGTTGCCAAGTGATGTGCAAAAGCCCGAGACGCCACGGCAGTGGAATTTCCAGTCCGCGTTCAGGCCGGAACTTCTGCGCGTCGACATCTACGTGTTCCTGCTGCACGCAATCCTGACGGCGAGCTTTGTCGCGCTGCCGTTCTTGTTCGTCGAGCGCCTCGAGCTGCCCGTCACGGATCACTGGAAGATGTACGTCGGCGCGCTGCTGCTGTCGCTCGTGGGCACGATCCCGCTGATTATCCGCGACGAGCGCCAGGGCAAGGGCACGACGATCGGCATCGCTGTTACGCTGTTGCTGGCCGGCCAGCTCGTGCTGACCTTCGCCGGCTTCGCGGTCGCGTCGGTATTTGGTGGTCTCGTGCTGTTCTTTGCCGGCTTCAACTTCCTCGAGGCGGGCCTGCCGGCCCGGCTCTCGCTGATTGCCGACGATGACTCCCGCGGTGCCTCGCTCGGCGTGTTCGCGAGCGCCCAGTTCCTGGGTGCCTTTGTCGGCGGGCTCATCGGCGGGCGCTTCCTGGCCGCCGGGCGGCCGTCTGACGTGTTTTTCGTCTGCGTACTGCTGGCGGCGATCTGGCTGGCCCTGCAGAGCTTCGGGCGCTTCCGCTCTACATAGCAGTAGGTGCGCGTCCCAGCAGCCCGTCGATTTCCAATTCGCACGCCGGGACGCGCACAGGCCGGGCGGGGAATTCCTCTCCGTCATGGCTCCCTTCGGTCCGCTTTACTTCCTCGAAAAACATTCCCGGCAGCCCGCCCTGCATGCGCCGGCCTGTACCTCCCCGCAGAGAAACGCGGCACGACAGCCAGATATTGGGGTGGTTTTCAGGTGGTAAGGCTCTACAATAAGTGCCCCCTCGAGAGAGGATAAGACAATAATCGCGCCCTGGAAGGCGCTCTAACCAGAGAATCGTTATGCCCCGTGGAATTAACAAAGTCATCCTTGTCGGCAATCTCGGCGCGGATCCGGAGACCCGTTACATGCCGAGCGGTAGCGCCGTGACCAACCTGTCTGTCGCCACGAGTGAGCAGTGGAAGGACAAGCAGTCCGGCGAACAGAAAGAGCGGACCGAATGGCACAAGGTAGCAATGTTCAATCGGCTGGCCGAAATCGCAGCCGAATACCTGCGCAAGGGCTCGCAGGTCTATATCGAGGGCAAGCTGCGTACGCGTAAATGGCAGGATCGCGACGGCAACGATCGCTGGACGACCGAGATCATCGCGGACGAGATGCAAATGCTGGGTGGCCGTGGCGGCGGTGGGGGTTCTGCGCCGATGTCGTCCGGTTCCGGCACGTCGAGCGCACCGCCACAACCGCCGGCCGACGAGTTCGACGACGACATTCCTTTCTAGCGACCAGCCATTGTCACATCGTGACACGGCGGGGCAGGCCTGGTGTCAGGCTGCGCCCCGCGTTCGTTTGGGACAACAGGAATAGTTAGTCTAAACTGATTGCATGGGCAAAAAGCTCTACATAAAAACCTTCGGCTGCCAGATGAACGAGTACGACTCGGAGAAGATGGCGGACGTGCTGCGTGAGTCGCACGGCTTCGAGCTGACTGACGCCGCCGAAGACGCCGACCTGCTGCTCGTGAACACCTGTTCGATTCGGGAGAAGGCGCAAGAGAAAGTGTTTTCCGAGCTCGGTCGCTGGCGTTCGATCAAGGAGCGTCGTGATGGCGTTATGATCGGAGTCGGTGGTTGCGTCGCCAGTCAGGAAGGCGACGGCATCACCAAGCGCGCCCCGTTTGTTGATCTCGTATTCGGACCACAGACGCTGCATCGCCTGCCCGGGTTGCTTGACGATGCGCTCGAGAAACATGCGTCGGTCGTCGATATCTCGTTTCCCGAGATCGAGAAATTCGATCGCCTGCCGGAACCCCGCGCGGACGGGCCGACTGCGTTCGTGTCCTGCATGGAAGGTTGCAGCAAGTACTGCAGTTTCTGCGTCGTGCCGTACACGCGCGGCGAGGAGATCAGCCGGCCGCTCGACGATGTCGTCGCCGAGGTTGTGCAGCTCGCGGAGCAGGGCGTTCGCGAGATCAATCTGCTTGGCCAGAACGTCAACGCATTCCGTGGGCCGATGCACGACGGTTCTATTGCAGATCTTGCGACGCTTATTTACTACGTTGCCGCAGTTGACGGTATCGATCGCATACGTTTTACGACCTCACATCCGGTCGAGTTTACCGACAGCCTTGTACAGGCTTATGCCGAGGTGCCGAAGCTTGCCAGCTACCTGCATCTGCCGGTGCAACATGGTTCGGACCGTGTTCTGTCTGCAATGAAGCGTGGCCATACTGCGCTCGAGTACAAGCAGAAGATCCGCAAGCTGCGTGAAGTACGCCCGGATATTTCCCTGTCGTCGGATTTCATAGTGGGATTCCCCGGCGAGACAGAAAGGGACTTCGAAGCGACGATGAAGCTGATCGCCGATATCGGCTTCGATCAGTCGTTCAGTTTCATTTACAGCGCGCGGCCGGGCACGCCCGCTGCGAGCCTGCAGGATGACACGCCGCTCGAGATCAAGAAGGAACGCCTGCAGATATTGCAGACACGCATCAACCAGCAAGCGTTCGACATCAGCCAGGCGATGGTCGGCACGACGCAGCGCGTGCTGGTTGAAAAGACTTCGAAAAAGAGTTCCTCGCAGGTTGCGGGCCGTACCGAAAACAACCGCTGGGTCAATTTCGACGCCGATCCGTCCGTTATCGGCCAGTTCATTGACGTCGTCATCACCGAAGCACTGCCGAATTCCCTGCGCGGCCGCCGCAAAAACAACAAGGTCGCCGCCTGACGCACGGCGCGACCCATGCCCTTTCCAATCCTCACTCTTCGCGGTAGGCTGCGGAGAACCACTTACAGAGGTCTGAAGCACCAGTCTTGAATGCAGTCCAGATATCTCGGGACCTTGTTCTCGAGCCCGCCGACAATACTCGTCTGGCTAATCTTTGCGGCCAGTTCGACGAACACCTGCGGCAAATCGAAAGTCGCCTGAACGTAGAAATCGCAAGTCGTGGCAATCACTTTCGCGTTACGGGTCTTCCGGGTGCGACACAGCTCGGCAGCGATGTGCTGCATGCCTTATTCAAGATGACGGACCAGGAACGACTCGATCCCGAGCGCGTGCACATACTCCTGCAGGAATCCGTAATGAACGATGGCGAACCCGAAACGCAGGCGCCAGAGGCGGGCGTCGATGACGCTGACAGCCTGGCGATCCAGACCCGACTCAAGCGCATCAAGCCGCGCGGCACCAATCAGACCAGTTATCTGCGCCATATGCGCGACTACGACCTGTCCTTCGGTATCGGGCCCGCCGGTACTGGCAAGACCTATCTGGCAGTTGCAGCGGCGGTCGATGCACTCGAGCAGGAGCAGGTGCGACGGATGGTGCTCGTACGTCCGGCCGTCGAGGCCGGAGAGCGGCTGGGCTTCCTGCCCGGCGACATGTCGCAGAAGGTCGATCCGTATTTGCGGCCAATGTACGACGCGCTCTACGACATGCTCGGCGCAGACCGCGTTACGCGACTTATCGAGAGAAATGTCATCGAGATCGCGCCGCTTGCGTTCATGCGCGGGCGCTCGTTGAACGAGTCCTTCGTCATTCTCGACGAGGCGCAAAACACCAGTGTCGAACAAATGAAGATGTTCCTGACGCGCATTGGTTTTGGCTCACGGGCCGTCGTTACCGGTGATGTAACCCAAATTGATCTGCCGTCCGGCCAGCAGTCCGGGCTCAATAACGCCACCAGTATTCTCGACAATGTCGACGGCATCGCATTCACGTTTTTTACGAAGAAAGATGTCGTGCGCCATCCGCTCGTGCAGCGCATCGTTGCGGCGTACGAAGCCGACGAAAACGGCGGCAAGTAGCGAGCCTCTCGTCGCGCGATGAATGTCGACGTGCAAATTGTAAGTAATGCCGCTGGCATACCTTCAACCGATGACATCGGGCAATGCGTGAGACGTGCTGTCAGCACGGCGGCCGCAGACTCCGATGCTGAAGTTTCAGTCCACATCGTCGACGAAGACGAGATGCAAACGCTCAACAGGAAGTACCGCGATCAGGACAAATCAACCAATGTGTTGTCGTTCCCGGCGGGCAACGAGGACGGCATGCCGCCAGGCGTCACTTCGCCGCTCGGGGATATCGTCGTTTGCGCCGCAGTGGTTGCCCGCGAGGCTGAAGAGCAAGGCAAGGCGCTCGGTGATCACTGGAGCCACATGCTCGTGCACGGCGCGCTGCACCTGCTCGGTCATGACCACCTGACGGAGTCGGAAGCCGACGTGATGGAGAGCCTCGAGCGCGAAATCCTCGCCGGTCTCGGCATCGCCGATCCCTACCAAGGAAACTGATACAATGTTGCGTTCCATTACGGGGCTCCTGCCACCAGGGCACTCACCAGTACAGGTTCAATGAACGAAAAACCGCCAAGTACCAGCGGCACAGGGAACACCAGCCTGATTATGCGCCTGAAGCGGGCGTTCAAGGGTGAACCCTGGAGCCGCGAAGAAATTCAGGACATCATTCAACAATCTGAAGCCGACATCGATGCCGAGGAGAAGAGCATGCTCGCCGGCGTGCTCGAAGTATCCGAGACTCAGGTCCGCGATGTCATGATTCCGCGTTCGCAAATGGTCGTCATTGACATTGAGGATGACTTCGACGAAATGATTCGCGTGATCGTTGAATCAGGCCACTCGCGTTTCCCGGTAACCGGCGAGGATCGCGACGAGGTGCTCGGCGTGTTGCTGGCGAAAGACCTGTTGCGTTACTTCGGGAGCGATGATGCCAAGGACGTTCCCATTCGCAAGCTGCTGCGCCCTGCCGCACTGATCCCGGAGTCGAAGCGCCTCAACGCGTTGCTCAAGGAATTTCGTGACAGCCACAATCACATGGCAATAGTCGTCGATGAGTACGGTGGTGTTGCCGGGTTGTTGACTATCGAAGACGTGCTTGAAGAGATCGTCGGCGAAATCGACGACGAACACGATCCGGAGGAAGAGGAGTTGATCCGCGCGGACGGGGACAACAACGGCAAGCCCTGTTTCGCCGTGCGCGCACTGACACGCATCGAGGATTTCAACGAGTATTTCGAGTGCGATCTGGATGACGAGGAGTACGACACGATTGGCGGTCTCGTCATGCACGAACTCGGGCGCCTGCCGCGACGCGGAGAAAGCATCGAGTTCGATGGCTTCGAGTTCTCGGTGACCAAAGCAGACAAGCGTCGCATCGACGCATTGCAGGTCGTGCGGAACGACTCGTAGTGGAACTCAGAGGATCCATATTTCAGTGGCCGGCTGACAGGCCGTGGACGAGTCGCGGGATTCTGTTCGTCTTCGGTGCGCTGTTCACGACAGCATTTGCGCCTTTCGGCCTGACGGTACTCGTGCCGATCCTGCTTCTGCCACTATTGTATGTATACGTCAGCGCGTCGCCGCGTGACGCCGGCTGGCTGAGTTTTTTCTTCGGCTTCGGCATGTTCCTGTCGGGGACCTACTGGATTTACATTTCGGTCGTTGTATTCGGGCAAGCGCCGGCGTGGATCGCGTTCCTGCTGATGCTGGGTCTCGTCGTGATCATGTCCTTATGCCTCTTTGCGGCGGGCTGGCTCATCAGCCGGTTCTCACATGGAGAACCCTGGCTGTTGCTCATCGTCGCACCGGCAACCTGGGTGCTCATCGAGTGGCTGCGTGGCTGGATATTGACTGGATTTCCGTGGCTCGCAATCGGCTACAGCCAGATCAGCTCACCGCTGGCAGGCTGGGCGCCCGTCATCGGCGTGTACGGGGTGTCGTTCATGATGATGGTGAGCGTTACCTCCATACTCGTCGCCGTGATGACGGCAGGACGGGAACGCTGGATAGCGCTGGCCTTGATCGTACTGCCGTGGATGCTCGGTGGTGGATTGCTCTTCGTCGACTGGACGGAGCCGTCCGGTTCGCCGGTTCGAACCACGATCGTGCAGGCCGGCATTTCGCAGGACGAAAAGTGGCTGCCCGAACGCCTGCAGTCGACACTCGAGTTTTACCGGGCTGCGGCATGGCAAGCGCCGGACAGCGACATCATCGTCTGGCCCGAAGTCGCTATTCCCGCGCTGGACGACGAGGTCGAGCCGTACATCCAGGCCCTGCAGGCCGACACGCAAGTGAGCGGTAGCACTATCCTGTTCGGCATTCTCGAGCGGGACGAAAGTCGCGGTGAAGCGAAGATCTACAACAGTGTCATGCTGATTACCGGGAACCGGCGGCAGGTGTATCGCAAGCGCCACCTTGTGCCGTTCGGCGAGTACTTTCCGGTGCCGCCGAAAGTACGCGAGTGGATGCGCATGATGAATTTGCCGCACAACGACCTGGCACCGGGCGCCGACGTGCAGCCATTGCTCGAAACGGCCGACGGCGAGAAGCTGGCTGTCGCGATCTGTTACGAGGATGCCTACGGCGCCGAGCAACTGTACGCGTTCCCGGATGCCTCGATCCTGATCAACGTCAGCAACGACGCCTGGTTCGGCGACTCCGTCGCGCCGCACCAGCACCTGCAGATCGCGCAGATGCGCTCGCTCGAGGTCGGTCGTGCCGGGATCCGCGCGACCAATACCGGGATCAGTGCCTTCATCAGCCACAAGGGCGATATCCTCGAGTCCGGCGCCCAATTCGAGCCCGTGACGATAACGATGGACGTCGAGCCCAGAAAAGGCAGCACGCTCTATGTCAGCACGGGCAACAAGCCCGTCATTGGTTTCTGCCTGCTGATACTTGCTGGTTTCTGGCTGCGCAGCCGCGCTAATCTCTGATCGTTCTGTCTGCTGCGAACGCGCGCGCGTTGCTGTACGCTTGCGGGTTTTCCGCACGGACATTATTGGACAGTAATGAGCACGGCCTACAACCCTGAAACCGTCGAACTCGCCGCGCAGCGGCACTGGCAGGAGTCGCGTTGCTTCGAGGTCAACGAAGACGACAGTAAAGAGAAATTCTACTGCCTGACGATGTTCCCGTACCCGAGCGGCAAGCTGCATATGGGGCACGTGCGCGTATTTACTATCAGCGACGTCATTGCCCGGTATCACCGCATGCAGGGCAAACACGTGCTACAGCCAATGGGCTGGGATGCATTCGGCATGCCGGCGGAAAACGCGGCCATCAAACGCGGCGTCCCGCCGGCGCAATGGACGTACAACAATATCGAGGATATGCGCGGCCAGCTCAATCGCCTCGGCTATGCGTACGATTGGACGCGTGAGGTTACGACCTGCCGGCCCGAGTACTATCGCTGGGAGCAGTGGCTGTTCACGAAGATGTTCGAGAAGGG
>Ga0070727_10000640_pt1 | contig 41930 bp, 38 predicted proteins | sample tdAd472_FD_66722 | JGI IMG/M metagenome (GOLD analysis project Ga0070727, IMG submission 66722) | Marine sediment microbial communities from the Atlantic coast under amendment with organic carbon and nitrate - tdAd47.2 | ecosystem: Environmental > Aquatic > Marine > Coastal > Sediment | place... | reverse complement strand
CCACCCGCACGACGTACCTGAGCGACGACTGGCACGACTACCACCAGTTCCGCATCAAACGAGAACAGACCAGACTACACCCCACACTCAAAACCTGACGCGGCAAGCGAGTTACGCCCTGGCCATCGAGGCAGATCAGGAACACGGAACTTCACACAGCGGCGGAACGGGACCGCCGGAACGGACCAGCTCGCCAATCGTCACGCGCGCGAACGATGCCTCCGTCGCCGCATAGGCTTTGTCGAGTTCGCGGTGCAGCGGGCACAGCGTGGTGTGGGATTCGAGTCCCAATGGGCAGTGGCGGATTCGTTCGAGTGGCGCGACGGCGTTCACAACATCCAGAATCGTGATCTCGTCGGGCGACCGGTTGAGCATGTAGCCGCCTCCGGGGCCGGACCGCGAACCGACCAGCTCGCTCTGAGAAAGTCCCTGCAGCACCTTGTGCAGATAGCGGCGAGGAACCTGAGTGTGTTCCGCGAGATGGTCTGCGGAGCAGGCGCGGTCGGCGTCCTGGGTGAGGCAGGCGATCGCGCGCAGCGCGTATTCGGCAGTCTTGGGCAGCATGAAAATCCTCTCAATCCTCAGACGGCGAAAATACTACACCTTGACGTGCAGGATTTGAAGGGTAATCTTCAAATCGTCACAGACAGGTGCTCCGCTGGAACGATTCTTCCATCAGAGCACCTCCCGCCAACTAAACGTCGCCACACGATCCTCGGCGATCTGAGCCCGACGGCATCCCTCCTCTGCCATCCCACCTGCCAAGTGAGCCTGCCATGTCCCGCCATTTGCTGAACGTTATCGCGACGATCCTGCCGCTTTCTCTGACCAGCGGACTGCTGGCCGCCGACGCGTTTGAAGAACCGCCGATCAGCTACAGCAGTTCGACACCGGACAACTGCATCTCGGCCCTGCAATCGAAAATCGACAGCGGCAAGGTCGTTCTGAAATACGACGACCAGTTCGGTTATCTGCCGGACGTGCTGGGCAGTCTGGGCGTGCCGATCGAATCGCAGATGTTTGTCTTCTCGAAGACCAGCCTGCAGTTGCGGCGCATTTCGCCGAAGACGCCGCGCGCGATTTACTTCAACGACAACGTCTACATCGGGTTCTGTCAGGACGGCGATGTGCTGGAAGTCTCGGCGTCTGACCCGCAACTGGGGACGGTCTTCTACTCGATGCGGCAGGAGCAGCAGGAGCGGCCGCAGTTTCGCCGTCACACCGATGCCTGCATGGTCTGCCACAGTTCGTCGCGAACGGACGGCGTGCCGGGACACCTTGTGCGGTCGGTCTTCGTCGACACGGAAGGAACTCCGATTCTGTCTTCCGGCAGCCGTGTTGTTGACCACACGACGCCGTTCGAGCATCGCTGGGGCGGCTGGTACGTCACCGGAACTCACGGTTCGCAGCAGCACCTGGGCAATCTGACAATCGACGGTCGCGACGTGCCGAAGAGTCTCGACAACTCGGCCGGCCAGAATGTCTCGGCACTCGCCGACCGGTTCGACACGACAGAGTATCTCTCGCCGCACAGTGATATCGTCGCCCTGATGGTCCTCGAACATCAGACATTGATGCACAACCGCCTGACGAAGGCGAACTTCGCAACGCGCCAGGCACTGGCTCACGAGAAGATGCTCAACGAAATGCTGGAGAACCCGGCGGACAAGCGACTCGACAGCACGACGCGGCGAATCCAGAACGCCGGCAACGACCTCGTCGATGCGCTGCTGTTTGTCGGCGAGGCCAGACTGCGGGAACCGATCGCGGGCACGTCGAACTTTTCCCGTGTCTTTTCGGAACGCGGGCCGCACGACAAGGCCGGTCGATCGCTGCGGGAACTCGACCTGCAGACGCGACTGTTCCGCTACCCGTGCAGCTACCTGATCGACTCGGACGCCTTCCACGGACTTCACGCGGAAATGAAGTCGTACGTCTGGCAGCGCCTGTGGGAAATTCTGTCTGGAGCCGACCAGTCCGAGCGCTTCGCCCATTTATCGAAGGCCGATCGGCAGGCGATCATCGAAATTCTGCAAGCGACGATCCGCGATCTGCCCGAAGCCTGGACTGCCAGCAGCGAGGCAGCGACGCGAGTGAACACCGCGTCGAATTAGCCTCTGTTTTAAGGCTCGACTTTGAAGGTAGCTGCCGTCGCCAGACGGCGGGAATCTACATTTCATTGACGATTCGACGGACAGCTCGCCGCATGTCTGCGCGAGTTTCGTGACAGTCCGCTGCCGCCCGTGCTGCTGGCGTCAGGCGAGGATCTCTTTGATCACATGGCCGTGGACGTCGGTCAGGCGGCGGTCGAGTCCGTTGTGGTAGAACGTCAGGCGTTCGTGGTCGAGCCCCAGCAGGTGCAGGATCGTCGCGTAGATGTCGTAAACCGTCGTGACATTCTCGGCAGCCTTGTAGCCGAAGTCGTCGGTCGCGCCGTAAGTGAACGGCGTCTTGACGCCTGCTCCGGCGAGCCAGCAGGTGAAGCCTGACGGGTTGTGATCCCGACCGCTGGCTCCCTTCTGGAAGGTCGGCATGCGGCCGAACTCGGTGCACCACAGAACGAGCGTGTCTTTCAGCAGGCCGCGCTCCTTGAGATCCCGCAGCAATGCCGCCGCTGGCTGGTCAAGAACCGGGCCGTGCTTCGCGTACTGCTTCTCCAGCACCTTGTGCCCGTCCCAGTTGCTGACGCCTTCGCCGCCCGTCTGGTAAGCCCCGTTGAAGACCTGCACAAAGCGGACGCCTTTCTCCAGCAACCGCCGCGCGAGAATGCAGTTTTTCGCGAAGCCCGCCTTCAAAGAATTTTCAGCGTCGTCGGCTCCGTACATTTTCAATGTTGATGCCGTCTCTGAGGACAGGTCGCTGACCTCGGGCACGCTGAGCTGCATTCGCGCTGCGAGTTCGTAACTCGAAATCCGTGCGGCGAATTCCGTGTCGCCGGGAAAGCGTTCGAGGTGCCGCTGGTTGAGCCGCTGGAGAAAACTGCGCGTCGCCTTGTCGGTCTCGGCGGACACGCTGCTCGGACGCTGCAGGTTGCGAATCGGATTCGACGCATTGAAATCCGTGCCCTGAAAGGCCGCCGGCAGAAACCCCGGTCCCCAGTTGTTGACGCTGGATTGTGGCGTGCCTCGCGGGTCGGGAATCGCGACGTAGGCCGGCAGGTCGGCAGTCTCGCTGCCCAGAGCCCAGGTGATCCAGGCACCGGCACTGGGGAAGCCGTCGAGCGTCTGGCAGGTCGACATAAAGTTCTCGCCGGGGCCATGCGTGTTTGTCTTGCTGGTCACCGCGTGGAGAAAGCACATTTCGTCGGCGAGTTCGCCCAGCTGCGGCACGAGGTCCGAGACCATCTTGCCGCTCTCGCCGCGCGGCCGGAATTTCCACGGGCTCTTTGTGAGGTTCCCTTGTGCTCCCTGAAAGGTGACGAGCCCGTCGGCCCCCGGCATCGGCTGGCCGTGCCGGGCGATCAGTTCCGGCTTGTAGTCGAACGTGTCGACATGGCTGCAGGCTCCGGAGCAGAAGATGACCAGAACGTTTTTTGCCTGCGGTTCGAAGTGCGGATCCCGCGCTGCGAACGGGTGTGCGGGATCGATCTGCGGACGCAGCGGAGACGGAGTTGCCGCCCGGGCGACATTTGAGGCAGCTCCACCGAGCCCGGCTTCCTTCAGCAGGCTCAGCAGAGCAATCCCGCCGAGTCCCCGTTCGGCTCGTCCCAGAAAGGCACGACGCGTCAGTTCCGCGGGAGACAGCTGCATGATGATTCTCCTTGTCGGCACAAATCCGGGAGCGGCGTTCGAACGGGCCGGATGAGGAAGCGGCCCCGGCTCAATTCCGGAGCCTGACTCCAGAGAGTCCGGCTGGCAGACAGCCTAAGGAACGTGTTCGAAACAACTTCCCGTTTATTGTGGCACACCGCTCCGCGGCGTCAGCCTGGTCATTGGGCTGACCTCGCGGAGCGAGGTGCCACTTTGGGAAAGTTGTTTCAAACACGATCCTAAGCGATGGGCGGATTCCACGAGAAGCTCGCGGCGGCATCGGCCTGTTCGTCGGTCTGGTATGGCGGACCGGAACGCCGAACGCTCGCTGGCTGCTAACGCGAGATACAGACTCTGGGAGAGATGGCGGAAGTTTTCCGATTTCGAAAACTTTGACGGTTCTGCTGAAGAAACTGAATTCTCAGGCCGATAACTGATTCCGGGGGGCTGCGCGGCAGTCAAGGATCGGTACGGCCATGATTCAAGGTGTTTATCTTTCAGCCCAGGGCGCCGGCATTCAGTCGTTTCGTCAGGACGTTCTGTCGAACAACCTGGCCAACGCGTCGACGACCGGTTTCAAACGCGATGTCCCCATTTTCCGGGTCTTCGAACCCAATGAAGTCTTTGACGACCTGCCGATTCACCTGAGCGGTCACCGTGAAAACGGCGTCGCGGGTGTCGCGGTCGACGGTGTTGCCACTGTCCATGCGAGCGGCCCACTGGAGAAGACCGATCGCCCGTATGACCTGGGTCTGACCGGTGAGGGCTTTTTCCGAGTCAGCGATGGCCAGCAGCAGTTCCTGACGCGAAACGGACGGTTCGACCGTGACCGGACCGGGCACCTCGTGATGGAAGATACCGGCCTGCGTGTGCTGAACACGGCGGGCACACCGGTGACGATCCCCGAAGGCCTGGCACAGCTCGACGTGACGGCCAGCGGCAGAATCTCGGGCCGGAATGCAGCCGGTCAGACGGTCTCGCTCGGCCAGCTCGATCTTGTGACGGCTCCGCACGAGCGTCTGACCAAAACCGGAGACAGCCTGTACGCGTTTCCGCATCCCGGCGACCTGCAACCGGCTCAGGACCGGGTGCGCATCCGGCAGGGTTTTGTCGAGGCTTCCGGGGTCAACCCGATGCTCGAAATGACGTCGATGATCGAGGCGTCGCGCACGTTTGAGGCAAATATCAACCTGATCCGGATGCAGGACGAATCACTGGGGCGGCTGCTGCAGTCGGTCGCCGGCTGACATTCATCGGGCAGGCCTTCGCGGTGCGAGGGCCGCCCCGCAAACAACTCTGTTCATTCAGCAATCTCACGGATAACGAACCATGAGTCTTCGAGCCATGCACTCCGCGGCGTCCGGAATGGAAGCCCACCAGTTCGCGCTCGACACGATCGCAAACAATCTGGCCAACGCCAGCACGACCTCTTTCAAGCGGACGCGGACCAACTTCGAGGACCTGTTCTACGAACATTTGAAGGTGCCGGGAGCAGAGTCCGACGCGGGCCAGACGGGTGTGGGGATCTCCGTCGGTCTGGGAACGCGAGTTCAAAGCACGACGCAGAATTTCAGCCAGGGATCGTTGCTGGACACGAACGGCGACTTCGACGTTGCCATCGTTGGAGAGGGGTTTTTCCAGGTGCAGGACGGAGCGGGCCTTGCCTACACACGGGCGGGGAATTTCACGTTGAACAGCAATGGCGACATGGTACTCGCCTCAGCCGACAGCGGCCGCGTCCTGCAGGGGCCCTTCAACATTCCCCCCGGAGCGACATCGATCACGATTACCGGCGACGGGCAGATCACCTATCTGGACGGCCAGAACGTTCTGCAGAACGCCGGTCAGATCCCGGTCTACCAGTTCCCCAACAAAACCGGACTGCTGCAGAAGGGCGAGAATCTGTACGTCGAAACGATTGCCTCGGGGACCGCGCTCGCCGGGACTCCGGGGACGGACGGGTTTGGCCAGTTGAGGCATCGATTTCTGGAAGCGTCGAATGTTGAACCCGTGCGGGAACTCGTCGACCTGATAAAGACGCAGCGCAACTTCGAGCTGAACAGCCAGACGATTCAGGCGGCTGACCAGATGCTGCAGTTGATCTCGAACCTGCGCCGGTTCTGATTGAGGCGACTGTTCAAGACAGGGACTCAGCTTCGATGTCCTGCTGTTGCGAGGAAGATTCGGCGGACCAATGAACCGATACCTCATCCCCACGATCGTTCTTCTACTGGCAAGCCTTGCGGCTGCGCTGCCCTGCAACGCGGCGATCATCCGCCTGCGCCGCACGGCAGAAGTCGATTCCTCGCTGATTCGGCTGGGCGATATTGCCGAGGTTTACGCGGAATCTGCGGAAGCGGACGCGAGGTTGAAGGACATCGCGATTCAGCCGGCACCGCTCGCCGGCACACGAGTCCGGCTGACGGTTTCGAAGATTCAGTCACAGCTGTCCTTGCGCGGAGTGGCCGCGGGAACTCTTGAAATCGAAGGCAGCTCGGTCGTTCTGGTCACTCGCAAGCCGCAGCCGCGACAGGCGCCGGAACCGAAGCCGGTCCATCCCGGTCCAGCGCCCCGAACTGAGGCACCTCGTGCTGAAACCACGAAAGCTGAAATCCGACCAGTGAGCCGCCGGTCTCTGGTTTCCGATCTGTCCGCCAGCGACTTTCAGCTGGCACAGGATGTCGTTGAGAATCTCGTGCAGCAGTATCTCGACCGCGCGGCACCGGCATGGGGCACGCCCAGAATTGCGCCGCTTCTCACGACCGCCGACGCTCCGCGCATCCTGAAGGGACGGCACGGCAACGTGCAGATTCTCAGCGGGCAGATGCTCGACGAAGAGCACTTTCTTCTGACGCTCGGTGTCCCGGAAACGCAGACGCAGGTCGACCTCGTCAACGTCAAAGTGCGAATCATCAAACGGCCAAGAATCTATGTGCCGGTTCGGACGGTATCGAAAGGTGAGGTTCTGCAGAAACAGGACCTCGCTGAAGTCGAGACGGACGATGCCCGTAACGGAATCACCGACCCGGCCGAGGTCGTTGGCAAGGAAGCCGTTCAGCCGTTGCGGACCGGAAAGGCGATCCGTGCCTCGCAGCTTAAAGAACCGGTGATGATCAAGCGCCGTGAGACTGTGCAGGTTGTTGCCAGAATCGGCGTCGCTCGTGTGAGCCAGTTTTTCGTGGCGAAGCAGGAGGGACGACTCGGTGAAACGATTCTGTTTGAGGATCTCGACGGAACACGCACCATCTCGGCCACCGTGACTGGCCGGTTGAAAGCGGAGATCAGCACCGCCGAGCCGGCTTCTCCAAAGCCCGAATCTGAGCCGCCGACGGGCCTGCACCTGGCCGTCCGCAACTGAAGCGACACGCGACATTCGGACGGAACACCTGCGGGCTGTCCGCTGAACGAAACGGAATTCGATATGAAACGCGACCAGAAATTGCTACTGCCGGGGCTTGCCGCCATCGCGCTGGCCTTACTCGCGCCAGCAACTGGAGAAGCGCAGATCGTGTCGAGACGGGATCGCGAACAGGCACAGCATCAGGCGCTGCAGAACCTGCGAACGCGCTCGAGCGTGCGCAGTGCTGGAAGTACTCCGGCGTCCTGGCCGGGGCCGCAGTCTGGCAATCAGGCTGTCCGCCAGGCGGCGTATGCTCAGCCGACCGGCAGATCAGCTCAGCCGGGTTACGCACGTTCGATGAATGCTCAGTCAATGCCCGCTCCGCTGGGCCCGGTTGTTGTGCCCGGCGGTCCTGGCCTGCGGACGCGCGACGTTTCGTGGATTTACATTGACGCGGTCGAGCCGCGCGAGATCAAGCTTCACGACATCGTCACGATCGTCGTCGACGAGAAGTCGGAAGTGATCATGAACTCGAAGTACAACCGCCAGAAGAACGCGAAACTGAAGGCGGAACTCAAGGAGTTTCTACGTCTCGGAGAAGACCTGAACCTTGAACGCGCCGCGCTCAACGGCCCGAAGATCGATACGCAACTGCAGGGCAATTTGAATGCAACCGGGCAGGTCACCGACCAGGAAGGCATTAAGTACCGGATCGCCGCGACAGTCGCTGACGTCCTTCCCAACGGCATTGTTCGTCTGGAAGCCCGGAAGGTGATTCAGACTCAGGACGACGTTTCTGAGTACACGCTGACCGGCGAACTGCGGGCGATCGATATCGGACCGGACAACATGGCCAGCAGCGAAAACATTGCCAACCTGCGGATTGAAAAACGACAGCGCGGAAAAGTGTACGACGCCGTCAAACGCAACTGGGGTTATCGGCTCTACGACCTGCTCTTCCCGTTCTGATGGGTGGGCCGTGTCCGGGTTTCCCGGCGTTTCGATTCATGGCAGCAAATCAAAACATCTCGACACGTTCCCGCGTTCTGCGGGAGACTCCGCTTCTGGAGAACAATGGAATGTTCGCTCTCTTAAAAACACGCAATCGGCGACTGGCTCTGGCGAGCCTGGTGATGCTGCCTCTGGCGTTCGCGATGACCGCGCCGGCATACGCCATCACGCGCGTCGGCGAACTCTGCACGATTGCTGGCCAGAGCGAGATGACGCTGCGCGGAATCGGACTGGTCGTCGGCCTCAACGGCACCGGTGACCCTGACGGAAACGCTGCGACGATTCGGCCATTCGCCGCTTATCTGAAGCTCGCGAACAACCCGGTATTGTCACAGGATGAACTGAAGAACCTCAGCAGCGTGGCCGTTGTTGAAGTGACCGCAACCGTGCCTCGTCACGGAATCAGCAAGGGCCAGAAGATCGACTGTTATGTGAGCACGCTGTTTGGTGCCGAGAGTCTTGCTGGCGGTCGCCTGGTTGTCGCGCCGCTCGAAAGTTCGTCCATTGCAGAAGATCTTGTCCTGGCCGTCGCGTCAGGCCAGATCGAAATCGAAGACTCGTCTCATCCGACAGGAGGCCGCATTGCCGGCGGTGCCCGCATGTCGCACACCATCGAGATGAACATCGAGTACAAGCCCCGGCATCTGCGGCTGCTGATTAAACGACAGATGGCCGACTTCGCGATGGCTCGCGAAATCGCCAACTCTATCAACACCTTCTCGGAACTGCAGAACGGCTATCAGACGGTCGCGACGCCGATTTCATCCGTGGCGATCGACGTCCTGATTCCCGATCAGTACGACAACCCCATTGAGTTTGCGGCTCTGCTGATGGATGTGGTTGTTGTCGATGTCGGTAATCGGGCTCGAGTCGTCGTCAATCCCCGGCAGGGGACCATCGTCGTCACCGGGAACGTTGAGATCAGCCCTGTCGCGATCGCGCATCGCAACCTGAATGTCGAGATTGCCGACCCCTTTGTCGACGTCGGAAATCAGGGCGGCCGCCAGGCGCCTCAGCAACTGGCCGATCTCGTAACGGCGTTGAACCAGTTGAAGGTTCCCACCGCCGACGTCATCGCGATTCTGAGGCACCTTCACGAATCCGGCAGCCTGCACGCCGAGTTTATTGAGCTTTGACAGGTCATTCGCCATGACATCGCCCATTGATCCCGGTTCATCGCAACCTCATTCGCGCGAAGAATTCCAGCGTCTGTATCAACAGAGCATTGGCGGCACATTCTTTCGACAGATGATGAAAGCACTCAGATCGACGACCGGGCAGGCGGCCTACTTCAATGGCGGGCAGGCTGAGAAGATCTTTCAGGGGCAGCTTGACGAACTGATGATCGAGAAACTGTCCGAAGCATCCGGCGGGATGTTCTCGGACGCCATGTTCGAACAGCAGTTTCCGGAGTTCGCCCAGAACAAGAACGCCAAAAACAAGAACCCTGCGCCTTCACAGGCAACCGGGCAGAACGCGGGCAATCGGAATGCCGCGACCAGTCAGCAGGTTCCGCCGCCGAGCAAGGAAGCACAGTCAGGCGAGTCGGTCGGATTTGACACTCGCGCCTGACGACGGTCACTGAGGGCTGTAAAGGTAAGCGTCTGCTGTCTGGTCGCCGTGTGGCATCGAACTAACTGAGTGACTGCTGGAATCCGGCGTCCTCGAGCAATCGCGCCTGCCGGCTGAGTTCTGTCGCCGCCGCCGCAATATCATCCGGTGTCTCAAGCTGATGAGGCAGCTCACAATCAGCTCCGTCCCATTCGGTCGATGCGAGCGACTGTCGGGCTTCATTGAGATAACGATTCGCGGTCAGCATCAGGTCCACATCGGACAGGCCCAGGGACTCTGACTGCTGAAATACGACCGTCAGACAGTCCGCAACCAGATACAGGTAATCGGACAGTGCGTGTCGAGCTGTCGTTGAAGTTTCGGAGATGCCCAATCCGTTCACAAAGTCGTTGTCCGTAAGGTTAAGCCGGCGAATCATGGCAGGGATTTCCGTTCACAGGGCAAAGTAGTGGAATCGGTATCTGTTGCTGCTGGCTGAGCCCCGTCCGCCCGATGTGCAGATCAGGATTCGGCCCAATTCGATAACCGCACGCTCGCCCATATCCCCCGACGGTCGGAATCTTCCCCAGAGAACGGCGGATTTTCCGACATTTCACCAGAATGAACGCTTCAGGATTCGCTGATATGTTCGAGAGCGACCAGATCGTCATGCAGCTGGCCACGCCGTCAGTGATTCTCCAGGCAATGCCTGAGTCACTGTTGCCCGCAGCGGATTCGCGGGCTAGATTTCCCGCCGTCAAGCCACCGTAGCTCAGTCGGCAGAGCGACGCTTTCGTAAAGCGTAGGTCCTCGGTTCAAGTCCGAGCGGTGGCTCTTTTTTATGCGCTGAGCCAATCGCCGTAACCTGCTGCCCACGGCGAGACTTACGCCGGTCTTCTGAATCCGGCGCCCGACGGACCTGCTGATCGTCCGTCTCGTGTGAGAAGTCCTGAGAATTGCCGAGAACCCCTGTGCTGAATGCGAACACTGGTGCGAACTGCGAATCGCGGCCTGTTCCGGTAGCGACCTCTGGAACTCCATGCGCAATCTGAGACGACACAGATCAGGATCAAAGGACCAGTCTGAATCGACCTGCGCCCGAACCTTCCGATCGCAGAGTTCAGTCGTGGTGCCTGCCTGAAAGTCGGCTTGAACGGCGCGGATCGCGGAATGAACGGAGCCCCGGATTCGTGGCCGCTGCACGAACGACTCCGCTGCACGCCGTCACTCAGTCGACGGTGTGGACGATTGAGCATTCGACGCTCGTGCGACATGCTCCCTGAAGCTGATGGATCATTCGGGCTGAGTGTTCTCTGGGATTAACGCTCTGCGCTGAATGCCGATTGGTCTCAGCCAGTGAGCGGCAATTGCATGACGGACGAACTGCCTGGCAGGTGCGCTTCAGGAGTCTTTCTGACGGGACAGCATGTGTGCCACGGCTACAGATTCAGTTCGACCCAGGCGGGGTCGTGATCGCTTCCGTCGCCGCCAAGTGTCTTTCGACGGGCAATGAATGAGCCCTGAAACTTGTCGGCCAGTTTCGGACTCAGCCAGATGTGGTCGAACAGATGATGTTCCGGTGCCTGGCCGGACGCCTTGAAGCGGTGTGTCCACGCCGTGGTGGTGGGATTGTCGTCGGGGTTCGTCTCGTCCCTCATGGCTCCGATTTCGGTCGGATTCGTCAGAGCATCGACCATGTTCCGGCCATCAATGCGGTGCAGAGCCTGTAGCGGGGCAGCGTCCGGCGGATCGTTCATGTCGCCGACAATGGCGTACCTGGCATTCTTGTTCATTCGCTTGCCGACGATCTCGCAAATGGCTTCTGCCTGCCGTCGCCGCCGCGTGTCGTTCTTCTGTTTGCCGGCGCCGTTGTTATCGTCGTCGCCGAAATGGCTCTTCAGGTGTGTGTTGAAGACGGTGAACAGCACCTTATTGCGTTTCATGTCCAGAATCTCGATCTCCACTAAATCCCGACCGAAGACTGTCTTTCCAGGTGCCTCGTCATGCTCGGCGAGCTGAAATGAGGTCACCGCGCCGATGGGGTACTTCGACAGCAGGCCCACATCGATAAAGCGTGGATCGTTGCCCTCAATGAGCACCCGGTACGGATAGAGTCCGCCGAGATTCTTCTCGTTGAACTCGCGCAGAATGTCGATGTTCTCGACTTCCTGCACGGCCAGCACATCGACGTCCATGACGTCTGTAATCCGGTCGGCAATCTTCTTTGTCTTGGCGGCTGGCTGCGGCTTGATCAGCCGGCCCATGAACTGTGTGACGCGGACATCCGGGCTGTTGAACGAGAAACTGACCGTGCCCCCCTGCTGCAACTGGTTGATGCTGGCCTTGAAATTGAACCGCGAGAACAGGTTATTGAGATTGAACGTTCCAAGCTTGATCATCGTGAGCCCTTTTCAATCGAGGTGCGGGAACTTGAACTTCCGAAACGCAGTTTGATGCGGCCGGTGGGAACCGGCCCTACTCGCCGCCAGCCTGATTAATCGGGCCGAGGAGGTCGTCGAGATGTGGTGAGATGGGTTCGTCGAGGGGCAGGAACCAGACAGGCGGACGGCCCTCGGCACGATACTGCTCGTCAAGCGCCGCCAGCACGTCCTCAACCGACCCCGCCGGCCCAAGCAGTTCATCCAGATGCGGCGCCACCGGCTGATCCAGCGGCACGAGAGAAATCGGATGCCGCTCCCCAGCCTCATCAAGCTGCCGAAACACATCATCCGGCGTCCACGAAAGTTCCGGCTTCTGACCTCGTTCTTCGAGTTTGGCCAGTAGTTCCACGTAGAATGTGCCCCATCTCACGGTTGAGGGATGCTCTGCTCCGAGACATAGGTCAAAGATTTCCAACCCCTTCCGAATCAGCGGTTCAGACAATGCCGCTTCTTCGCACTCACACAGCAGATTGCCGATATTCGTCATCATGACGGCGATGTGTGGGTGCTCTGAACCGCATACCGGCTCAAGAATCGCGAGTGCACGACGCATCAATGGCATAGCCTCTATCAAACGGCCTGTTGTCAGAAGCAGGTGAGCCACATTGTTGATGCGAATGGCAATATTGGAACGCTCTACACTGCAACTTTGCTCGTCGATGGCCAGCGCACGACGCATCAGAGGTTCTGCCTCCGCCCGACGATCTGTTTCTTCTAGCAACAACGCAAGATTGTTCAGGCTGACGCTGACTTCAAGGTTTTCAGGCCCGTAATGCTGCCTGCAGATGGCTAGGGTTCGAAGCATCAACAATTCGGCCTCATCCAACCTGTTCGTGGACCGCAGCAACTCCGCCAAGTTGTTTAGGTCAATAGCAACGTCCTGGTGTTGAGATCCGTAGAACTTCTCGTCAATGGCCAATGCACGACGATAAAGTGATTCTGTTTGAGAGAATTGCGTCCGAATTTTTGCTAAAGACCTATGCCAACACAGATTCGTGAAGATGCCTCATGCGCAATTAGCTGGAACGCATTCTCCACACCCGAATCAATGATCGCGTGAGCAGCGCAGTCGACAGCATTCATGGCGTGGGAAGACAGACGCTCGATGATCGGCCAAGTCGTCAAGTCGTTTTAGACGCGTTCCGGGATCGCTTCGCTAACAAGACGAACAGCCACTTCGATCCAGCGGTTGGACTGTTTCTTCGCGAGACGCTCACGAGCGATGAGGTGGACCAAAGTGTGAATTGAGAAGGCGTCATCTTCGATGTCGATCAGCCCAAACTGACTAAGAAGGCGGAGGGCGTCGTCGAGCTTGTCCGCGTTTCTGACCGTCGACTGCAGCATCTTGGGGAGAACGCTGGGGTCGGCCTGCAGCAGGAACAGGGGGATGTCGCGGCGGGCGAGGAACGCGCAGAGGCTCATCAGGGCCTCAGCGGGTTTTGATCGTTCCTTGACGGCTCGGATGCTCAGGTCGAACGTGTCGAAGATCGTCTTCTCGTACTCGTCAAGATCGTCTTTGCGCTTCAGATGCTTCTTTGTGTTGGCTCGGAAGTCGGCCAGGTACTGCTTGAGCGAGCGGGGCGTGTTCCGAACGTAGTGGCCTGCGTGGGCCAGAGCCAGCGGCAGGTAGCCAAGTTCCTCGGCCAGTGCGTCCGCGGACGTCGCGTCGTTCGAGCCGCTCAGTTTCAGCAGGAATTCCCGCGCGACTTCGGGCTCGAATGGTTCGACCTGCAGCGGCGTGACTGTCGACGACCACTGGCTGCTGCGTGAGGTGATGATGACGTGCCCGCTCGACGACTTCGGCAGGTAAGGCTTGATGTGGTGCTCTTCGACAACGTTGTCGAAGACCAGCAGCCAGCCGTCGTGCGTCTCCAGCCAGTCGCGCACGGCATCGACGATGTCCTGAGTCCGCTCGGCGTTTTTGATGTCGTCCGGCAGCGGCAGCTTCTGAGCCAGGGCGGCGTACCCTGACGCCAGAGCCGGCGGCTCGCTCGCCAGCGACGTCCCCTTGTCGTCGTCGGTCAGCCCGCAATCGACCCACCACGCCACGTCGTAATCCGTCCCGTCGATCGCTGCCCGATACAGGTACTCGCAAGCAAGCTGAGTCTTCCCGACGCCACCCTGCCCATGCACCGCCTGGACAATGGCATGTCCGCCATCCAGCAGAGCCTTACGCAGGTCCTCGACCTTCGGGTACCGGTCCTCGTAACTGGAGTTGCGGCTGTACGGAACATTGCACGCCTTCGGTCGGATGCCGGGGACCCGGTCCGGGAAGAATTCGGACGGAAGGAGTTCGGCAACGGCGGGTGAGTCTTTCGAACCGCTCGCGTCAACCTTCACATTGACATTGACGTCCCGGCCGACCTGTGGTTGTTCGACGACAACAACCTTCTCGCCATTGACCTGTTTGCTGTCGGGTTGAGTGCTCATCGCAGACCGCTGCTTTACATCGTGATGTTGAAGTCGCCCTGGACCGTCTGGTCCTTGATGATCACCAGTTTGTCCGCGTTGACGTTCTGCACGAGAGCCGAAACCCGCTCGACGGGCTGCGTCTGCTGCAGAAGCTCGACCAGCGATTTCATCAGATCTGGATCGTCGGCCAGTTGCTGAGCAATTGTCGGCGCGAGGTCGGAAGCGTCAGGCTCTTTGGCCCAGCCAAACAGTGTTTTGGCTTGGCCCCACAGGTCCTTGCCAGCCTCCTTCGCGAGTCCGGATCCAACCTCACCGCCGAGAACAGTCAGCGCTGCTGTCACAGTCGCAAGTGTCACGGGATCCACACTGTCTCCTTCTGTCGCGTGGCAGGCTGTAGCTGGTCACGTCTGATCGTTTTTTTGTGCTACCTGGCCACGACGGAAAATTCACGCTCGTCCGTCCAGCCGGCTTGCCTCACGCGGCAGCTGTCGCTCCGCACGTACGGGCGACGGTTTTCGATGTCTGGCCGGGCCGATACTGTCTTCCGTCGGAATTGATACCCAACTCAGCCCAGGAAAGAGATTCATGATCAGGTCGAACTGCCGGTCCGCCGTTGTCGCTCTTGTAATCCTGTTGATCGTGTCCGGCGTTGCGGGAGCGGCTCAACGTCCCAACATCGTCTGGATCTTTTCTGACGACCATGCCTGCAGTGCGATTGGAGCGTACGGTGGGCGGCTGGAAGCAGAGAACCTGACGCCGAACATCGACAGCCTGGCTCGTGAAGGGATGATCTTTGACCGGGCCTACGTGGGAAATTCGATTTGTGCTCCCAGCCGCGCCACATTGCTGACCGGCAAGCACAGTCATCTCAACGGGAAGTTCGATAACCGCGGCGGGTTTAATCACGACCAGCAGCAGTTCCAGAAGATCCTCCAAACGCACGGCTATCAGACGGCCATGATCGGCAAGATCCATCTCAACGGTGCCATGCAGGGCTTTGACTACTGGGAGGTTCTGCCGGGGCAGGGACGCTACACGAATCCGCAGTTCGTCACGGCGGAAGGCAAGACTCAGTACGAGGGGCACTCGACGGACATCGTCACCGACCGTGCGTTGAACTGGCTGAAGAACGGCCAGGACAAATCGAAGCCGTTCATGATGATGGTCCATTACAAAGCTCCGCACCGGAACTGGCTGCCGGCTCCGCGCATCATCGAGAAGTTCCGCAAGCGCACGTTTCCCGAACCGGACAGCCTCTTTGATGACTACTCTGGTCGAGGCACGGCGGCTCACAAGCAGGACATGTCGATCTCGCAGACGATGACGATGCGGAGCGACCTGAAGGTGACACCCGGTTCGGAACGGGAGGCGTACCTGGCCGAACATAAGCTCGAAGGCGACGACCTGGTCCGCTGGAAGTACCAGGCTTACATGCAGGACTACCTGGGCTGCGTCGCGGGCGTCGACGAGAACATCGGACGTCTGCTCGCGTACCTGAAAGAGCAGGGGCTCGATCAGAACACCGTCGTGATGTACTCGTCGGACCAGGGCTTCTACCTCGGCGAACATGGCTGGTTCGACAAGCGGTTCATGTACGAGGAATCGTTTCGCACGCCGCTGATCGCTCGCTGGCCCGGCGTGATCAAGCCGGGTCAGAGAAACGGCGACCTGGTTCAGAACATCGACTTTGCCGAGACCTTCCTGGACATCGCCGATGCTCCAATCCCGGATGACATGCAGGGCGAAAGCCTGGTGCCGCTGCTCAAGGGTGAGACTCCCGAGAACTGGCGAAGATCGCTGTACTACCACTACTACGAGTATCCGGCGGTGCATTCTGTGCGTCGGCATGAGGGTGTCAGCGACGGTCGCTTCAAGCTGATTCGCTTTTATGGAGTTGATGTCCCGGATGGCGAAGAGTGGGAGCTGTACGATCTCCAGAACGATCCCGCCGAGATGCACAGTATCTATCACAATCCCAGCCTGTCTGCCCGTGTTGATGGACTCAAACGCGAACTGGAGCGGCTGAAAAAGTACTACGAGGTTCCTGAGAACGGCGGCCTCCCGCTGCGCAGCAACACATCCAGCCAGAAGAAACCGAACGCCAACGCGAAGACATTGAAGTTCGAGTTCAAACAGGGCGCGAACGTGACTTCAGCAGCGGCTCCGTATCTGCCAGGTCGAGGCATTCAGTTGACAGTTCCCGTGACCTGGAAGGGCGCCGATGGAGCACTGATCGCCCAGGGCGGAGCATCGAACGGCTACGTTCTCTGGCTCAAGGACGGTCGACTTCACTGGACGGTCACGCGTAACGATCAGTCCACAACGGTCTCTGGCGAGAGCAAGGTTCCGTCAGGCGAGTTCTCGGTGACTGTTCGTCAGGAAAAGTCCGGAGCCGTGACAATCTCGATCGCGGACCTGGAAGTGGCGAAAGGCAATGTCGGCGGAGCATTTCCCGCCCAGCCGTTCGATGGCCTGAGCGTCGGCCAGGATGCGGGTTCGCCGGTTCGTGAACTGGCGACGAACAGGTTTGCCGACGCCGTCGGTCCGGTTCAGATCCTGCTGCTTGAATAGCAACGGTGGCTCGCTGAGTCGCGTCGTCCCACCACCTGTCACGATTCGCAGACGTGTCGCCCCGGCGCTATCGCGCTCGTGAGACTCCGGCACTCTTGAAGGCCGCCGCCAGATTCCGGTAGCAGGTTCTGGCGGCGGGAATTGGCTGATAGCCGGGTTTGCCGGAAACCATGCCGCTGACCTCGCACGAGATGTCTCCGCGATAGCCACCGGCATTCAACTCTTTCAGCAACGTCACGAAGTCAACCGTTCCGGCAGTGCCAGGAAGTTCAAAGCGAACCTTGCCGTTCTGCTGGACGGCGTCCTTGACGGCGACGTGCGCTGTGAAGGGCAGGGCAGCGCGGACGGACTCGACCAGATCGATGTCGCGGAAGGCGTAATGGCTGTAGTCGTAAACCATGCGGAGCCAGGGCGAGTTACCCAGTTGCTGAATCAGCCAGATGGCTTCTGACGGCCGCGACATGCCGCCGCCCCGGTGCGGCTTGATGCAGGTGACGATTCCGTGCTTCTGTCCCAACTCGGCCCAGTCGCCAACGCGATCCCGGAACATGGACTTCTTCGCGTCCCAGTTTCCGCCTCCGAGCACCGTCTGCACGATCGGCGGCTTGTCACCAGCGAGGTCACGCGCGAGTTGGTAGACCTTTTCCAGCCGCTCAAGCCCCGCGGCATGTTCGGCATCATCTTCCGTCGGATAGAGATGCTCCATCAGCGACGTCAGCTGCAGTGACTTCTCGTCCAGGAGCTGGCGGATTTCGCGACGCCGCGTGGCATTCACGTTGTCGGGAGCACAATCCCAGTCCGGCCAGACAGTCAGCTCGACAGCGTCGTACCCGATCCTGGCAATGGCCTCGATGGCGACCTCGGTCTTCAGCGACTTCATCCCGTATGTGCTGAAGCCGAGCGTCATGTCCGACGGCGATTCAACCGCCGCCGCCTGCTGCCAACGGGAGAGCGCGAGAACGGAAGCTGCACCGGACGCGAGAAATGAACGACGGGTCAGTACAGCCATGGAATGCTCCGTGCGGGTCAGGGACGGCTTAACAAGCCGGTAGCTACGCTCGCCAGATCAGGAACTCCACTGTCTGGCGACGGTAGCTACGGTCAAGTCGAACGGACCGTGTCGCTCAGTGGTGGGCAGGTTTCAGCAAAACCTGCCCGCCACTGGCACGCAGAATTACTCAGTCCGGAACGAGTAGACCGCGGTCTTCTCGTACTTCTCGCCGGGCTGCAGGATGGTCGACGGGAAGTTCGGGTGGTTCACCGAATCCGGATAGTGCTGGTCTTCAAGGCAGCACGCCGAGCGGTGAGCGTATTGCTTGCCGCCCTTGCCCTTCTGGCCCATCAGAAAGTTGCCCGAGTAGAACTGGATGCCCGGCTCGGTCGTGTGAACTTCCAGCACGCGGCCGGACTTTGGATCCTTCAGCGTTGCGGCCAGTGCGAGTTCGCCGGACTGGTTGTTGAGGACGAAGTTGTGGTCGTAGCCCAGAGCGGCGGTGTCGGTGAGTTTCTCGATCCGATCGCCGATCCGCGTCGACTTGCGGAAGTCCAGCGGCGTGCCCGCCACGTCGGCGATTTCGCCCGTCGGAATCAGCGTGTCGTCTGTCGGCGTGTACTTGTCGGCTTCCAGTTTCAGTTCGTGATCGATGACCGTAGCCGAGCCTTCGCCCCCAAGGTTGAAGTACGAGTGGTTTGTCAGATTGACCGGCGTCGCTTTGTCGGTCTCGGCCCGGTAAGTCATTCGCAGTTGGTTCTTATCGTTCAGCAGAACGTAGCGAATGCTGATCGTCAGTTTGCCTGGGTAACCCTCCTCGCCATCCGGACTGACATAGCGGAAGGCGACACCTTCGCCGGCCTTCGTTTCGATTGGCTTCGCGTTCCAGACGACCTTGTCGAGGCTGCGTTCGACACCGCCATGCAGATGGTTCGGATCGTTGTTGATCGCCAGCGAGTACTCTTTGCCGTCGAGGGTAAACCTGCCTTTGGCGATCCGGTTGCAGACGCGTCCCGTCGCGTTGCCGAAGTACTGATTGCCTTCGCCTTCGTAGCCGGCCACGTCGTCGAAGCCGTTGACCACGTCGGCCAGCTTGCCATCGCGGTCTGGAACAATGATCTGGCGGATGGTTGCTCCGCGCGAGATCAGGCTGACGGTCATGCCGTGTTCGTTCTTGAGCACGTACTCGTGAACGTCTTCGCCGTCTTTGGTCTTTCCGAACATGGATACCTCAACTGCAGTCGCAGGCGACGTCGCCACCGCAACTGCCATCAGAAAAAACATTCCCAACCATTTCATGGATGTCGCTCCAGAGTGAATTCAGGAACTTTCACACACGTCTCGGCGAATCACTCGCCACCTGGCGAGATTCAATCGCCTCATCAGCCGAGTCTCGAACGCAGCCCAGAGTCAGCACCGCGATCACGTGCAGTCCCCAACATTGCGGTCTGTGTCATTGCGGTCTGTGTTCACAGCGAAAGCAGCCAGATCACCAATCATGGGCAGCAGCCGGCAACGCCAGCGGTCAGTAGGTTACCTGTTCCGTCAGCGAAAAACAGGAAGTCCCCGCACGCTCAGGCAGCGGTCGATCGGACGCCTCACTTTGGCCGCCGTATTGGAGGAATCTCTGCCTTCAAGCCACATTGCACACCAGTATGAGCTGCGGACCGCTTGCACGTCACAGAAGGCTCGCTCCCCAAACCAACTGCAGATGCGGTCAGTCGCATACCGGGCAGCGACCGGGCAGATTATCTCGCGACCGAGAACAGCGTGAGGAAGAAGGCGATGTAGACATAGCCGACGATGGAATCGACGACGATGGAATCGACGACGATGGAATCGACGACGATGGAACCGACGGCGATGACAATCGCGGGGGTTGCCCAGGCACTGAGCGTGCGAATGAGCGCCGAAAGCTGTGATTTGTGAAAGTCGGAAACTTCGCGCATCACTTCGTCGATGTTTCCTGTCTCCTCGCCGACAGCGGTCATCGTTGCGAGGAGAGGCATGAACGCCCCATTCACTCGCAGCGTGTCGGCCAGGTTCTGCCCGCGAATGATGGCATCTCGCGATCGTTGGACAATCCCCGCCAGAAACTGGTTGTGATACATCTGCTGCACCGTGACCAGCGAAGCCTTTCCGACTTCATCCGTGTAATCAGCCCCGACATTCATGTCGCGGTTTCAGTCCAATCAGCACCAGAGTTCGACCGCCAGCCCGCAATGAAGCAGTAAGGTGGCGACCGAACTTTACCATTTCCAAACCTCAAAACCTCGCGCTGAAGCACGCGGCTGATCAATCGCAATTTCAGTTCGGAAGTTGTTTGCGACACGAGTCTCAGGCATGGCCAACTTTGACCTTCGGCAGCGTGGTCTCCGTGGCCGGTTCCTCGACATCTGCCGCTCGCAGGACGTCGTGTTCGAAGCGGCGACCGGGGCGGGGGAAGTGGTGCTGGCTGAACGGTGTGAAGCCGCGTTCGTCGTCAAAGAAGACATAGTGCGTGATGCAGTGTGTCGTTTCGGAAATTTCGATGACGTTGAACGAATTCTTTTCGCGCTCCCGGCCTCGACCACGGCGTGACGTCGTCGTGCCGCACTGGACGATGATGATGCCGTGCTCGCGATCGGCTCCTGGGTAGAAGTCCAGCGAGTTGCCGATGTAGGCGCGATGCAGGTGCCCGCCGAGAATCATCTCGACGCCCAGATCGACAAACCGGTCCATCGCGCGTCCGGCCTTCGGCATCGTCCAGTCGTGCAGGGAGTCCGGGGCCGGTGCAAAGTGGTGATGTGCCACGACAATCCGTGCGGCATCAGCCGGGGCATCGTGCAGAGCCTCGCTGCACAGATCGAGCTGCCAGCGGTTGATGCGGCCATTCGTGATGTTGCGATGCGGCGAGGATGTGTCGAGTCCGACGATGACCGCGCCGTCGACACGCAGGACCGGATTCAGTTCCTCGCTGATGTGCTGCCGGTAAAGATCGTGCGGCTTGAGCAGACGCTCGGCAACGCGGTACAGCGGCACGTCATGGTTGCCGGGGATGACAAGCTGAGGCACCGGGGGCAGCTGCTGCAGAAAGTCGGCGGCATCGGCGAACTGTTCAGGTTTGGCTCGCTGAGTGAAATCGCCGCTGACGACGACGACATCCGGCGCCAGCTGGTCGGCCTTCCGCAGCACCGCGTTGCCGACCCGCGGCAGGTAAGGAGGTCCGAAGTGCAGATCGGACAGATGCAGGATGCGTAATGTCTGGTTGCCGTTCATCATTCGCTCCAGTCGAAGGGAACCAGTTTGCTTCTGCAGGCCGGACCGCGTACAGCGAATACCGGCGGTCTGCCAGGTTCGACCTGCTTTACCAACCACTGACCGTGCAGGGGCTGTGCCATTTGGCATGGAAGCTGCGTTTCGGAAGCCAGAGTTTCCGGAACTGCCACAGCGTATCTCAGGTGATCCGGGAGGTGACATGCGAAACCGTCGGCTGCTTCTGGGAGCGGGTTTCCTCAGCGTTCTGGCCGTGGTTGCCGTGCTGCTGCGCGAGTACACGTCGGTCGAAGCTCTCGTTGAACAGGAGACACAGCTGCGCGACGCGATTGCCGCATATCCCGTTGAGAGCTGGCTGATCGGATTCGGCGTCTATTTTCTGGCATCGCTGATCCCGCTGACGGGTGGCAAGTCGGCGGTGTTCGGCTGGCTGTTTGGATTTCTCCCAGCCGTCGCCATGATCGACGGAGCACTTACCCTGGCGGCGATTGTGACGTTCCTGACCAGTCGGTATCTGATTCGAGATGCCATTGAGGCGAGGTTCGCGGTGCATGTTGAGAGGCTCAATCATCATCTCGAACGCGACGGTTCGTTCTACCTGCTGTTTCTGAGAATGGCTCACGCGCCCTACACATTCATTAATTACGTCTCCGGAGCGTTACGCGTGCCGACGCGGACATTCTGGTGGACCACGCAGCTCGGCCTGCTGCCGGGGACGATGGTGTTTGCCTTTGCCGGCTCCCGTCTGCCAACGCTGAAGCAGTTTGCCGACCGAGGACCGATGCAGTTGCTGGATCCCTGGCTGATTTCCGCACTCGTCATGACCGGCCTGCTTCCGGTGCTGATCCGAGGCGTGCTGCGCTGGTGCAACGTGATCCGGCCGCACGATGATGCAGGCAGAGCTGGCGACCCGAGTTTGCCGCTGAGTGGCGACCTGTCACGGCGCTCGAATTCGGAAACGTCGCCTGTCGGGCACAACAACGACCAGAAGGGGGGGACAGCAGTCGCTGCGCATGAGGATGCGAGGCTGCCATGAACATTCCACCGACACTCGGCTGGCTGCTGGTCGGCCTGTTTGGAGCGCTGGCGATCGGTTCGCTGGCCCGGCTGGCGTCTCTGCGCGGTCAGTCCGAGGAACTGGTTCGCAATCGCGAGGACAGCCTCAAGACGTGGTGGATCATCGTTCCCACGCTGGCGATCGCCGTCATCCTCGGTCAGATCGCGCTGGCACTTGTGTTTGCCGTGATTGGCTGGCTGGCTTTGAGCGAATACGCACAACTGGTTGGTACTCGCACAGAAGACCGCTGGCTGCTGAGCATCTCGCTGATGCTGGTACCGCTGCAGTACGCAGCGATCTGTCTGCAGTGGACGCTCGCGACACACCTGCTGTTACCCATTGCGGGGCTGATTGTGTTGAGTGTTTCGCAGACGGCGGCGGGTCGCGTGCGAGGCTTTCGAAACGCAGTGGCCAGCTGGTTCTGGGCCGTGCTGCTGCTGGTCTACGGTCCGTCGCACGCCGTCATGCTGTGGTCGTTGCCGAACGAGCGGAGCGCCGACATTGGCCCGGCTGGCTGGTTTCTGTTTCTCATCGTGCTGACCGAGATCAACGACATTGCCCAGGCGTTCTTTGGTCGGCACTGGGGCAACAGGAAGATCGCACCCGTCGTTTCCCCCTTTAAAACATGGGTCGGATTCTACGGTGGCGTTGCGACAACGCTCACACTGGCCGTCATTCTCGGACCGCTCCTGACGACGCTGGCCGGCCCCGAGGCGGGCTGGTCGCTGCCGAACGGCTCGGGACTGCTCCGCACGCTGGGCGCAGGGTTGCTGATCTCGGTCGCCGGCTTCTTTGGCGACATCAACCTGTCAGCAGTCAAACGCGATGTTGGCGTCAAGGACAGCGGAACTTTGCTCCCTGGTCAGGGCGGCATCCTCGACCGGATCGACAGCCTGACGTTCACAGCGCCAGCGTTCTACCTGTTTGTGGTGTTGACATGACGCGGCACGCGACAGCAGCGCGGCACAAGCTCAGCGCAGTTTGTATTGAAAGTGATGTTCATCATTGTCACCGACAGAGGCCCGCCCGACACACTCCTCGAGGCACATCTCTGACACCACCGGTCGTGAACAGTGCCGTTGAGCCTGTCGGCGACTGATGAATGTCGCGGCTGGCCTGATGGCGTGCGTTAGAAAACAACCTGGTAACCTGGTATCTGATGCTCGCACTGGAACGTTCTACTCGTCGTTTGGCACACCTGCTGCAAACATCCGCATTGCCCGCAACTTCCTGTTGGAGACTCCATCATGTCTGAAGGCAGTGTCAGTCATCCGAAAACACAACATCCGACTCCGTCGGAGACACCGGTTGCCGATGGTGTTCCCGGCAACCCGGGTTCCGGCGGCGCGGGTACCGAAAGCGGCAGTGGTCTCTGGACGATTCCGAACGTACTTTCGGCCATCCGGCTGGTGGGCTGTTTCGGGCTGGTGGGGCTTGCTCTGGCCGAAAAACCGCTGCCCGTGCTGATCCTGTTTGTCATTCTGGAAATGACCGACTGGTTCGACGGTCGACTCGCGATCGCGCTCAACCAGCAAACGGAGTTCGGTGCAAAGCTCGACAGCACCGCCGACGCTGCTCTGGCCGGATCGACACTGTTCGCGGGCCTGTGGCTGCACTGGGCGGCGCTCCAGCCGGAGGTACCCTTTATGGTCGCCGCCATTGGCACTTACGTCGCGTCGAGTCTTTATGGAGTATGGAAGTTTCGCAGGATCCCCACTTACCACACCTATGGAGCGAAGAAGTCCTGGGGCCTGATCACAATTGGTGTCGTCTGCATTTTCGGCGGCTGGGCCACCTGGCCGTTCCGAGTCGCGCTGATCGTCGTCACGCTGACGAATCTTGAAGCGATTCTGATTACCCGCGTCCTGACATCACCGCAGGTTGATGTACTCTCAATCTTTCATGCCCGGCGGCTTGAGCGATCTGATCAGTCAGAAGTGACGTAGCAGTCCTCGCAGCACAGGCCCGAAGGTCCGGCCCCATGCAAGGGAAACCCGGTCCATCAGCACGCAAAGCCCCGACAGGGCGGTCCTATTCGCAGATTCGATAGGGCCGCTCCGTCGGGGCTTTGTTGTTATTCCACAATCCGTTTCCCAGGGCTGCGTCCTGGGCTGGCATCGGGTCGGCCCGTTGGGCCTGAAGACGTCGGTGTGTGGTTGGAACCGGAATTCAACTTCTAATTGACGAAAGCACCAGGGGCGAGTTCATCGTTGGCTGCTCACCAGTCTGGATCGCTTCGGCGATCCGTAATTCGAGTTCGGGTGAACGATCGGCGGCAAAGACGCGGACCAGCAGGTCGCCAGGCTGCACTTCCTGGCCGATCCGCACGACGCAGTCGAGGCCGACCGAATGGTCAATCGACTCGCCAGCTCGTCGCCGACCGCCGCCAAGGTCGATGATCGCCTGGCCGAGCGCTTCGGTGTCGATCGTCGTCACAAAGCCGGATCGTTCTGCCGTGATTGCGAACTCGGCAGCCACCCGTCGAGTCGCTGAGAGATCGCCGCCCTGGAGCATGACCATCTGTTCGAACTTCTCTCGCGCGGCTCCCGAATCGAGACGGTCGATCAGCGTTGCCCGCGCGGTGTCGAGCGACTCGCTGTGCCCGGCGGCGACGAGCAACTCAGCGCTGAGCGCCAGCGTCAGTTCTCGGAGATCGTCGGGGCCGCCGCCGGACAGGCAGTCGAGTGATTCGTTGACCTCGACCGCGTTTCCGCACATTCGCCCCAGCGGCTGATTCATGTCCGTGATGAGTGCCCGAGTGGCGACACCCATGCGACGGCCCGTCTGGACGAGTGACTCGGCAAGCGCGCGAGCCTGCTCGGGAGTTTTCATAAACGCGCCGCTGCCGCATTTGACGTCGAGGACCAGGGTGTCGAGCGACTCGGCCAGCTTCTTACTCATGATGCTGGCCGTGATCAGCGGGACCGATGGGACGGTTCCCGTGACGTCGCGCAGCGCATACAGCTTGCGATCAGCGGGGGCGAGCTGCTCGGACGCGCCGGTGATCACGCAGCCGACCCGATCGACAACAGACTGCATTTCGTTGATGGACAGGTCTGTCCGGAAGCCGGGAATCGATTCCAGTTTGTCGAGCGTTCCGCCGGTTGGGCCGAGGCCTCGACCGGAAATCATCGGCACTCGCAACCCGCAGGCAGCGAGCAACGGCGCGAGGATCAGCGACACCTTGTCGCCAACGCCGCCCGTCGAGTGCTTGTCGACGACGCCGGGACCGTCCGGCCATTGAAGCTGCACACCCGATCGCAGCATCTCGTCCGTCAGCGCGGCGGTTTCGTTGTCGGTCATCCCCTGAAAAAAGATGGCCATCGCCAGCGCGGAGATCTGGTAGTCGGGCACCGAGCCGTCTACGAATCCCTGAATGAGGAACGCGATTTCGTCGGCGGAGAGTTCTCCACCGTCACGCTTGCGGGCAATCAGATGAGCAGGTGTCACGCGGCGATTCTCCAGTGATAGCGGAAGGTCGCAAGCCCAATAGTCCCCGAATTGTGAGCCGAAGGCGCTAGCCCGGATTATTCATGAAGGTTGTAGGGTGCGTGCAGCAAGCCTTTTCAGGCCGGTGCGTGACGTCGGCAAACACAACAATTCGTCTGCGACACTCTGTATCGAGAGCAATCTGGCTTGCGCAACGCATCAGAGCCAAAACGCCGACTCCACGCACCCTACGGGAATAATCCGGGCTAGCCTCGGGCATTCGTGTGTCGAACGTTGTTTAAGGCCTGCGGCTAGAACCGTCAGCTCATGGCCCAAAGCAACAATTTCAGGGACCATTGGACGCAAGCCCTCTCGCCGTTGGGCCTCAAACGAGACGCCGCCGGTTGGCCTGTGTCGTTCTGCTACCTTATTTTTACAGACCGATCGCCGTCCATCGAAACGTTTCGCTGACCGGCGCTTGTCGATCTGGTCGCGAACGATAGGTCCGCCATTGGAGCGACGGAACGTGTGGATCGGGCAACAGAGCTGATTTGCCTCTGGCCGAATCTCCGTCCGGAGTTATTCGTTGGAACGTGATTGGTGAATCGGAACCTCACCAACTCGCGAGAAAATCAACGCCCTCATTCAATCGGCGGACGACGGGCGACCGCGTCACCAGGCATTCTCAGCCCGAGCAAACAAGTGCTGAAGACTGCCGATGTTGATTATCGGTGGTGCGACCACACAACGATGTCGTCAGTGTCCCGCTTAATCGGCATTGATCGACTGAGTAACTGCATCCCAGTGAGTACCGACTCTCAGCTCATCGACTCGCCAAACAGCATCGGATCCTGCTGAGAGATTCACAGACTGCAGAGGGAGTTGCTTTTCGGTCGTTGCGCTGACGGTCCAGACGGCGGGCTCGGTAATTTCGACTGCCTCTCCGGGCTGGTACAGGCGCAGCATTGCCTGCCCGGAAGACTTTCCGTTGCTGAGCTTTATGACACACAGGCAGGTGTCGCCAGTCGCAGTCCGGGGCGCGACCTTCTCGACTCTCTGGCCAGTGTTGATGAACGGAAACCCGTCTGACGTGATACCAAAAGACACACCAGGTCGACTGCGACGCTGCCGGCCAGCAGATTCTGGTTCCAGCGCAATTCGTAATGAGTGGTCTCTTGCCGCATCAGTGCTGAATTGTTCGATCAGCATGCTGACAAAGTACGTCTCTCCCAAAGCCGCCGTCAGCGGCTGCTCAAACGAACGGCGGATACTGCTGCCATTCGCAAGTTCGAGCTGTCGGCGGTCCGTTCGGTCCAACCCGAAAACAACACCATCGGGCGTTTCGACGACCTCGGCCAGTTGCCCGCGGCCACGGCGTCCGGACTGCCAGCCGCCTGACCAGCCGAAACCGCTACGACCGCGTCGCAGGTGCCCGGCGAGATTCTCGAAGCCGTCATAGGCAATCAGAGCATCGCCGGACCGGGCTTTGATGTCCGCTTCAAGACGACGCACGAACTGACGTTGTCCGAATGGAATACGTTTCGGGGTGGTTGGATCGCTTCGTGAATAGAGTTTCGCTTCGCCGGCTTCGATACGGTCTTCGACTTCTTCGCCGCCGGTTTCTGAAATCCAGATGACGCTGCCGTCGAAGACATGGACTTCCGTTGAATCCTCACTGAGCGCAACCGCGTACTCGGTGCCTTCGTCGATGATTTCTGCCTCCGGCGTGTGAAGCGTGAAGCCGTTGGAAACTTCCGTGACGTTGACGAAAACGTTGCCCGCCAGAAGACGGGCAGAATCTGCGGACGTCACCTCGAACTCGCACGGAGCTTCAAGGACAACGTCCGTGCCGGAGTCGAAGCTCAGCTTGGCGATTCCCACGTTCAGCGAAAACGTTCCCGTCTGAAAGCGCTCGTCAGAGAGCACATATTCCGATTCCCATTCGCAGTCCTGCTCTTCAATTACTCCCACGAACAGAGACGATGAAGTCTGTTCACGAGATTGCGGCTGACGCTCTTCAACAGCCAGTTCTGGATCATCCGGTCTGTCCGGAGCCAGCCACGGCGAACTCAGGAACGCGATCATGGCCACAGCGCTCAACACAATGAGTGCCATCTGGAGTTTCTGCGTTGTCGCTGCCCCTTGCGAGGATAGTGAACGTGGACCTTGCTTTTGATCTGTGGAGTCGTTGCTCAATGCGACATTCTGGCCGTCAGGGGCAAGCCCGGAATCCTCCAGAGCCCACGTGCGCAGCGACGCTTCCAGATCCATGCGTTCGCGGAAGATCGCCCGCGCCTCAGCGTCTTTCTTCAAAGCATGCTGAAGCTGATCGTGGTCTTCCGGCGAAATGTCGCCGTTGACCAGCGACTCCATCATTCTGTGAAGCGTTTCTCGGTTCATGAGACGCTTCCCGCCATACCGAACTGCAGACGCATGCACTGCAGCAGCTTTTCCTTGAGCCTCGCCAGTTGTTTGTAGAGAGCGCCACGCTCACGGCCGAGACTTTCCGCAACATCGGTGATCGATTCCGTGCCCATGTAGCAGCGCTGCAGAATCTGCTGCTGTCGTTCTGAGCAGCGCGACATGCACTGCCGCAGTGCCGTCAGGTGGCGTTCCGACTGGTCACCTTCCTCCGCCGCCTCCTCGGACAGCAACTCAATCAGCTCGACGTCAAAGTGCAGCCTGCTTCGCTGCTGAACTCTGAGGAAGTTGCGAACCTCATTGAAAGCAATTCCGCATGCCCAGTGAAAGAAGCTGCCATCGGTGTCAAACTGATCCATCTTCTTCCACAACACAACGCTCGTCTTCTGAAAGACGTCTTCAACATCGGCAGCGTTTACAAGCTGCTTCGAAATGAATGCGTACAGTCGATGTCGATGCTCCATCAACAGCGCGACGAACGCATCGGTCGCATCGTCGGGGTGATCAACAGGTTGCATCACACGTCTGGCCATTGCTGCGGAATTCACTCAAGGGTCATCGGCAGATTCAGCCGCCTGCCATTGCGAATCAGATTAACTTTGACAGTCTCACCTGTGACGTACTTGCTGCGAACGTAGAGCAGAAATCGGTAGGCGTCCATTTCGAGCGTTTGATTGTCAAATCCCAGAATCAGATCACCGGGGCGGATGCCGGCTTTCGCCGCCTGACTCGGGACCTTCGACTTCTGCCAGAATGCAAGCTGCGTTGCCGTCAGCCCGTGCTCCTCCCGTTCCTGGGCCGTCAGGTCTTCACCAAACACTCGTGGTGACGCGACTAAGCCCTGCAACGAAGGACGCCAACTGATGTCCGTGCGCCGCCAGCGATCCGGCAGTGTGATCTTTCCGGACATCTCCCGATCGCCTCGGAACCAGGACACCGTGATTGAGCCACGTTTCGGAGCACGATCGAGGGCGAAGCCGGCATCGCCGAATGAGTGAACAGGAACGCAGTTCAAGACTGTGATCTGGTCGCCAGGTTGAACTCCGGCATCGGTCGCGGGAGAACCACGGTCGACGTCTTTCACGACATTGCTGCGGTCGACATCCAGGACAAAGCCAAGGTTGTCCGGAGGCGGATAACGAAAGGCCATGTCGAGGTTCCACTTGCCTTCGCGATCCATGCGGTCGTAAATGACTTCCTTCGCCTGATGACAGTGGATGCACCGACCGAGTCCTCGCGGCGGAGCGATGTCCGCAATGAAGAACGGCTTGCCGGTTTCCCGTGGAGCGAACCGCGGCGAGCGAGAACGATGTTCAGCAAGCACGGATTCCATTGTGAATCTCAATCCGGCCAGTGACTGCCGAGCGTCAGGCCCCTGCTCACAGCGACCGCCGTAACGCGAGTAGACCTTTTCGTCGGGACTGAGAAACATCACCTGGAACGTCAGGTCGTAGTCAAAATCGAAGACCTTGAGATTGAGTGGTTCGATCGCCGCAAGCCGGACGCGCACAAATTCATCGGCGATGTCTTTGATCTGTTCGAGACGGACAACCTGCCCGTCGAATTCGGAACAGTCGCCTCAGGGGACACAGCGCATCACAACCATCATCGGTTTCTTCACACGGACCGCTTCTTCGCGAGCTGCCGCGTAATCGAAGCGCCAGCCGTTCGCGATCGAATCACGGTCCTGAGCGGGATTCGATTGTCGCTGCGCGAAGGCCGGTCGCGGGGGCATCGAGAGGATGGTAATGACGACGCAGGATGCGACGAGCAGTTTCAACATGATTGCCTCACAGAGAGCTGGCCGGAACGAGTGCAATACAGTTGCAGCACGTGTGTGTCAGTCGCGGCGGGAGTTGCGAGCTGAGTCTGCCTCAGCCCGCTGCCCGTTTATTTGTCAGTGAACGGATTTCCGTTGTCGGAGCTGGCTGGCTTCTTCTCAGCGGATTCTGCCGCAGGGCGCCGTCCACTCGAGCTGCCGATCGGCTTATCTGAGGATGACTCGTCGGCGGCGGCTGCACCTGCACCTCGACGGGCACCAAACCGACCACCTGCTGCTCCCGCAGCACCACCTCGGCCCCGACGACCACCGCCTGCCGGGGCTCCTTCAGTGTTTCCGCCGAATCGGCCTGCGCCTCGACCGCCGCCCGCGCCGCCACCGTGACTGTGTCCACCGCCGCCAGTCACGCCGGCTTCTTCTTTGCTGAGCTTGCCGTCTTTGTTTTCGTCGAGACGAGCGAAGGCCTGAATGGCGTCTTCCATCTCTTCGATGGTGATCACGCCGTCGCCGTCTGCATCGAGAGCGGCGAACAGAGGATTGGTCGCTCCACCCTGGCCCCCTGCTCCGCCGCCGAAACGTCCTGTGGCTCCACCGCCGCCACCCGCTGCGGCTCCGCCACGGCCTCGTCCCGCTGCGGGCTGTCCTGATTCGGATGACGCAGCAGCGCCACCACGTCCGCCTCGGCCACGACCGCCTGCGGGTTGCGTCGTCGATTCGCTGTCTGCCGTCGCTCCACCTCGTGCTCCGCCGCGACCTCCGCGTTGAGCGAATGCGTCGAGAGAGACCATTGCCACTGCGAGAGCGACCGTGACGACCAGGATTGGCTTCAATGTCATTTGTGACTCCGAGTTTGTCGAAGAGGGTGACGGCGGAACTCGCCGAGGACCTGACCGACGGTTGTCGTACGCGACCATCCGCATCGGACGGAGGAAAAGGACGTTTTCCGGGAATTCCCGGAATCATCCGCATTCGGACATCCGCCCGATGCTCAGCACTGGGCCTGTTAGCTCAGAGTTGAATTCTCCGACGATATTCGGAGATCCGGCGGGCAATCCCCCGCCGACCGTACGACCACTGAGTGCAGCGTCCCGACCGTCGGGCAAGTCGGTGCGGTTTCCGCCCGGTCAGTTCCAACTGGAGTGCCCCATGAGGCTGATCTCACGATTGAAGGCGACCCTGGTGCCTCTTCTGCTGCTGGTTGCTGGTCTGCCTGAGTTTGCACGCGCCGATGAAACATTTGTGACAATTCACCGGGTCGCTGGAAATCGCCTGTCGGTCACGATGGACTCTGGGAGTGGTCGTGGTCGACGCGGAGGGCAGGCAGAAACGCCGCAGAGCCAATCGCCCGGACAGGCCTCATCCCGGCCAGCCGGCCGGGAACGTGGACGATTCGCGAGCCGCGGCAACACAACAGCCTCACAGCAGGTCGTCGTTACTGTCCCTTCGACCGCAAAGATCACTTCAGGAATGCGTGAGCGTCGAACATTCGAATTCCGGGCTGGAGCGGAACTGGCGGGCGGTCTCAGAAATCGAGTTTTTCAGAATCTGCAGAAACCGTTGTCCGCCCGCATTGTCACGCAGGGCAACGTCATCACCGAGGTCAACGTGATCACGCCCGAAACCGACATCAATCAGTCGAATGTCGATGCGGGCGGCGGGACGGTCATCGCGATTCGCCCGAAGCGGCCACCGATGAAACGCAAGTAACGCCCCTTGTCGAAACTTGTTGACCGGCCATTGCACGCCGGGTTTATTTGGCAGTCTCGCTGCAGGTGATTTCTCAATGACAAGACTCGTTCTGATTCTGCTCCCGTTGACTTTCGCACGGGTTGCCGACGCTCAGACGGCTGGTGTGAAGTTCTTCGAGTCGAAGATCCGACCTGTTCTCGTCGAGCACTGTTACGAATGCCATTCCGCGCAGTCGGGCAAAGCTCGTGGCGGACTGAAAGTCGATTCCCGCGACGCCCTGCTACGGGGCGGCGACACAGGCCCGGCGATTGTTTCAAAGTCGCTGCCGAAGAGTCTGTTGTACGAGTCGCTGCTCTATCGCGACGACGCTGACTACCAGATGCCGCCGAAGGGCAAGCTTCCGGACTCAGTGATCGCCGACTTTCGCCAGTGGATTCTGATGGGGGCTCCCGATCCTCGAGTGACGAAGATCAGTGCGGATGTCGAGACCACGATCGATATCGAGAAGGGCCGCGAGTTCTGGGCCTATCGACCACCTGAGACAGCCAGTCCACCGAAGTCGAAGAACTCAACATGGGCGCGAACGCCCATTGACCAGTTCATCATCGCGGGACTTGATGAGCAGGGCCTGTCACCGGTCGCAGATGCCAATGCACGAACTCTGGTTCGTCGCCTGTACTTCGTGCTGACGGGACTTCCGCCGACTCCGGATGCGATCAACAACTGGACGAGAACGATCGACTCAGCGGGTTCTCCGGAGACGCGGCAGGTTGCTGTTGCCGAACTTGTCGATGAACTGCTTGCGTCCCCGCGATATGGAGAGCGCTGGGGACGGCACTGGATGGACGTGGCTCGCTATGCCGAGTCCACCGGCGGCGATCAGAACAATATCTACCAGCACGCCTGGCGGTACCGCGATTACGTCATCGATTCTTTCAACAATGACAAACCGTTTGACCGCTTCATCCAGGAGCAGATTGCAGGCGACCAGCTTCCGATCGAAGACGATCTCGACTGGGCGAACAACGTCATCGCGACGGGTTTTCTGGCGATTGGGGCGAAGCTCGTCGGCGAAGAAGACCAGCAGAAGTTTTTCGCGGACCTCGTCGACGAGCAGATCGATGCGACGACTCGGGCGTTTCTGGCAACTTCCGTCGCGTGTGCCCGATGCCATGACCACAAGTTCGATCCCATTCCGCAGGAAGACTACTACGCCATTGCCGGAATCTTCCGAGCGACGACAACTCATTACGGTCTGCTGAAAGCGCAGGCCCGTCAGGCGACGACACTTCTGGATCTCACTGGCCTCGGCCCGCCGCCGGGGACTCCGACGCTGTCGCAGGAAGAGCTTGTCGATCTGATCGCTCAACGTGACGCCGCACGCACGGCAATCAACGACGCCATGAGAAAGATTCGCTCGGGCACGAATGTCTTTCGAGGAACGCTCCGCCGTCTTCGGTCACAACGGGACGAAACGGAAGCCGCGCTCCAGGCGTATTCGGAGCGCGGTGAGCCGCGAGTCTTCGCGATGGGTACTCAGGACCGAGACTTCCCACTGCCGACTCGGCTGCTGGTGCGAGGCGAGTTCGACCAACCGGCTCAGGAAGTAAAACGTGGCGTACTGCAGGTGCTGTCTCGCCCAAATCAACATCTCCTGTCGCCCACAGTCAACGGTAGCGGTCGGATTGAACTCGCGGAGTGGATCGCCAGTCGTGATAACCCGCTGACGGCTCGCGTCATCGCCAATCGCGTCTGGCACTGGATGTTCGGTCGAGGCATCGTGCGGACAGTTGACGACTTCGGTCAGACTGGCGAAGCACCGACGCACCCGGAACTGCTCGACTATCTGGCCCTGCGACTGATTGAGAGCGAGTGGTCTATCAAGTCACTGGTGCGGGAGATCGCTCTGACCCGCACGTGGCAGTTGTCGTCGGCGTTCGATGAAGCCAGTTTCGCTCGTGATCCCGACAACCGGTACCTGTGGCGAGCCAGCAAACATCGTCTGGAATCAGAAGCGATTCGAGATGCGATGCTCGCCGTGTCCGGGGAACTGGATGTCGAGCGACCGCTTGGCACGTACCTGAATCCCGTCGGCGAAGGCAATGTCGGGCAGAACGTATTCGAGCCCGTCATCCGGGAGATCACGGCCAGCACACGCTCGGTCTATCTTCCCCGCATTCGCAACGTCCTGCCTGAGATGCTCGAACTGTTCGACGCGCCCGACGCGAGCCTCGTTGCTGGTGTGCGGAACACAACCGCCAGCCCGCTGCAGTCGCTGTACCTGATGAACAGCGCGTTCGTGCAGCAGCAGGCTGAAGCACTCTCGCGACGCGTCCTCGAACGTCCCGCGAAAGAGCGTCTGGGCTATGCATACGAGTTGACTCTCGGTCGCCAACCGACAGACACAGAACGTGACCTCGCCATGCAGTTCATCAGCGAAGTCGGCAGTTCTTCCAGTCTGACGAGCGACGAGAAACTCGCCGCCTTCTGTCAGGCCCTGCTGTGCACAAGCGAATTCAGTTCGATTGATTGATCGGCAGGTCCGGTTCCGACCGGTCACATGCGTAACGGACCCCAACGATGACCACACGCTTCTTCCAACGCTCAAACATCGATGTTTCCCGACGGGATGCACTCCGGTCACTCTCCGCGGGTTTTGGATTCCTGGCGTTTGCGGGGCTTGCGTCGGCACAGGCGGCCAAAGAGACAGCGTCGGCGTTCTCCCCGCAGATTCCGCACTTCGAGCCGAAAGCCAAACGCGTGATCTTCCTCTGCATGCGTGGAGGCCCATCGCATGTGGACACGCTGGATTACAAACCTCGCTTGAAGCAGGACCACGGTCGGCCATCAACTTACGGCAGCCCGTGGATGGCATCGCCCTGGAGTTTCCAGCAGCATGGCGAGAGCGGTCTGTGGCTGTCTGAGCTGCTGCCAAACGTTGCAGCCCATGCCGACGAACTGTGCCTGCTGCGAGGCATGCACTGCGACCAGCCGGCACATGCTCAGGCCATGCTGCAGATGCACACGGGACACTTTCAGTTCGTGCGTCCGTCAATGGGGGCCTGGACGCTGTACGGCCTGGGCACGGAGAACCAGAACCTGCCGGGTTTCATCTCGATCAACCCGCCGACGTCGACTGGCGGCGCACAGAACTACGGGAATGCATTTCTCCCGGCGGCTTACCAGGGGACGAAGTTCTCGGTCCAGGACAGCAGTCAGCGCAACCGTCTCATCGATCGCATGCGTCGCGGCGAAGCCAATCCCAATGGCATCAACAACGCCGTCAACAACCAGCTTTCGAAGAGCGTCCAGCGAAACCAGCTCGACCTGATCGCCGCGCTGAACCGCGAGAAGCTCGATCGCGACAGGCACAACCCGCTGGTTGAAGGAGCGATTGAGAACTTTGAACTTGCCTTCCGCATGCAGGATGCCGTCCCCGACGTCATGGATTTGTCTGGTGAAACGGAAGAGACACTGTCGCTGTACGGAATCAACGGGGATCCGACGGACGGTTTCGGCCGTCAGTGCCTGCTGGCTCGGCGATTTGCAGAACGCGGTGTGCGTTTCATCGAACTCGGCCACGGAAGCTGGGACCAGCACAGCCAGATTCAAACCGCCCTTGCCGACAACTGTGCCGAAACCGATAAACCAGTTGCCGGCTTGATCGCCGACCTGAAACGACGAGACATGCTCAAAGACACGCTGATCCTGTGGGGCGGCGAATTCGGTCGCACACCGTACTCAGACAGCGGCACCGGCCGGGACCACAACCACAAGGGCTACTCCATGTGGATGGCCGGTGGCGGTGTCAAAGGCGGCTTCAGTTACGGCTCAACTGACGATCATGGCTACGAAGCCGTCGACGGCAGGATGCACATCCACGACTGGCACGCCACAATCCTGCACCTGCTCGGCCTCGATCACGAAAAGCTGACTTTCCGCTACGCTGGTCGCGACATGCGTTTGACCGAACTCGCGGGCTCAGTCGCAAGAGACATCGTCGGATAGTCAACGTCATGCTTGCGGCTCAATCAGATGAGCGGGTGTCACGCGAAGATTCTCCAGTGATAGCGGAAGTGCGCAAGCTCTCCATTGCCCTGTTTGTCGTGGTGGCTTCCAGCCGCCATCGTTTCGCATGGCACGAATCATGGCCGCTGGAAGCCACCGCGACGAAGGCCGTCCGTCGATTCTGGGCGACATTGGGCATCAGCCCGCTGGCGCCGTACTGCTACTTTTCTGCGACCCGATAGCCGTCCGTTGATGCGTTTTCAGGCCGGTGGTTTTCGCACTGGCAACGGACTATAAGTCTGCAGTTGGTCTCGCAACTCTTGCCGCTGAAAATGTCAGTGGCCACTCCGCAGGAAGTTTGTTCGCCATGAGTCATCTTCAACAGGCCGATCCGGAAATCTGGGCAGCGATTCAGCACGAAGAAACCCGTCAGGTCGAAGGCCTCGAACTGATCGCCTCCGAGAACTACACGAGCGCCGCGATTCAGGAAGCGGCCGGCACGGTGCTGACGAACAAGTACGCGGAAGGTTACCCCGAACGGCGCTACTACGGCGGTTGCGAGAACGTCGACGTCATCGAAGCGATGGCTCGCGAACGGGCCTGCGAACTCTTCGGAGCCGAGCACGCGAACGTACAGCCACACGCTGGCTCGCAGGCCAACATGTCGGTTTATCTGACGGTGCTGAAACCGGGCGACACGTACCTCGCCATGAGCCTCGACCACGGCGGCCACCTGACGCACGGCTCGCCGGTTAACTTCTCCGGCAAGCTGTACAACGTCGTGCCGTACGGCGTTCGCGAAGACGATCATCGGATCGACTTCGACGCCGTCGCGAAGCTCGCCCGCGAACACAAGCCCAAGCTCATCGTCGCCGGTGCGAGTGCCTATCCGCGCGAAATCGATCACGCGAAGTTCGCCGAGATCGCGAAGGAAGTCGGCGCACTCTTCATGGTCGACATGGCTCACTATGCTGGCCTGGTCGCTGGCGGAGTGCATAACAACCCGGTCGAAGTCGCTGACTTTGTGACCTCGACGTCGCACAAAACGCTGCGCGGCCCGCGTTCCGGCTTTGTGCTCTGCCGCGAGGAGCACGCGAAGGGCATCGATAAGACGATCTTCCCCGGAATGCAGGGCGGTCCGCTGTGCCACATTATCGCGGCCAAGGCAATCTGCTTTGGCGAGGCTCTCAAACCTGACTTCAAAGACTACGCCGCTCAGGTTGTCTCCAACGCGAAGACGCTGGCCGAAGTGCTGATGCAGGGCGGCATCAAGCTCTCGTCCGGCGGCACGGACAACCACCTGATGCTCTGCGACATGACCGCGATCGACCTGACCGGCAAGATCGCCGAGCAGGCACTCGACCGAGCGGGCATCACCGTCAACAAGAACATGATTCCCTTCGACCAGCGAACCCCATTCGACCCGAGCGGCATTCGCATCGGCACCGCCGCCCTGACGACTCGCGGCATGAAAGAGGACGAGATGCGAAAAGTCGGCGACTGGATCCTCGAAGTCCTCCGCAACGCCGACAATCACGACATCGTCTCACGAGTCCACGAAGAAGTCCGCGAATTCGCCAAAGCCTTCCCGGTGCCGGGGATCGAATAATCGTAGGGCCGGTTCCCACCGGCCGCTTCTTCGTCGCTCTCAACTGGCCGGTGGGAACCGGCCCTACTCGCGCAGTCGATCGCGAACGATGTCGAGCATCAGTGGGTGCAGGCCCAGCGGCGGGCAGAGTGTGAAGTTCACCGCCGGGAACTCGGTCGCGAGTTCGCTCCGGAATCGCTCCAGATCGCGAGTCACATGCGATCCAGCGCTCAGGAAGTAAGGCAGCATGCGGACTTCGCTGGCTCCGAGTTCGACGCATTGCCGGGCGCCGTCCGGGATCGACGGTTCGGCCAGTTCCAGGTAGCTCGGCACGACGAACTCGTACTCGCCGGTTTCCCGCAACCGATCAGCGACCTCGACGAGATCCTGATTTGCTTCCGCGCGGCGGCTGCCATGCGCGATGAGGAGGACGGCGGTCGACATCGGTGAAATCTCCTGCGGAAACGGTTCACGAGACAGTTCCGCAGTCGTAGACGCACGGAGGCAGCTTCGCAAGGGGCGGTCAGGCCCCGTTGTGCCGAGCGTTCCGATTGTGTCGGCCTGACCGGAGTTGTCACGCCGGGAATCTGTCCGGCTGTCGGACAGCAGCGACCTATGTTCTGGCCAGACGGCTCTCCCTGCGCGCCTTTCGATTGCAGGAATTTCGAGTGGTTCGCCGAACGCGAGAGTCTCGTAGCGAATCTCGCGCAGAGTTTCGGCCTGCTGTTCCTGCCGAAAGTCTGCGCGACTTTCGCGACTGACAATCATCAATCTCTTTCGACGCATTCACCATTTCAGCACTCCAGAGCTGGCCTTCATGGGTAACCCGCAGTTTTCATCGCTCGCCTTTGTGCTGTTCTGCATGACGACAGCGACGATGATCCTGCGCCCCGGTGAAATGATCCCGGCGCTCGGCCTGCTGCCGATCTACGAAGTGCTGATCCTCGGCACGCTGCTGCTGGCTCATCAGGGAGTCTTCCGGCAGTTCAAACCGGACTCGCTGCTGCGGCAGCCGGTTGCCTTGTGTCTGATCGGCACCTTCATCGCGATTCCGGTCTCGCACCTCACGCACATGTACTTCGGTGGGGCGCTGCACGGGACAATCGAGTTCACGAAGGCGGCAATGCTGTTCGTGCTGCTGGTTGTTGTCGTTGATCGCTGGTCGCGGTTCGAGCGGCTCACGACGGTCATCGCCTGCTGCGCGACGGTGATGATTTCGTTCTGCCTCATCGACTATCTGGGCATCGTCGACCTGCCGTTCATCAAGCACGCGGAAGAGAGTTACGGGCAGGAACTCGACGGAGACGACATTCGCATCGCGAGAATGAACGGAACCGGGATCTTCTCCGACCCGAACGATATCTCGCTGCTGATCACGGCGACGGGAATCCTTTGTCTGTCGTTTCTGACGGACAGAGAGCGCGGCCCGCTGCGTGTTCTCTGGGTGTTGCCAATCATGCTGCTGGCGCTGGCGCTGGTCTGCACGAAGTCGCGCGGCGGGATGCTGGCGGCCGCAGCTGCGATCGGTGTGCTGCTGATGTTCCGGTATGGCAAGGGCGTCGCGATTGCGATGGGAGCCCTCGGAGTCCTCGCCGCGCCGATCGTGCTTGGACGGCAGGCGAATATCGACCTCTCCGAGGGAACCGGACACGACCGCCTGATGCTGTGGCGGGAAGGCCTCGTCGCTCTGCGATCGAAAGATCTGTTCTTCGGGACGGGCGAGGGTTCGTATGCCGATTTCGCGGGCCTGGTCGCGCACAACTCGTTCGTGCACGCCTATGTGGAACTCGGCGTCGTCGGCGGCACGTTCTTCTTCGGAATGTTCTTCTTCTGTGCCTGGGGACTGTTCCGACTCAACACCCAGCCGTGGCAGATCCTGAATCCGCGACAGGCTCGCTTCCTGCCCTATATGGCTGCGATCGGGTCAGGCTGGACGATCGGGCTCATGTCCCTGTCACGCTGTTACACCGTCTCGACGCTGCTGATTCTGGCGCTCGGCACGGCTTATCTGAATCTTGCCGGCTGGAACCTGCGGCCTCGCCGACCGGTTCTGCAGTGGGACCAGTTTCATGTTGTGCGGCTTGCGGGGGCGAGCCTCGCGATGTTTGTCGCACTGAACCTCGTCGTTCGCGTTCTAGCCTGAGTTCGCTCTTCCGGAATCCGCGAGGAGCGGAGGCTTCGCATGAAATACAAACTGAAGATCAATCTGCTGGCGAGCTGGGGGCACCACGGGGTCAACATCCTCGTTGGTCTGGTGCTGATGCCGTTCGTGCTGAACACGATTGGCGATTCCAGTTACGGACTGTGGCTGTTTATCTGCTCGATTGCCGGCTACTCGGGCCTGATGAACCTGGGCTTCGGCAACACAATCTGCCGCTTCGTCGCGCATCATCATGCCAGGGACGAGATCGACGACGTTAACCGTGTTGTCAACGTCGTCGCGGCGATCTACCTGCTGATGAGCAGCGTGCTTGTCGCCGTGGCCGGAGCGCTCGCCTGGCTGGCTCCGTATCTTTACGACTGGGGCGAAACGTCGATCACCGAGATTCGCTGGGTGATCGTGCTGCTTGGCCTGAACGTCGTTGCCGGACTTCTCGGCAGCGTGTTCGGCGGCGTAATTGTCGGCCTGCAGCGGATCGATCTGGAGCGCGGCTTTCAGACGCTCGCGGGCATCGGTCGACTGGTCCTGACACTCGTGCTGCTGCAGCAGGAGCACGCGCTGATCACCCTGGCGGTGGTCTTTCTGCTGACAACGCTGATTGAGAACGTCGGTTACCTCGCGGTCGTGTTTCGCAAACTGCCGGGACTGAAACTGCACTGGCGCTACTTCGACATGGCGACGCTGAAGAAGTGCGGTGGTTTCAGCATGTACTCGTTGCTGGACTTCTTCGCGTACAAGCTGATCGAGGCGACGGACACCGTCGTGATCGGCTTCGTCTTCGGGACGTCATATATCGTGCCGTATTACGTCGCCCATCGGTTGATGACATTCATCGTGCAGCCGCTGCAGATGGTCGGCAACGTGCTGATGCCGCGCGGCGCGGAACTCGGCGCCCACAATCAGGATCACCGGCTGCGAGTGCTCGTACAGAAGGGCCTGGGCTTGTCGTTTCTGCTGACCACCGGCGTGACGATCGGCGCGTACTACTTTGGCGATCAGGTCGTGCAGGCCTGGCTGGGAAAAAGCTACAGCGAAACGCACCTGCTGCTGGTCGTTCTGCTGGCCGCTCAGATTCTGGCGACACCGATGCGCGTTCTGCGCGGCGTGCTGTTCGGCATGGGGCACGTCGAAGTGCCGTCGGTTCTGTACTTCATCGAAGCGCTGGCCAACATTGGCCTGACGCTGATTCTCGTCAAACCGCTGGGCCTGCTCGGAGTCGCCCTGGGAACCGCAATCCCGGTGTTCGCCGTCGAGCTGTTTGCGTTTCTGCCATACGCCTTGAGGAAGCTCGACTTCCCGCTGCGACAATTCGCGACGCAGATCCTGCTGCCTCAGTTGCCGGCGCTGCTGGCCCTGTGGCTGTACTCGATGGCTGTCAGTTCGCAGTGGCTGGTGACTGCTGCCTGGCTGCCTGTCCTGCTGGTCTCAGCGGGAGGCGGGGCCGTGCTGGGCCTCACCTGGCTGGCCAGTCGGCGAGTCTCCCGGCACTGGCAATTGGCGTAGTTCTCGATCCAAACGGGACACACACATGACTCAATCCGTGAGCGCAATCGAGCAGACCGTTCTGGCCTCGCCCGTCGGCGGCACCGGCCTGACGCTCGAAGTGCGCGCTGCCAACGAGCGTCTGTTTGCTCTGGGAGAATGGCAATCGCTGGAATCGCGAGTGAATGACGTGCCGCTGGCCAGTTCGTCCGACTGGACCGCCGCATGGCTCGACACCTTCGGCGACCTGGTCCCGCACTGGTTTCTGCTGGCGAAGGACACGACCTCCGATCAGACCGTCGGCATCTGTCTTGTCACGCGCGGCGTGCAGCAAAAGGACGGGCCGGTTCCGGTAAGTTCGCTCCATCTGGGGACTGCCGGAGAGCCGGAAGCCGACAGCGTGTGCGTCGAGTACAACGATCTTCTCGTCGTCCCAGAAGCGCGATTGAGTTTCTGCCGGCTGCTCCGTCAGCACTTCGAGAGTCAGTCCGGCATTGATCAGTGGCAACTCGACGGTGTCGATGAGTCACTGGCCGAAGCGTTCGCTGCCGATGACGACGTCCCTCTGACGCGGCGAACGGAAACCGCCTGCTGGTTTGATCTGACCGAACCGCGCAACGCCGGCAAGCCGCTGCTCGACACGCTCCGCAGCAGCACCCGCCGGAAAGTGCGGCGTTCTCTGGAAGCTCATCCCGAGCTGGCCGTCGACTGGTCCGAGTCGCTCGCCGACGCAGCCGAAATCTTTGAGGAACTGATCGCCCTGCATCAGGCACGGTGGAACGCTGTCGGCAAACCGGGCTGCTATGCGAGCGAGCGTTTCCTGAGCTTTCACGAATCTCTGCTGGCGCGTCTGGTGCCGCAGCAGCGGATGTTCTTTGTCCGCGTGCGGTCGGGGCGCGACACCGTGGGCTGCGTGCAGCTCTTCAACGACCGCAACCGCATCCTGCTGTACCAGTGCGGCTGGTCTCCCGCCTCTCATGGCACGAGTCCCGGC
>Ga0070727_10000631_pt1 | contig 42194 bp, 37 predicted proteins | sample tdAd472_FD_66722 | JGI IMG/M metagenome (GOLD analysis project Ga0070727, IMG submission 66722) | Marine sediment microbial communities from the Atlantic coast under amendment with organic carbon and nitrate - tdAd47.2 | ecosystem: Environmental > Aquatic > Marine > Coastal > Sediment | place... | reverse complement strand
AACCACGGGAGTAGTCGAGCAAGCGTTGCTTGAAGTCCTCGTCAGCCCCGATCGTCGTTGCTACCTGCTCGACACCCGTTGTAGCGCCGGGCACGCCTCGTTTCGCGAACCATTCCGGTGCGAGTTGGAGGAAGAGTTCTCTGGTCGGCCATTCGGTTTCGATGTGAGTCTGCATATCGAGGAACATTCGCTCGGTTGCCCGGATGCTGTTGCTCTCGAATCGCAGAGGATCGTCTGCGCGAAGGTTACGAAGATCGCTCAGTATCGCGTTGCGGGATTCATCGGCAGCGCCGACCGGTCTAGACATCGCCACCCAGTCGCGCAGCATCATAACGCAGGCGGCTGCGCGTATCGTCGACTCCATGCTTCCTGCAGTTACCGATTCTGTGCTCAATCTCAGGGCCGAGTGAATGGACGAAAGATTCGTGAACTCGTCGCCGAGCAATGGGACTTCGATCGTCGAATGGCCGGACAAGATACTCCGCATACCTGCGATGTCGTCCGAAAGTTGGAACCAGATATGCAACGCTCGGCGATACCGCGCAGCATGCTCGGACAGAACTTCGCCGCCCCTCGATGTTTCGATCTCGACAAGCGCATGCGTGTATCGATGCAGAGGCTTACCGCGATCGTCGTTGGTCTCCGCAGCCGTCTGCAGGTCCTCCATGCTGGCCAGAGCAAATTCGGAAAGCGCACCTTCGAGCGTGAGCTCGTCAGAGAGTCGGCCCGTGTACCAATGCCCCAGCGTCTCAGCGGTCGCTTTGCAGTGGATATCGAGGTCTTCGACAGCTCTAACCACTCTGACCCGCTCGTCGTCCGGTAGTCCGGGAGCGACTATGCACAGCGTCAGTCGGACAGCGCGCGCATCGCTGGCCGCGAGCACATGCCCGAGTCTAAGGTCTCCACTTTCCTCGACGAATCCTCCGTCTTCCGTGCTACGCAGATTCACAGCGATGAGCCGCAGAACGGCGACTATTCGGTCAACCGCCGCTGCCGCTTCCTGGGTCATGGCGAGGCGCTCGGCATCAGCGAGCAGGATCCGGACGGCTTCACGTCGAGTTTGCGCGAAGACGAAATCGCGCTCGTCCTCCGGGAGCATCACTACCGAGAAAGGGCCAGGATTCGAGGTCGTCGCTTGCATCAGATCGGCAATGACGGGCTGCAGATCTGAGAACCGCGCGGAGTGCTCGTCCGCTGAAATCGAGTCTGGTTTACCGCGCCACGCGTCATCACTCATCCATGTCAGTACATAGCGGGGTGGCAACCTGACAATCTGCCTGTGTTCCGAGTTCTGAACTTCAACCAATGCATCAATCAGCAACCGCGTCCCGTCGCGCGAGTCGCTATCCGGAGCAGCGATCAGGAAGGTCGCGATCATCACAGCGTTCAGGAACATGACTTCACTCTTTCTTGGGATCACTCCGCCGGCTTCGGCGGGTTCGCCACGCCCGCGAGCATGCCGCCGTCGATGTTGAACTCGGCACCGGTGGTGTAGGCCGATTCGTCGCTGGCGAGGTGCACCGCCAGCGATGCGACTTCTTCGGGCGTGCCGAAGCGGTTGAGCGGGGCGGAGCGGGCGTATTCGGCGAGGCGCTGCTCGCGCTCCGGGCCGGTGCCGAGCATCGCGTCCCACATCGGCGTCAGGATCGCCGCGGGCTGGATGCTGTTGCAGCGGATCTTCAGGCCTTCCTCGGCGCAGTACAGCGCGACCGACTTGGTGTGGTGACGCACCGCCGCCTTGCTTGAGGCGTACGCCGCGGCACGGGGGATGCCGACCACGCCTGAGCGCGAGGAGATGTTGATGATCGAGCCGGTGCCGGCATCGCTGCCGGGGTTTGTACGCATGGCACGGATCGCGTGCTTGCAGCCGAGGAACACGCCGTCGAGATTCGTCCGGTGCACTTCGCGCCACGCGTCGAGCGATGCGTGCTCGGGGTCGTGCGGGCCACTCGGCGGGTCGAAGCCGGTGATGCCCGCGTTGTTGACGAGCACATCGAGGCGGTTGTGCGACGCGAGCACGCCATCGATCACACGCTGCCAGTCGGCTTCCTCGCGGACATCGAGCCGGTGCGTCTCGCAGCGTCCCTCGAAACCCGAAGCCGCGGCGTGCAGCGTGTCCGCATCGATATCGGTGAGGACGACGATGGCCCCTTCTGTGTGGAACGCGCGGGCGATGGCGAGCCCGATGCCGCGGGCGGCGCCGGTGACGAGGCAGACTTTGCCGGAGAGTCGTGGCATGGGCGGAGTCTAGCGGCGGTTCCGCTCGGGCAACTCCAGCGTCTCGGTCTCGCCGTTGGCCCATGCGCGGAGGGCGTCGAGTTTGGCGTTCGCCTCCGTATCGACCTGTGACAACTTCCCGTAGACGCCCGCCATGCTCCGAGCGAAGACTCCGTAGTCTCCGGCTGCCAGTTCGTCGTACACGGCGTCGATGGCCGCGGGGTCGCCCCAAGCTTCGGCGTATTTCTCGCCGACCTCGGCGATGCGCATCGCGTCGCGGATCAATCGGGCGCGTGCGAGGCGTGCCGTGCGGGTGTTGCCCAGCGCGCTCTCGGACTCGGCCTTCACGGATGCCAGTGCGCCGTCCAGGCCGGTTCCTTCGAGCGTCCAGTCGCTCACATCACGCGTGCGGATCTGGTTCGCCAGTCGCTGCGCGCTGACCGCCGCGTCCCGGCCGACTCCGGCGACGAGCCGGAAGGTGTCCTCCTCCGGAAATCGTTCGAGCGCCTCGGAGAGGACGCGACGGTCTTTCTCTGAAAACTTGTCCTGAAACAGATCGACGTGTCGGGCTGCCGTGTCGAAGATCGAGATGCTAACGAGAGACGGCGACGGCATCTCGGCGCGCCCGATGTGCTCGGCCAGACGGACCAGGGCCGCGAGGCGTTCGGCCCCCTCTTCGGTCCAGTTTCGTTCGAGGTGACGACCCGCATCGAGCGCGACGATTCTGCTCGTTTCACGGGCCACATTCAGGTAGAAGTCTGATGGCTCTCGATCCTCGTTGAGCGCGTGTTCCGGTCGGCTCCCGAAATCACAGTGCTCCATCTTCGACGCTCGGATGATGACCTCGACGGCTTGAGAAGCATCAGTGAGAGCGCGCAAAGCCTCTTCCTCGTTCTGGTTCTCCGGCACGAACAGACCATCCTCGCTGTAGTAGAGGTCTGAGAGTGTTCGCCGGTATTCCCCGAGCCAGTACCAGCCGGCCCAGTACACGAGCGCCGCGTTCTCCGAAGCGGGCACAACCTCCCGCTCTGCCGGCTCCGCACCGACCGGGGTACTCACCATCACCCCCGTTCCCAGCATCGCCATCATCACTACAAATGCTCGCACCATGGCTGCTCCTTCCGATTCTGGTGTCATCCGACGAATCAGAGCATAATCGGTGGCCACCGGGCATTCGTGTCCTGTTCTGACCGAATCCGGACAACCCATCGAGGTTTCAGCATGCCAGACTCTTCCTCGCATTCGCCCTCGCGCCTGGATTCCATGGGCCTCCCTCCGAAGTTGCCGCAGGTTCCCCACGACTGGTACCGGCCCGACGGCACGTCCGAGGAGGCGGCCCGGCGGTACTTCGAGGTGATGGACCGGCGCCGGTCGGTGCGGTTCTTCTCGGACAAGCCGGTCAGCCGCGAGACGATCGAGTGGATCGTGCGCACCGGCGGTACGGCACCCAGCGGGGCGCACAAGCAGCCGTGGCGGTTCGTGTGCGTGAACGATGCCGGGCTGAAGAAGGAGATCCGGGGGGCGGCCGAGGCGGAGGAGCGCGAGTTCTACGAGCGGCGTGCGACGGAGAAATGGCTGGCGGACCTCGCGCCGCTCGGGACCGATTCGAACAAGCCGTTTCTCGAGATCGCCCCGTGGCTGATCATCGTCTTCCAGCTCGCCAAGACCGACGACGGCGGCATGGTCTACTACCGCGAGGAGAGCGTTGGCATCGCCACCGGCATGCTCATCTCCGCCATCCACCACGCCGGGCTCGTCACGCTCACGCACACGCCCAGCCCGATGAAGTTCCTGTCGCAGGTGCTCGGGCGTCCGGACCACGAGCGCCCGTTCCTGCTGCTTCCGGTGGGGTATCCGGCGGATGATGCGACGGTGCCGCAGCTGGCCCGCAAGACGCTGGAGGAGATCATGGTTGTGAACCGGGGCGATGCCGGGGAAGATGGCACACGATGAACACTCGACTCCACGGACGGATGACCGACGGTTCCCGCGCACGCCTGCTGATCGGCGCCGCTCTGCTGATCGGCGCGACCACGCTCATGGGCTGCCAGCAGCGCCGCTGGGGAGCGCTGACTCGCTTCGAGTTCAGCGACTTGAGTGTTGACGAAGGTCGCCAGATGCTGACCGTGTTCAACGAGGCGGGGCTCAACGCCGCGCTCGATCCGAGCGCCGAGGTGACGACGATCGAGGTGAAGAACATCCGCACGACCAGAGAGGTCTCCAAGCTCATCGGCGCGATCCGCGAGAAGAGCAAGCAGATGAACAAGAGCCAGCCGCTGACCGAGGCGACGCTCCGCTTCGGGCGCCTGCAGATCAGCGGCACCGTCTACACCTCGATCTCGATCGCCGTCAGCCCGAACGCCCGCGCGTTCGTCGCCGACCGCCAAAAGCAGGACCCCTGGCGAGAGGTCAAGGTCGAAGGCGGGCGCTTCGAGGGCGTGGTCAACACCGAGTTCACCGTCGCCGACCAGGGCGGCTGGGTCTACATCGCGGCGTTCCGCGAGGGCGCTGCGCGGTACTCGCGCGTGAACGTCCTGACCGGCAAGGTCGAGGCGGGCGTCCCGCTCCCGGCGGGTCTTCTGGATGTGAAGCAGTCGCGCGCGATTCGGTAGCGCTACGCCGCCGTAACGAGGTTATCGGAAGCGGCGGACTAGGTTCCTGTGCCTATGTCGGACATATTCGGTCGGTCACGCATTTCTGCGTGGAAATGCACACCGCTCGCGGTACTCTCTCACCGTGTCCCGCCGCGCAGCGTGATGTTCCCAGATCTGTGCTTTACGGGAGAACCGCGATGTCAATGAGCAAACTGAGAATTTCCGCGTCCGCCCTGTTGGCGTGCGCCGCCCTGACGACCGTCTCGTTGGCGGCTCAGGACGGCGACGGGCCGGGAAACGATTGCACCCCCGCCCAGGAGTGCTGGAATCTCTATATCTGTGAGGGGCTGTACTTCTGCTACGGCAGCGGTGTGGTCGAGGACCCGGAACTGCAGGACCTGTGCTTCGGCGAGTTCGGACCGGATCCCACCGGCAGCGGCGGCTCGGGCTACGCGGGTCTCTACCAGGCCTGCATGCAGAATGTCTGCCCGGATGGCTGGGGTTGGGGGGCGCACCAGGTCACGACGGTGCCCACCATGGAGCAGTGCAGCGAGATCTATCGCCAGGCGGTGACCGCCTGCAAGGGCGGGTCAACGACCATGCCGCCGTTCGGCTGCACCGAGATGCAGCCCGATCCGGACATCGTCCCGAGCAGGCAGATGAAGGAGGCCTGCATCCGGGCGGCCCGGATCCAACTCGAGTTCTGCAAGGCGAACGCGAGCGATTCGCCGTCGAACACGAACTTCATGAACAGCGTCTTCACGCTCGGTGCCGCGGAAACGGGCGAGCTCGACCCGGCCAACGGCGTGACCGACGGCGCTTGGCTCAAAGTTCCGAATGTCGAGGGGGATATCCCCGTCGACGGCGCCCGCGTGCACGCGATGGTCTGGGGCGTGGACGGATGGGAATGGATCGTGCTCAGCGAGACCGGGCCCGACGCCGACGGCATGGTCGTCCCGGACTTCGAACTCTCTGACATCGACAACCACGCCAGCCTCGAGGACATCGAACTGCTCATCGAGTGGCTCAACCAGGGGCAGGTCGTCCGCCACACGCCGGTGAGCATCGACTTCGCCGCGACCGCCAGCGGCAACGATTTCGATCGCGACGGCTCGGTGACGATCGCCGATCTCGCGGCGTACCTGAGCGCGTACGAGGCTGGCGCGCCCCGCGCCGATGTCAACGCCGACGGCGTGGTTGATGCCGCGGATGTCGACCAGTTCATCACGGCCTTCGCCGCCGAGTGAACCGCTGAATCATCTCTCTCGATAGAGACCCGGGCCTGCGTCGAATCGGCGAGGCCCGGGTTTTTTACGTTTTGGCTCGCCGAATCATGGCGGTAAGATGCGTGTTTGCAAGTGTTTAACGAATTCCGCTTGCTCTGGCGAAGCCGATCCGCGAGCATGCTGTATGAGCCCATGGAGGATCCCGCATGAACGCTTCAACGGTCGTCGTCACAGCCGCACTCGGTGCCGGTGTCTTGATCGACCTGCCCGGGCTGCGTTACGAGGCTCCGCTCGTCGGTGAACCCGGGCCGATCGAGCGCGATCTGCGCTGGTACGGACTGCGCGAGTCGGAGTCGTCGAGAAATGACTGGCATAGCGGTGGCGGAATGAATTTACCGCCGGAGTGGCGTGAACAGGTGGAGCTTTGGGATGGGGTACTGCGCGAAGGACTGGAGCATGAGAGCGCGGCAGAGACGCCAGGAATGGTTCCGTTGTGGGGTCGCGAGAAGTCCGCTGTCGCGCGGTTGCTCGATGGGCAGAGCGCCGTTGATTTGGCTTTGATCCTGAGTGAGACGATCGATCCCGCGCTCCCCCTTCTGTACGGTGACTACAGGCGTGACGGACCAAATCGCGAAGATGCAACCGAGCAGCGGTCTTCTGCACTTCCCGCCGATTTCAACCACGACAGCAAACTTTCGCTCGCGGATCTCGACGCGTACAGCGCCGCCTTTGCTGCCAACGCCCCGCGGGCCGACCTGAATCGAGACGGCCAGATCGATGCCCCAGACCTCCGCAGCTACCTCGACACCTTCGACGCGAACTACCGCCCCTAGCGATCCCGCTTCGTCACCTCGGGCATCAGCCACTCCGGCAACGCCCGAGGTTTTCCGTTTTGGTCCACGCACGCCAGCGTGGACTTCGCCGTCACCAGCAGGCGGCTCTTGCCGCGACCGTCCTCGGCGTCGTGCCACACCTCGTACTCGTGATCGATCCGCGCCCGTCCGCCGCCGACGACTCGGGTGGTGACGACGAGCAGGTCGTCGTAGCGGGCCGGTGACTTGTAGCTCAGTTCCAGTTTCGCGACGACGAGGAACACGCCCTCGTCTTCCATCTGCCGGTACGAGGGCGTCCCCTCCGGGCCGAGCCGCAGCAATTCCGTCCGCCCCATCTCCAGCCACGCCACGTACGACGAGTGGTGCGCGACTCCCTGCGGGTCGCACTCGACATAGCGCACACGCAAGGAGAGATCGCCTTCCGGGGCGAAGCCGGGTTGGTTGGTTGATAGTTCGGGGCTGTCGGACATGCCGCGAGTGTAGCGATGCCCCGCGATCGCTTTCGGCCGGGCCGCAGGCCCGATCCAGTACAATCCCCGCCCCATGAGCTTCGGACTCTCTCGCGGCAAGCCGCTCGACATCTCCGGCTACGGCCTCACCGGCGACGACCTCCCGCCCCTGCCCGATGACCTGCTCCAGCACCCGGAGAAGGCCTGGGTCGACCCGCGCGCGTGGTTCGAGCACCCCGAGCGCCCGTTCGAACTCGAGATCGGCTCGGGCAAGGGGACCTTTCTGGCCCAGCAGGCGGGTTTGCAGCCGGAGACGAACTTCCTCGGCATCGAGTGGGCACGGGAGTTCTTCTCGTACGCCGCGGACCGGATGAGGCGGAACCGGACCGAGAACGTGCGGATGCTGCACTTCGACGCGTCGGAGTTCGTGCGCTGGCGCGTGCCGACGGGCATCGTGAAGGTGCTGCACCTGTATTTCGCCGACCCGTGGCCCAAGCCCAGGCACCACAAGCGGCGCATGGTGCAGGACCAATTCCTCGCCGAGGCCTTCCGCGTCATCCAGCCCGGCGGCGAGCTGCGCATCGTCACCGACCACGCCGGCTACTGGTCCTGGATGGAGGAGCACTTCGCCCGCTGGTGCGACCCCGCCCATCAGTGGCAGGGAAAGCCGATGTTCTACGAGCGCCACGACTTCGAGCGCCCGGCCTCCGCCGGCGCGGGCGAGGTCGTCGGGACGAACTTCGAGCGGAAGTACATCGCCGAGGGGCGCACCTTCAACGCGGCAATTCTCGTGCGCCCCGCGGGATTGGACCCCGCCTGATGCAACGACCCGGCGCTGACAAAGAGAACATGGAATTGTCCGACTTCCTGTGCGACTTCTGTCGCACCGCTTGGGACGGCACCTTCGCCATGGTCGAGGGGCACCAGGGGAGTCTGATCTGCCAGGACTGCATGACCATCGCGTACGACACGCTCGTGACGCAGAAGCAGTCCATCGCGCCCGCGGGCGCGAAGTGCACGATGTGCCTCGAAGAGCGCGACGACGCGATGTGGCAGAGCCCGGCCTACGAAGACGCCGTCATCTGCAAACGCTGCTGCAAGCAGGGCGCCGGTCGCCTGCACAAGGACCCGGACGTCGAGTGGAGCAAGCCGCCTCAGTAGCGGCCTGGCGCCTCAGCCGTCCGGAAACCCCCGAATCGGGACATGCGGCATCCGCGTGCGGCGGTCATGATGTCTCCATGAGCAAATCCGAAGAGACCGTTCCTCTCGCCGACCCCGAGCACTCGACGCTCGGCACGGTCATCGTGCTCGGCATGATGGGTCTGCTCACGCTTCTCGCCGCCGCCTTCGTGGCGTTCAGCGTCTGGTGGGCCACGGAGCAGGCCAGCCGCATCGCCACATGGCCATCCACGACGGGGACCGTGCTGTCTTCGCGCGTGGATGCGCAGCGGTCATCGAACCCGAGCCCACGCGCGACCGGCAGCACGGTGAAACGCATCCCCCTGGTCGATCGTTCCTACACCGTGAACGGGACCGAGTACACCTTCGACCGGGTCACACCCATGGAGAACGTCTCGCTGGGTTCGCGCTGGGCCTCGGACATCGTCGCCCGGTACAGACCGCCCAACACGGTCCAGGTCTACTACAACCCCGCCGACCCGGGCGAGTCGTTCATCGAACCCGTTTACGACGACACGATGTTCATCATCGCCGCGATCGCCTGCGCCATGCCCGCGTTCATCGCGCTGCTCACCACGCTCGGCGGTAAGGACAAATACGCGCTGAAGTGGAAGATCCCGGTGATGGCCGGTCTGATCCTCGCCATCGGCGGGGGGGTCAACGCCTGGTCCTACTTCAACACCGTGCCGACCGACCAGTGGACACGCAAGGCCGAGATCACCGGGATCGCGGGCGCGGGAGTAGTCGTCCTGCTGGTGCTGACCGGAGTGGTCTTCCGCATCAAGCATCTGCGCTGGCGCCGACGTTTCGCGTGAACAGGCCGATCACTCCTCGCTGTCGTCGTCGTGGTCTTCGCGCTCGGACTCGCCGAAAATGCCCGACCCAATCCGCACCATGTTCGCGCCGCACTCGATGGCCATCTCGTAGTCGCCCGACATGCCCATGGACAGGATGTTGAACCGCCCCTCGCAGAGGTTCAGTTTCACCATCTCGTCGAAGAGCTCCTTGGTCCGCTCGAAGGTCGCGCGGGTCTCGCCGGGGTCCATCGAGGTCGGGCCCATCGCCATCAGCCCGCGCACCTTCAGGTGTACCAGCGAGTCGATCTGCTCGGCCAGGTGCTCCGCCGCGGCGACCGCGCAGCCGTACTTCTGCTTCTCGCCGGTGCAGTTCACCTGCACGAGCAGTTCCACTTCCTTGTCGAGCTTGAAGGCCACCGAGTGGATCTCGTCGACCAGTCGCAGCGAGTCCACCGAGTGGATCAGCCGCGCCGTCTCGACGCACTTGCGCGCCTTGTTCCGCTGCAGGTGCCCGATCATGTGCCAGCGCGCCCGGGGAAGCTTCGAGCCGCTGTGCCCATCGCCCTCGGCCGAAGCGAACAGTTCCATCTCCTGCTCTTCGCCGATGTTCGGCAGGGCGTCCTCGCGCGACTGCATCTCCTCGAGCATGGCCGCCCGCTGGACGAGCTGCTGCACGCGCGACTCGCCGAAGTCGCGGTGGCCCAGCCGGTAGAGTTCACGGATCTGGTCCATCTCCGCGTACTTCGACACCGCCACCACGAGGATCTCGCCCGGTCGTCGCCCGCTCCGCTGCGCGGCGGCGCCGACCTTGTCCTTCACCTCGCGATACCTGCTCTCCAGAGACATCAGGGCCGTCATCCGTGCTCCTCACGCTTCGCGTCATCCGTCAGCGCGGCTCCGCCACGCCCGGCCGGAAAAACCGGCTCCATAAAGGATAGCCGCTGCGACTGGCGACGAGTACCCGCCGTCGGCGTCGCCGGTCCGGCCTATCATGGGCTCCGACCCCGAATTCCACTCCATCTGCAGGAATCCTGACTATGCCCGAGACCCTCACCGAACGCACCTCGCCCATTCAGCCCGGCGAAACCGCTCCCGACTTCACTCTCAAGGCCCAGAACAAGGAAGACTGGTCGCTCTCAGAGGCCGTCAAGAAGGGCGATGTCGCGATCTGTTTCTACCCGATGGACTTCAGCCCGGTCTGCTCGACCGAGATGAAGTGCATCACCGACGATTTCGAGAAGTTCGAGAAGGCCGGAGCCCAGGTCGTCGGCGTATCCTGCGATTCGTTCTTCGTCCACGAGGCCTGGGCGAACCAACTCGGTCTCAAGCAGACCCTGCTCGCCGACATGCACCGCCAGGTCTGCAAGGCCTACGGCTTCTACTGGCCCGATCTGAACATCTCCTCTCGCGGCACGGTCGTCATCGGCCAGTCCGACGACGGCATCGGCAAGGTCAAAGCCGTCCGGACCCGCGACATCCCGCAGGCGACCACCACCGAAGAACTCCTCGAAGCCCTCGGCTGATCAGGGATCCGACGAGTCCGGCTCGGCGAACGGATCGCTTTCGGGCGATGGCTCGTCGAGCGGGTCTTCGTCGTCGTCTTTGTCGCGTTCGATCTCGATGCGATACAGGCGGAGACCGTCTTCTTCCTGGTAGGGCTGCACAACCGGGTTGCCGAACGAGTCCTCGGTGCGGGCGTTGCCGACGCCGAAGGTGACCTCATCCACATTGCAGGCGGTGAGCATCGCGGCGCCTGTCAGCAGGGCGGTAAAGGCGAGCGGGTTGCGGCGTCGGGCTTGGGTCACGTTGCTATCGTACGCTCCCCGACACCTCCCGCCCGCGAGCGACCACGATGACCACCCCTCAACCGTCCAACACCCCCTGCGTCCTGATCGTCCGCGACGGCTGGGGTGAGAACCCCAACCCCGAGCACGACGCCTTCAACGCGATCAAACTCGCGAAGACCCCTGTCGACGATGCCCTGCGCGAGCAGTGGCCCCACACCCTCGTCGCCACCAGCGGCGAGGCGGTCGGCCTGCTCGACGGCACCATGGGCAACTCGGAAGTGGGGCACCAGAACATCGGCGCCGGGCGCATCGTCGATCAGGACGCGGTCCGCATCACCAAGGCCTGTCGCGAGGGCAAGCTGCGCGAGATCAGCGCCCTCACCGAGCCGATCGCCCGCGCCCGCGACGAAGGCAAAGCCGTGCACCTCATGGGCATCGTCAGCGATGCGGGCGTGCACGGTCTGATCGCCCACGCCACGGCGGTCGTCGCGTTGTGCGCTCAACTCAACTGCACCCGCGTGTACCTGCACCTGTTTACCGACGGACGAGACACCGGGCCGTACACCGGCATCGGCTACATCGAACAGGTCGAGCAGGCGATCCACGAGATCGGCGTCGGCGAGATCGCCAGCGTCGTCGGGCGCTACTGGGCCATGGATCGCGACAACCGCTGGGAACGCGTCGAGAAGGCGTACGCCTGCCTCACCGGTCGAGGCCCGGCCGCCGATGCCGTCCCCACCGCCGAATCCGCGACCGACGCCGTCCAGCACCACTACGACCACCCCGCCTCCGACAACATGGCCGGCGACGAGTTCGTCCCGGCGACGATGATCGCCGAGAGCCCCGAAGACGCCTGTCGCAGCCGCATCACCGACGGCGACACCGTCATCTTCTACAACTACCGGGGCGATCGCCCGCGCGAGATTGTTCGCGCCTTCGTCGACCCGAACTTCACCGAAAACGCCTCACCCTCGCCCGACAGCGGCACCCGGGGTTTCGACCGGGGCAACAAGATCGAACTCGACTTCGTCTGCATGACGCCCTATTCGGTCGAACTCGCCGCGATGCCACGAGTCCGCACGGCGTTCCCTCGTCCGCCCAAGATGGAAGACATCGCCGGTTCGTACATCAGCCGCCTCGGCCTCACCCAGTTCCGCTGCGCCGAAACCGAGAAGTTTCCTCACGTAACATTTTTCTTCAACGACTACCGCGATGAGCCCTACCCCGGCGAGCAGCGAGAGATCATCCAGTCGCCGCGCGTGAGCACCTACGACCAGCAGCCGGAGATGTCCGCGCGGGGCGTCGCCGACGCCGTCCTGCGCCGCCTCGACGCGCCCAACTGCGAACCGTTCATCGTCGTGAACTTCGCCAACCCCGACATGGTCGGGCACACCGGCAATCTCGACGCGGTCGTCAAAGCCGTCGAGACCGTCGATACGCTCGTCGGCGAGATCGTTGAGAAGACTCTCGCCCGCGCGGGATCGCTCATCGTCACCGCCGACCACGGCAACGCCGAGCAGATGTACTCGCCCGAGAACGGCTCGCCCCACACTTCGCACACGCTCTACCCCGTGCCGCTGTTCGTCGTCGGCGACGCCTTCGCCAGTCGCACGCTCCGCGCCGGCGGCGTGCTCGGCGACATCGTCCCCACCATGCTCGAGATGATGGGCCTCGAGAAGCCCGAAGCCATGACCGGAAGGTCCTTGCTCGCCTGAAGGGGAGTCCAGTGAACGTCGACCTCACCGGCAAACCCATCCTCATCGCCGGCGCGTCCAGCGGCATCGGTGCCGCCACCGCCATCGCGTGCGCCAAGGCGGGCATGCCCGTCCTGCTGACCGCGCGACGCGAAGACAAACTCAAGGCGGTCGCCGAGCGCGTCCGTGAATCCGGCGCCGCCGCCGAGTACACCAGCGCCGACGTAACCAGCCCCGACGACTGCGAGCGCGCCGTCACCACCTGCGTCGAGCGCTTCGGCTCGATCTACAGCGTCTTCGCCAACGCCGGTTACGGCTTCGAGGCGACCGTCGCCGACTGCCTCGCCGACGACCCGTCCTCGCCCGACACCGACCGCATCCGCGCCATCTTCGAAACCAACTTCTTCGGCACGCTCAACGCCATCCGCCCTGCGATCCCGCGCATGGTCGAAGCGGGTGCGGGCCACGTGCTCATCTGCTCGAGTTCCATCGGCAAGTTCGCCGTGCCGCGTTACGGCCCGTACTGCGCGAGCAAGGCGGCGCAATGGCACATCGGTCGCGCGATGAACGCCGAACTGCGCTCAAAGGGCGTGTTCACCTCAACCGTCCACCCCATCGGCACGAAGACCGAGTTCTTCGACGAAGCCGCGAAGCGCAGCAACGGCAAGAACCTCGCCGAGAACACGCCGTCGTTCCTCATGCAGCCGCCCGAGAGAGTCGCCAGGGCGATCGTGAAATGCCTGCGCAAACCGCGCGCCGAGGTCTGGACGAGTCTGCCGGTGAAACTCCTCGCTGGCCTGCTCACCGCCGCGCCGAACGCGACGGACTGGATGCTCCGCGGCGCGGCGAAGGAGCGCTGATCACCCCACCGGCGCGTACCCCAGTTTCACCTTGTCGGGCGCAAACCCCGACTCATCGAAGATGAGCAGCTCGTTCGCGGGCTGCTCTTTCTCGTTCAGCCAGCACTCGGGAAGCCACAGCTCCTTCTGAGGCGGGACCGGCTTGCCGTCGGCGGTCTGCACGAAGTAGCGACCGACGTTGCTGCCGTTGAGCATCACCTGCCCCTTGCTCAGCCCCGTCAGGTCGAGCACCAGGGGCCGGTCCTGCTTCGGTGTGGTGAAGCGGCAGCGCCACCACACAGGGCGACCGCGCTGCTTCTTCGCCGACGTGCCGTTCATCGACGACTTGCTGACCTCCTCGAACCGCTCATCGCCGGGCACCTCCCACGGCGCGAAGGAGAAGCTGGCCTTCTCCGTCACGTTCGTCGCCAGTTCATACCACGACGCCCGCTTCTTCACCTCGCTCAACGATTTTTCGATCTCCTCGCTCGGCTCCAGCAGCGCGATCTGCACCGTGTTCTTGCCCTGACGCAGCATCTCACTGTCCAGCACGGCCCGAATCGGCACGCCCGGTTCGATCAGCATGACCGGCTCGTCGTTGAGGATCAGCGCGCCCTGCCAGCTCACTTCCTCGAGCACGAACGCCAGGGGCGACTTGCGCCGGTGCATGAACGACCAGCTCAGTCGCGTCGCGCTGGTCTTGTCGCCCCGGTAGGTGTTCAGCACTGGCTTGAAGTGGTCCAGCAGGTCCAGCGGCTCGCCGGTCTCGGTGCTCGCGCTCCCCGCCTTGAACGCCTTGTAGGCGTAGATGTGCCCGAACAGTCCCTTCGGGCGGCGCAGGTCTGACCGGTCCGATGCCCGCCCGAGGTTGTCCGCCAGCACCCCAATCGTCTGCTCGCCCTTCCTGAGCGGCAGCGGCAGCAGCCGCTCCGTGGCGCCCGGCCCGTCGCCGACGACGACCGCAGGGTCCTCATCCAAATACAGGTGCAGCCGGTCGGCCGATTCCAGCATCGCGCAGTTCGTCTTCTTGGTCGCGATGTTCTTCAGTTCGATCTTCAGCCAGCCATAGCCCGCCGGCACGCCCAGCGCATCCATGTTGGTCGGCCCGTCGATCAGCACGAACTGGTCAGCCTTGCCGCTGGTGTGGGGTTCTTCGCCTGCGCGTTCCCACGCGCCGAGCGTGATCTTCGATCCGTTCTCCGTCGCGGGCTGCGCGCTCACGGTCGTCAGCTCGCCGGTCCGCCCGATGCTCATGACCGTCTTGTGGCCTTTCGCGTACACCGGCTCGCCGCCGTCGAGCACCATCGAAGCACCGACCAGCAGCCGCGGCTCGCCCGTCGAGTGATCGAGCATGGCGACATCCGCCTGCTGCTCGCTGAGCACGACGACCTTCACGCCCTCGATCGTCTCGACCGATGGTGTCTTGCCCTTGGGCACTTCCACCTCTGCGACCGTCCCATTGATCGACAGCAGCCCCGTCGAACCGGCGGTGCCGAAGCACACAAACACCTCGCCGAAGCGCGCGAACGCCCGAAGCGAACAGAAATCCAGCGTCGCGCGCCCGAACAGGTGCGTCTTGAGCAGCACCCACGCCACCGCCGACTTGCCGAGTTCGACTTCCAGGTCCGTCCCGTCCGGGAGCGTTAGCCGAACCGGCTTGTGCTTGCCCTTGGCCGTGTCGTCGGCGAACACGAACGCCACCGAGCCCTGCGAGCCGCGACAGAAGTCCACGGCGTACCCCGGAGTCTCCGCCTTGCCGGCCGCCCGCTCGCCGGTTTCCTCGTCGATCACCGCCGGCGCAACCGACGACGGCGACACCATCCCCGGCTGGAAGTCCGGCTCGGTACCTGCCAATACAGAAGCGAACGATGAAGCGAACGTGCAGAGCCGGCGCACGGTCGCCATATTCGGATGCTGACGCCCGGCTTCGTCGATGAGATCGCACCCGGCGGTCGAGGTTGTCACCCCCTCCGACGCGCTGAAGCCCAATCGAGCCCCGCGATGGAAGTTCGAGATGTTGAACTGTCCGCCCGACGCGAGCACCTCGGCGAGCGTCCGCTCGACCATCGCCGCTGTCTTGTGCGCCGGCGTGTCGATGCCCCAGCGCGTCTCCGTCCCGGCCCGCAGATCACCGATGATCCGCGGCTGGTCGCGCTTCGCCGCACGCAGCTGACGCGTGATCCCGTGGAGGTTCGCGTACCCGGACCATGTCTCCACCTCGCCTTCGCCGGCGACCATCAGGTTGTTCGTGTTGAAGATCGGCGTCTTGATCGAGCCCTCCCGCAGGTACCGCGTGAGCGTGGTGAGGTAGGTCGTTGCGAGATCCGGGTCGGCGCACGAGAACTCGTGCTCCGCCTGCACCGCGATGATCGGCCCGCCCGACGGCGCGCCCTCCTTCCGCTCGGTGACCTGCAGCTTCGCGATCTGTTGGCACAGCGCTCGGATCCAGGTCGAGAGTGCGCTCAGAAACTCCGGGCCGTCCGATCGCAGCGACTCCGCCGGGTCCAGCGAACCGAGCAGCGTCGAAGGCATGCCGCCGAGGTCCAGCCCGCGCTCCACAACCGGTCCGACCCGCACAATCACGTGCAGCCCCGCATCGCCGGCCTCGCGCACGAACGCCGCGATGTCCCGGTCGCCCTCAAAGTCCAGCGACTTCGATGTCACCTGATGATGCGCCCAGACCGCGGGCACCACGATCGTGTTCAGCCCGGAGTTCCGGACAGCCCGCAGCCGGCTCTTCCACAAATGCCGCGGCACGCCGGCGTACCCGACGGTGCCGGAGATGATCCAGTGACGCTTGGAATCGATGAGCAGGGACTGGCCGTCGTTCGAGATCGTCGCCATTCGTCGGGTGTGCTTTCGGTCGGGATCGCCCCGGCCGATGCAAACAAAAGCCAAACAAATGGCCCGTCGCGCCGGGCGAGACCCTAGGCGCGAATGGGCAAAATGTCAACGAACAGCGTCGATATGCTTCGAAATGACGTGATCTGTCGCGAAATAGTCCGAAACGGTCAGGCGGCTTGCGTCTCGGTACCGAGCAGCGTGAATTCCGCATCGTGGCATGGGTAAAAGTTCGCTCTCGACACATCGACCCCGTCCACCTCGACGATCGAAAGGTCCCGTCGCTCGCTCAACACGAACCTTTTGCAGGGCGCAGAGCGCCACCCCCGCCCGCCCAGGTCTTCGAGAGGGGCGATCCGCTGCACCGTAGGGCGACACGGGTCAGCGGGGTCCCAGTCCACCACGGCCCCGCTTTCGCCGTTGCTCAGTTTCACCACCGTCCCCGGCGCGTACGCCGGAACCACCGAGAGCAGCGCCTTGAACACGACCGGGTCGACCCAGTCACGGTAGGGCTCCTCGCGCATCATGCTGAGCGCTTTGACAGTCGGCACCGGGCCGGCGCTCGGATCGGAGTAGCGCAGCCGGTCGAACAGGTCCGCCACCGTCAGGATCCGCGCGAAGATGTGGATCTCCTCGCCGGCCAGACCGCGCACCTCATCGCCGCTCTTCCTGCGCGTCGGGAAGCCCGACCCATCAAAGTGCTGGTGGTGATGCAGGATCGCCGCCGCGGCCGGAGCGTCGAGCCCGCCGTGGATCTGCTCGTACCCGAGAATCACGTGGCGTCGGAACTCCGCGTCGCTTTCGTCGTTGGTTCGGTAGAAGCGCTGCAGGGCTTCCTCGTCGATCTGCAGCAAACCGATGTCGTGCAGCATCGCTCCGACGCCCAGCGCGACCACATCTTTCGCCCGGTGCGGCGCCAGACGTCTTCTCTGGGCGATGAGGTACGCATCAAGCTTCAACCCCATCAGCAGGCTCAGGAATGTGACATCCGCCGAGTGACGCAGCAGCGGCCCGTCGCCCTCGCTCATCGCCTGGATGTACAGCGCCGCCTCCGGCTCGTTGATCAGCGACTGAACGAAGTCGCGGACGGTGTTCCGGTAGGTGAGGTAGTCCAGTTTCGCGTTCGCGTTCGAGCCAAGTCGGTCGAAGATCTCCGTCAGCATCTTCTGCGTCGCGCCACGCTGCTGCGTGATCTTCGGGCTGATGAACTTCTCGATGAATCGAAGGTCCGGGTACTCGATCCAGATCTCCGGCAGAGCCATGCTGCGCAGGCGATCGATCGCCCGGTCATCCAGCGTGAAGCCCGCGCGCAGGAGCATTGTGTCCGGCCGATCCGGGTGCAGGACCGGAGCCGCCAGTCGCATGCTCGGTCGGGCCTGGATCAATGAGACTCGCAGCATGAACTGCCTCCGGCTGGTGCTGAGAGCGCGCGGCCGACACCGGCCCGCACCCGCTCATCGTCCAGTCGTCCTTACCGCTTTCGTGCGAGGGGTACCCACCCGGTATTTCCGTCGGGTCCAGCCGGCGCGTCTCACTCCACCCGCTCGATCCGCAGCGTGATCGCATCTTCACCCCGCGCGACCAGTGACGCATCCTTGGGCCGATAAACCCACACGCCGGTCGGCGCGCTGCGCGGGTCGGACGCCCTCAGCACCGGCCCCTCGACCTCGATGAGGTGCTCCCGCATCCCGACAATCGGCAGTTCCACCACGCCGTCGGCATCGGAGATGGCCCCACCCACCGACCGGACTTTGGCGACCTCTTCGAAGGTCCCCGATCGCAGCGGGAGCGGCATTCCCGCATCGAGCAGGATGATCCGCGCGTGCGCTCCCGCCACCGGACGCCCGGCATCGTTGGTTACCCGAAACGCCGTCGGCGTGGTCGAGGTGCAAGCCCCGAGGAAGGCGAAGCAGACACCCAGCAGGATCGTGAAGACCTTTCCCATGCGAGCACTACGGTAACCGAACCGACCTTCGCACAGCGAGCACGAAAAACCCCGGCCGGGCCGGGGTCTGGGCTCGATGCGGCAACGACCTCGCTCGAACATCAGTCGTCGTCGTGGTCCGGCGAATACGCCGCGATGATCTCCGCCTGCACGTTGCCCGGCGTGTTCTCATCGTGCGAGTAGTCCATCACGAACGTACCCTGGCCGCCGGTGATCGACTTGAGCTCGCTCGTGAAGCGACCCATCTCGGCCAAAGGGGCCTTCGCGTGGATGAGCATCATGTCGCCGGGCAGGTACTCCGTGTCGCCCATGTGGGCGCGCTTGCCCGAGAGGTCCGCGGTGATATCGCCGACTTTGGTCGCGGGCGCGGTGATCTCCACCGAGCAGATCGGCTCGAGCAGCACCGGCTTGGCGTTCTTCACGGCCTCGATGAACGCCTTCTTGCCGGCGCTGATGAACGCGATCTCCTTCGAGTCCACCGGGTGGTGCTTGCCGTCGGTCACACGCACTCGTACGCCGGTCATCGGGTACCCGGCGATCGCGCCGTGCTCCATCGCCTGGCGGATGCCCTTCTCGATCGCCGGCATGAACTGGCGCGGGATCGAGCCGCCGACCGTCTCGTCCACAAAGTCGAGACCGATCTTCGGGTCGGTCGCGTTGCCGAACTCGTCGACGGGCAGCGGCTCGACGCTCAGGTGCACCTCACCGAACTGCCCGCTGCCGCCGGTCTGCTTCTTGTGCCGGTGGCTGGCGCTCGCCTTGCCGGTGATGCTCTCTTTGTACGCCACCTTCGGCGGCTGGGTGTTCAGGTCCAGTTTGAAGCGGTTGTGCAGCTTCTCGAGGATCACGCGCATGTGCAGGTCGCCCATGCCGCTCACGACGGTCTGGTTTGTCGCGGCGATCCGCTGCACCGTGAACGTCGGGTCCTCTTCGACCAGCTTGGCCATCGCCGAGCCGATCTTCACCTCGTCGCCTCGGTTCTTCGCCTCGATCGCCACGCCGTACATCGGCCTGGGCATCGGCACCGGCTTGAAGTGCAGCGTGTTCAGTGACTCGTTCTTGCTCTGGTGGATGACGGTGTCCCGGTGAAACTCCTCCACCTTCGCCACCGCGATGATGTCGCCGGCGACCGCCGAGTCCACATCCTCCATCGTCTTGCCGAACACCTTGTTCAGGTGCGCCAGCTTGATCGGCTTGCGAGAGTCGCCGAGTTGCACGCTGTCGCCCGCCTTCAGCGTCCCCTGGTGCACGCGGATCATCGCGACCTTCCCGACGAACTGGTCGGTCGTCACCTTGAACACATGACCGACGAAGGTCTTCGAGGGATCGGTCGGGTCGGCGTGCCATTCGCGCTCGTCCTTGCCCTCCTCGCCGAGAAGGAACGGGCGCGGGTTGCCCTCGATCGGGCTGGGGCAGAGGTTGGCCATCAGGTGCAGCAGGTCGTCCACGCCCGCGCCGGTCCTCGCGCTGACAAACACGATCGGCACGAGGTGCGCCTCTCGCAGCGCCTTCTCAAAGGCGTCGTGCAACTGATCCTTGGTCAGTGTGCCCTCCTCCAGGTACACCGACATCAGGTCTTCATCGACCTCCACGATCTGGTCGACGAGCTGCTGGTGCCCCTCGCTGATCGAACTGAAGCGCGTGCCCGGCCCGTCGCCGTCTTCGGCCTTCTCCCAGAGGTCGACCACGTCCGAGCAGTCCGGTGTCGGCAGGTTCAGAGGCAGGCACTCCTTGCCGAACGTGTCGCGGATCTGCTCGACGAGCGCCGCGAGCGCGCCGTCCTGATCGGACTGGGTATCGATCTTGTTGACGATGATCATCCGCGGCAGCCGCCGCTCCGCCGCCACTCTCATCACACGCCGGGTTGTCGTCTGGATGCCGCGCTCGGCATCGATGACGACGGCGCAGGTCTCGACCGCCGGGAACACGCTGAGCGACTGACCGAGGAAGTCGGGAAAGCCGGGAGTGTCGACGAGATTGAAGTGTTTGGGCTCGGTCTCGTCGTCGGTGAAGTCAAAGTTGACGAAGGCCGCGTTGAGACTGTGCCCGTGCTCCTGCTCTTCGGGTTCGAAGTCGCAGATGGTGTCTTTGGTTTCGACGCTGCCGGCTTTCCCGATCACCTGGGTCGCTGCGAGGATGGACTCGATCAGCGTGGTCTTGCCCGATCCGGCGTGTCCGGTGAGGGCAATGTTGCGGATAAGTTGCGTGGAGTGGCGGGGCATGCCTGGGTCCTCCGGGGCTGGGGAGACCGACAGGTCGGTCTCCGGTGATGGGAAGACCGGCTGGATGCCGCGCCGAGCGAACGCGTCGCTCAGGCAGGTGTGGCCCGGATGCGTCGGGCGATTCAGGATGGGGCGGTGCGTGCACCCGCCGCTCGCATGGTTCAACCGTGATGAGTGGCGAGGGCGCGTCGCCCCGCTCTGGTTCGCTCCTTCGGATTCAGGTCCACCTACCGACCGGCGTGGCTGACCATCCGGTCGAAACTCTGTCTGAATCAAAATGATACGACCGGCCAGACCAAACCCAAGCACAATCTTGTCGATCCGTGTCCAGTCGCGCAGTTACCGGCGATTTCCCGCGTCAATGCTGGCAATACGCCCCGCCTATCGGGCCTTCCGGGGGCTGCGGCTGGCTGGACCGACGGTGGATAACTCCGCCCCCAGCCAGCGACCGCGCAGCCGGGCCTCAAACGAGTTTCGCCCCGCCTCAACGCGGAACCGCCGCTTCGTCAGCCGCTGGATACGGGCCTGCGCCAGCGGGATTTCCGCGTTCCAATGCACCGAGGCAGCGTTCACTTGCGGCCGGTGGGGACCAAGCACGAGCACCCTCCGGTCCGTGACCACCATCACCCGTCGCCGACGCAGCGCCCTCGACCCGGCGATCCAGCCCAGCGGGAGCAGGGGGGTCGCCAGTGCCATCGCCCGACGACCCGGCCCCGCTGTGTCCGCCGCTCCCATGCCGAGGATCCGCTCGCCCGGCTGCAACCGTTCGCGCAGCAGGGGACGCAGCGCGAGCACGCCGTAGCGACAACCGGGAAATGAGCGAGCACGGGCCATCGGCAGATCTGTAGCGTGTGATACCCTTTCGCGCATGGCGAAACGAGCCAATTCATCGAAAGCCGGCGCATCCGGTCTGCCCCTCGGCCCGGACAGCCGCATCGTGCTGCTCACCGGTAAGGAGCACTTCCTCCGCTCCGGCTACACGGACCAGCTCCGAGAGATGCTCAACGAGTCGGAGGGGGGAGAGGTCGAGGTCGTCCGTTTCGACGGCGATTCCACCCCTGCCGCGGAAGTGCTGGACGAGTGTCGCTCCTTCGGGCTTATGGTGACCCACAAAATGGTGGTCGTCGATGAGGCAGACCGCTTGCTCAACGAGTCCTCGCGCCCCGCCTTCGAGCGATACGCCGAGCAGCCCGCCGACACTGCCACCCTGGTCCTCCGCGCTGAGAAGTGGAACAAGGGCAAACTCGACAAACTCATCGAGAAGTGCGGCACGATCATCAAGTGCGACCAGATCCCACCCGAACGCGCCGTTTCCTGGTGCGGCGGGCGGGCGAACAAGCGCGGGGCATCGATGCAGGCCCGTGCTGCCCAGCTCCTCGTCGAGCGCGTCGGGCCCGACCTCGGACGCCTCGCCTCCGAGATCGACAAACTGATCTCCGCCGCCGCAGCCGACGGTACCGACCCGATCACGATCACCGAGGGCCACGTCCGTGAGTTCGTCGGCCTCAGCCGCGAGGAGCAGGTCTGGACCATCCAGGAAGTCCTGCTCACGGGTCGCGCCGATGCCGCCATCGCCATGCTCCACGAACTGGTCGAGGTCTCGCGCGTCAGCGAGGTGCTCATCCGCTTCGCCTACGTTGACCTCGCCCGCAAACTTCACGGCTACGCCCGCGGCATCGCCAGCGGCGTACCGGCCCAACAGCTCAACAAGAGCCTCAGGCTCTGGGGTGCCTCGGCCGGTTCGGTCGCCCGGGCCGCGCAGATCGCCAGCCCTTCGGCCTTGGCACGTTTGTTCGACGAGGCCGTCGAGGCCGATTTCCGGGGCAAGACCAGCCAGGGAGACGCAGTTCTTGCGCTCGAAGCGCTCAGCGTGCGCTTCGCGCAAGTTTTGCGTGCCCGGCGTTGATCCCCGGTCCGTTCTCTCGCCGATAACCGGACATGGACCCGGAGGATCCGGGCCCAACCAGATGGTCATCAGCAGGACGCGAGAGCAATGAGCAAGCACCGTTCGACGGCGTGGCGTATCGGCATCCTCCTCGGGGCATCCGGCCTCGTTTGCGGCTGCGCGAGCGAGCAGGACCCCGGTCTCTCTTCCGTTGAGCCGACTTCGCCGGAAGTGACGCTGGAGAATGGCGAGGCGGAGTCCCAAGACTCATTCGCGAAGAACCTGTCGATGCTCGAACAGGCGATCAACAACCGGGAAGACCTCTCCGTCGAGCGCCTCGACCCGCCCTTGAACCAAACCGCGGCCACCATGGAGTCACAGCCCGTCTCCGTTCTGCCCGACCCGCCGCAGGCGAACCTGCCGACGCCCGTTTCCGTGGAGACCGAGGCGGAACTGGCGAGCGCCGACGACGACGCGACCGATGCCCAGCCAGTTGGCGACGGCCTTGCCGTCGGCTCGGCCCAGCCGCCGTCGCTGCGCGACCGCATCGAAGTTGCCGCGCGGGAAATCGGCGCAGCGCTCGACGAGATGGGCGACGCCCGCGCCAGCGAACTCGGCTCCATGATCCGCCTCGCGATGGTCGAAGCCATCCACCCCGGCGCGTTCGAGGCCGTCTACGGCCCGCTCGACGAGGGGGCCGGGTCCGCCGGGCTCACCACAGATGAACTCGCCCTCGTCCAGACCGCGCTCGAACTTTCCACCGCGCTGCACGACGAGCTCGACGCCGACTTTGTTGATGTCGACCGCGTCGGTGCACTGCTCGACGGAGCGGTCGAGTCTGTCCGGTCCCAGCGCCTCCTCGAGATTACCGATGCCCGCCTGTGTCTGCGTGTCGACAACTTCGGCGTCTACCGCGAGGTCGAGCGCCACGACGGGCGCTACAAGTTCGTCGCCGGTCGCGCCCACCCGGCCATCGTGTACTGCGAACTCGACCAGTTCACTCGCGCCCCCGCCAACCGCGACGGCGTCGACGGCTACATCGTCAATGTCAGGCAGGCCCTTGAGATCTACCGCATCGGCACCGAAGACGCCCGCGACACCGAGAGCACCCTCGTCTGGCAGCTCGACCCGCAGCCCGTTGTCGACTTCTCGCGTCGCCAGCTGCGAGATTTCTTCGTCGTGCAGGTCATCGAACTGCCCTCGAACCTGTCGGTCGGCTCGTATCGGATGAAGATCATCGCGACCGATGTCGCCAGCGGCGAGGTCGTCGAGAAGGCCATCGAGTTCGACATGGTCGCCAGCCGCAGCGCCTTCGGGAAACGCGCCGATCGAACGGACGTGTTCAACCCGGACCGCTGACCCGGCCTCGCCCAGCGGGTACACTCTCGCCCCCATGCCTCAGCCGCCGCTCGTCTTCAGCCCGGACCCAGCCGACCACCGTCTGCCGTCGGACACCGACAACGGGCTGCTGTTGGTGATCTCCGGCCCGTCGGGCGTCGGCAAGACGACGATCACCCGTGCCGTCGAGCGGTCCATCCCCGACGCCACCTTCTCCATCTCCGCGACCACCCGCCCGAAGACCGATGCCGACGTCGACGGCGTGGACTACCACTTCCTCACCAGCGAGCAGTTCACCGACCGCATCGCCAAGGACGAGTTCCTCGAGCACGCGGTCTACGCCGGCAACTGCTACGGCACGCTCCGCGCCCCCGTCGAGGCCCAGCTCGAACGCGGACGCCTGGTCATCCTCGAGATCGACGTGCAGGGCGCCGAGCAGGTCAAGAGCAAACGCCCCGACGCCTTCGGTGTGTTCATCCTCCCGCCGTCGGAAGACGAACTGCTCGAGCGCCTCCGCGCCCGCAAGCGCGAGAGCGAAGAGGTCATCCAGCGACGCTTCGCCGCGGCCCGCGAAGAGATCGCTCGCGCCAAGAACAACGGGGCGTACGACGCGTTCATCATCAACGACAACCTCGACCGAGCGATCGAGGAAGCGCTGACGCTCATCCGAAGCGAGCGCGAGCGTCGATCGCGCTAACAAGAACTCTCGCCCTGGGCTCCTGTCACGCCCCCGCCGCCGAAGACGCGATGCGCGTCTCGTTCGACTTGCTCGGCTTCTGGTCCGACGGGTACGCGATGCGTCCGTGGTACACCGAGCACAGCGACTTCACCAGCGCTGCTTCGATCAGGTTCAGCTCCCGCAGCGTCAGGTTCGACTCATCAAACTGACCGTCCATCAGGCGCTTGGTCGCCATGTCGTGCACGAGCTGACGGATGCGGGCCGGCGTCGGCTCGGACATCGCGCGCGTCGCGGATTCGACCGCGTCGCACAGCATCAGAATCGCCGCCTCGCGTGAGCGCGGGCGCGGTCCGGGGTAGCGGTACTCCACCTCGCTCGGGCGTTCGATCTGGTCGTCGGCGTCCGCCTGCTTCTTGGCCTGGTCGTAAAAGTACTCGACCAGCGTCGTGCCGTGGTGGCTCTCGATGTAGTGGTGCAGCGAGCGCGGGATGCCGTACTCGCGCGCGAGTTCGATGCCGTCCTTCACGTGCCCGACAATCACCAGCACCGACATCGCCGGGCTGAGCTTGTTGTGCTTGTTCTGGCCCTTGGACTGGTTCTCCACGAAGTAGCCCGGCTTGTTGAGCTTGCCGACATCGTGGTACAGCGCGCCGACGTACAGGTGCAGCCCGTCCGCGCCGATCGCGTCGGCCGCGGCTTCCGCGATCGTCGCCACGTTCAGCGAGTGGTTGTACGTGCCCGGCGCACGCTGCTGCAGCAGGCGCAGCAGCGGCTGCTTCGGGTCGCGCAGCTCGGTGAGTGTCATACCCGTGGTGATGTCGAAGACGTACTCGATCACCGGGAGCATGAAAAGCAGGATCGCGCCCGACACAAACCCGCCAAGGCCGGCGTAGACCGAGTCGATGATGACCTCTCGCGCGATGTCGTCCACGATGGGTCGGTCGATGACGCTGACGATCGCGCTCGCCAGAGCCAGCGTCAGCCCGGTCAGGATCGAGGCGCTCACAACATCGCGCCGCGTCCGCACATCGTCGAGCCGGATCGTGACCATCGCCACGCCCGCCAGCAGCGCCGCGACCACCGCCGGCGACAGCGCGAGCGCCACGCCGAGCGTCACGGCGATCGAGCCGCCGAGCACCAGCGCGAGGCGACGGTCGTACGCCACGGTCGCGATCATCGTCGCGAGCATCACCGGCAGCGTCAGGCCAAGCCACATGGCCGCGGGCAGGCTCGCCGACATCCAGAGGCCGCCGGACACACCGACCGCGATCATGATCCCCAGCGTCGCGCAGCGCCACGGCTTCGCCAGCGCGCGCGGACAGTATTCCTTGAGGTACAGCCCGAACGCGACCACGACGCCGAGCGCGATCACCAGCGAGGCGCCGACGTACGAAGCCTTTGCCCACGGCCCCATCGTCGCGATGTACGCGCTCTGCTCCGTGGACAGTTCCTGCAGCTTCGAGCCGGTGATCTGCTCGCCCCTTCGGACGATGATCTGCCCGGGCTCGTACTTGATCACTTCCGGCGCGACAGCAGCCGCAGCCGCCTGCTCGCGAGCGATGGTCTGCTCGCGGCTCGCCCGGAACAGCGGACGCTGCAGCGACAGGAGCCGGTCGGCGATCAGTTCCGCGCGAGGGCCTGTGAAGCCCGCATCGGTCGCGATCGTCAGCAGGCGGTCACGCAGCGCGTTGCGATCGCTCGTCCCGAAGTCCAGCGTGTCGATCGGCGGCACCTGAACCACCCGTGCGCGCTCGCCGTCGCTGGGCGGCTCGAACCGGATCTCGATCACCCGGCCCGGCGTCACCTGCGCGTCCTGCCGGTCGTCCGACGCGAGCATCGGGCGCCGCGCAAGAGCATCCATCAGGCGGCTCACGCTGAACGACCAACTCGCCGCAAGTTCACCCGTCGGGCGGATCTGATCGGCCAGCACCGCGAGGTCGCCGGCTTCGAGTTTGTAGAGCGTGCGGATCTCTTCGGGCAGTTCCTCGAGAGAACCCGCCTCCGAGGCGATCTGCGGCAGACGCCGGATCTCCGTCGCGAGCGCCTCGATCGCCGCCGTATCCGCCAGGAAGACCCGGGGCGTCGCGGCGATCGCGATCTCCCGGTTCCGCTGCGTCCGCGCCTCGTCCTCACGCTCGAACGGAGCGCGCACCGTGAACGTGCGGTCCGAAATACGGTCCACCGCGATACCGAGCACCGAGCGCCCCGCGATGATCGACGCCGTCAGCACGACGGCCAGCAGCACAGCCGTCGTGAGCACGCCCACGAACGCAGGATGAGTCACCAGTTCACGCAGCCCGGTTTCCGTGCGCGAGAACACCGATTGGCGCTGCTGCACACGCCGGATGCGACCCGAGCGAGCCTTCGGCGAAGTCTTGGTGGAGGTCTTCTCAGGCATCGTCGTCCCCCGAAGCGTCAACGGGCAGCGCATCTTCCTGCATCAGTTCCACCGCCCGCTTCGTCGAGAGACGGTTCAGCACATCCGGGTCCTCGTCTTCGGCGTACGCCTCGATCACACGCTGCACCAGGTCGTGGCGCACCACGTCGGCCTTCTCGAGCGCACAGAACGACACGCCGTTCACGCGGCGCAACCGTCGGGCCGCATCGATCAGGCCGCTCTCGCCCGGCTTGGGCAAGTCGATCTGCGTCACATCGCCGGTGATGATCATCTTCGAGCGCTGGCCCATGCGCGTCAGGAACATCTGCATCTGCCCGCGCGTCGTGTTCTGCGCCTCGTCGAGCAGAATGATCGAGTCGTTCAGCGTCCGCCCGCGCATGAACGCCAACGGCACGATCTCGATCACATCGCTGGCCATGAACCGCTTGATCGTGTTGTAGTCCAGCATGTCGTGCAGCGCATCCATCAGCGGACGCAGGTACGGGCTCACCTTCGCGAGCTCGTCACCCGGCAGGAAGCCGAGCTTCTCACCCGCCTCGACCGCCGGACGCGCCAGCACCGCGCGCTTCACGCGACCCGACTTGAGCTGGTGGATCGCCGCGGCGACCGCGAGATAGGTCTTGCCCGTGCCAGCCGGACCGACGCCGAAGACCAGGTCGTTCTCGAACATCTGGTCGAGGTAGTACTGCTGGTTCCGCGAGCGAGCCACGATCGGGCGACCGTTGGAGTAGACATCGAGCTTGCCCGACCACGCCGCCTCGAAGCCCTCGCCGCCGAGGATCGCCGGGGCATCATCCGGGCCGTGGGCGTTCCCCGAACGGTCCTGATCGGTCTTCCACGAGGCCTCGGCGATGGCGTCGAGCACCTCGCGCCGCCCGTAGGCGCGACCCCGCTGGGCCGCCTCGATGGTCCGCTCGATGACCCGACCCGCCGCGCGGACCGGCCCGCGATCGCCGGAGATCCGGATGGTGTTGCCCCGGGCCGACATCTGCACCCCGAGCGCTTCGCGCACCATCTTCAGGTGGCGCTCGGACGGGCCAAACACGGAGACGACGTCCACGCCGTCGGGAACACGAATAGTTGCTTCCACGCTCAGAGCGTTCCTTCCGGCGTCCACCCCGGCACTCCGCCGCGTGAACCTTTGGTCCGGCCCCGCGCCACACCACCGTGCGACGCAAAGCCCTCGATCGGGCGACACCGGGCCCACCATGCCCTTCGGGCCGGTGCCCGGTTACAGTGCCATCGTCATTTTATCCCGGAAAGGTCAGGCGGGTTCAATATGCATCGCAAAGATTTTCGGAATCTGATCGGGTCCGCGTCGGTGGCCCTCGCTCTGGGAGCGGTTCTGGCCTCCGGCCTCACCTCTTGCGTCCAGGAACGCGAGCCCACCCTCGAAGAGCTCGCGGCGATGGAACCCCGCTACAACAGCGCCGGCTCGGTCATCCTCGAGGCCCGCCCGGTCGACCTCGATGCCGCCGTCCGCTGGGCCGTCAGCCGCGTCGACCCCGGCATGGCCGTCGTGAACATCACCACCCCCAACCCGTGGGAGCGCGAGTACGAACTGGTCTCGGTCATCGACGAACAGGCCTGGCTCATGATTCGCACCCCCAACGACGAGCCGCTGAGCATGTGGGACAAGAACCCCGAACGCCTCGTCGCCCACGCGAAGATCGGACGCTTCGACAAGCGAGAAGTCGAACGCGAGCGCGAACTGCTGCGCGTGCTGAACGGGCGGCTGGAGGCGCTGGCGGGGGCGGAGTGAGCGCTGTAGATGCCAAACCCGTAGGCCAGACTCCGGCCCGAAGGGGTCGTCGTTCCATTGGCGCGATGGTGCTCAATGCGGTTGTAGCGATCGCCGCGGGCGCGGTGTGTTTTTACTTCACGACAAAGGTTGTCGAACTGCACGGCAAGCACAGCGACGCGAAAGCGTGGCCTCGTGCCGATGGCACGATCACTCATGTGTTGAAATCCATTGGAGGGCGTCGAAGAGGAGGTTCTCGCCTTGTGCTTCGATACGAGTTCGAGATCGATGGGGACACCTATTGGGGGACTGGACTGACCGTCGCGGGGAACGAAGTTGGGATTTGGGCCGGTTACGACCCGTACAGCGATCTCTACGAAGCCTTCAAGGAAGGCACCCCGGTCAATGTCTACTACAACCCGGACCGAAGACTCGAGGCGGTGCTGTACCAGTTGACGACGACCCAGTTCCTCAACTGGGTGGCGGGCTACTTGTACGTTGTCTTGCCGAGCTTCGGATTTGCCGTGTACACCGCTTGGCTCGTGCTGAATCCGAAGGCCTTGCGATTGCCACCTGACGGCGCGTGCGCGTCTGAAGACTCGATCCAGACCTGATCACCCTGACCGCGCAAACCGCCGCCGGTTGTTCTTCTCTCCGAACCCATCCGGCAGCCCGCCCGTCACGCGCACGCAGCCCGGGCCCGCCACGCGCTCGATCAGTTCGATCAGTTCGCCCGTCGGGCAGATGCGCATCGTTGAGCTGCGCAGCGTGATCCGCTCCGTGCCGGTCCGCACGACCAGCGTCAGCGGCACCGCGGTCCGCCCCGACCCGCCGCCCATCGTGGACTGCGAGCGCAACAGGCCCTTGAGCTGCATCATCGTGTCCTGCGACGAGCCGTTGAGCCGTCGCTCGTCGATCACGATCTCCAGGTTCTTCGCGAGCTTCTCGGTGGCCTGCTCGATCGGCACGATCTTCTCCACGATCAGCTGCGGGTCGCCGCGCGAGAAGTCGATCGTGCCGAGCAGGAACACCACCGAGTCGTTGGTCAGAAACTCGCCGCACTCGGCGTAGGTGCGCGGGAACAGCACCGCGTCGAGCACGCCGAGGTCGTCCTCCACCGTCACGATCGCCATGCGGTCGCCCTTGCGAGTGTTCACGATCCGCACCGACTTCACCAGCGCGCCCAGCACGCCCGCCTGCTCCTGGCGTCGCTCCTTGATCGTCTGCGTGTTGATGGTGCCGAAGTTCGCGATGCGCTCCTTCCACTGATCCAGCGGGTGGCTGGAGACGTAGAAGCCGAGCACCTCCTTTTCCTTGAGCAGCATCTCCGACTCGGTCCACGGCGCGGCGCGGTTCAGCGTCGGCTCGGGCGCTTCGAAGGCTGGGGCATCGTCGTCCCCGCCGCCGAAGAGCGCCGTCTGACCCGCCGCCCGGTCCTTGGCCAGCGACTGACCCGCCGACACCGCGCTGTCGATCGACGCCACCATCGAGGCCCGCTCGTCGATGCCGTGCACCGAGTCGAACGCTCCGCAGCACACCAGCGCCTCGATCGTCGCCTTGTTCACCGTGCCCGGGGGCGTGCGCTCGCAGAAGTCGAACAGCGACTTGAACACGCCGGCCTTGCGTCGCTCCTCGACGATCGCCTCGATCGCCTTCGCCCCCGCGCCCTTCAGCGCCTTGAGCCCGAAGCGCACGTGCCCGCCCAGCGCGGTCCGCTCCTCGTCCTCCTCGAACACCACCGTGAAGTCCGAGTCCGACAGGTTGATGTCCGGCGGCTTGATCTCCACGCCCACCGAGTTGTCCACGAACACCGTCTTGCGACAGTCGTCCTTGTACCTGATCCAGTCCTCGACCTTCTGCGCCTGGCTCTCGAAGGTGAGGAACGCCGCCATGTACTGGTTCGGGAAGTACGTCTTCAGCAGCGCCGTCTGGTACGCCACGATCGCGTAGCCCGTCGAGTGGCTCTTGTTGAAGCCGTAGCCGGCGAACTTCAGGATCAGCTCGAACAGGTCCTCGGCGTCTTTCTTGGCCAGCCCCTGCTTGCCCGCGCCCTCGACGAACTTCGGGCGCGCGTCGTTGATGACGCTTTCCTTCTTCTTCGAGATCGCCTTGATGAGCGTGTACGCCGCGCGCAGCGGGATGCCTCCCAGCTGGTTGGCGATCTGCATGACCTGTTCCTGGTAGATCATGATCCCGTAGGTCTCGCTCGTCAGGTCATCGACGATCGGGTGAACCTTCGGCACCTCCTGCTGGCCGTGCTTGCGCGCGTTGTAGTCGGGGATAAGGTCCATCGGGCCCGGGCGGTACAGCGCGTTCGCCGCGATGAGGTCCTCCAGCCGGTCCGGCTTCATCTCCTTCAGCAGCTTGCGCATGCCGCCGGATTCGAACTGGAACACGCCCGTCGTGTCCGCACGCTGGAACAGCCGGTACACGCGCGGGTCGTCGTAGGTGATCGCTTCGAGGTCGAGCGGGTCGGCCTGCGCCCGGATGTCCGCATCGGGCATCTCGTCCGGGCGGTCGTGGTACATCGCCTTCCAGATCTCGTCCTCGGGCAGCGTGTCGCGGATCAGCGACTTCGCGCGCTCGATGACGCTCAGCGTGCGCAGGCCCAGGAAGTCCATCTTGAGCAGGCCGATCTTCTCGCACGTCGGCCCGTCCCACTGCGTCACCACATCGTCGGTGCCGGCCGGGCGGTACAGGGGCACCACCTCGTGCAGCGGGCGCGTCGCCACGATCACACCCGCCGCGTGAACCGACGCGTGCCTCGCCTGCCCCTCGAGCACCTTGCCGGTGTCGATCAGGCGCCGGATATCCCGCGGCACGCCGTCGGGCAGGTGCTTGAAGACCTCGGACTCCGATGCAGCGTCGCCGTCGTAGATGCCCTTCAGCAGGGGCTCCTGCGCGAGCGCCTTCTGGAAGTTCATCTTCGGGTGCTCGGGTACCAGCTTGGCGATCGCGTCCACCGCCTTCAGCGGCAGGTCCATCACGCGACCGACATCGCGCACCGCCGCCCGGGCCTTGAGCGTCCCAAAGGTGATGATCTGCGCCACATGCCCGTACTTCTCGCGCACGAAGTTGATGACCTTCTGCCGACCGTCCTGACAGAGGTCAATATCGATATCGGGGTACTCCGAGCGGTCCGGGTCGGTGAAGCGCTCGAACAGCAGGCCGTAGTGCACCGGGCAGGCGTTCGACAGGCCGAGCACGTAGCCGACCATCGTGCCGACGCCCGAACCACGCGCCGTCGCCGGGATGCCGTGCTGGCGCGCCCAGTTCACGAAGTCCCACACGATCAGGAAGTACGCGCTGATGTCCTTGTCACGCAGGACCCCCAGCTCGCGATCCAGCCGGTCCATGATCTCGCCGGCCCGCTTGGCATCGTGATGCCTGTTGCCCTTGCGGCTGAGGATATGGTCGCCGTAGCGCCAGATGATCCCCGCCTCGCACAGCCGGCGCAGCACGTCGTCGCACTGGGCCTTGAGTTCGTCCTCGGTGTGCTCGCTCTCGCCGGGCTTGAACGGACGCACCGCGAAGTCGGCGCAGAACCGCTTGAACCACGCCGTGCGGTCCGGCTCGCCCTTGTAGGCCAGCTGCTTCTTCGGGTCCGGCGACACCGGCTCGACCACCGGCGCGTGGTTGCCGAACTCAAGCTCCACATCGCATCGCGCGGCGATCCGCACCGTGTTGTCGCAGGCCTCGGCGCCGACGGTCGTCTTGCCCTCCAGCCCGTCCCACTCCTCGCGGTACATCGCCGGCGCCTTGGGTGAGTCGAAGATCGCGCGCATCTGCTCCGGGCTCTTCACGTACAGCTCGGGCGTGTAGCGCATCCGCCCCGGCTCGTCCTTCTTCTTGCCCGTCGAGATGCAGATCAAGGTGTCGTGCGCATCCCATTCGTCTTCCTTGAGGAAGTGCGAGTCGTTGTCGCAGACGATCGGCAGACCCTGCTCGCGCGCCAGGCGGATCAGGTGCGGGTTGATCGCGATCTGCTCGGGCACGTGGTGCTGCAGCTCCACGAAGAAGCGGGGGCCCTTCTCCGTCGGCGCGAACACCTTCTGGTGCCACTCGCACACCTCGACCGCACGCTTCCAGTGCGCTTTGTCCTTGGTCTTCTCGTACTCAACCAGGTGGAACGCCAGCTCCGAGCCGAGGTGGCCGTTGATGACGATCAGCCCCTCGTGGTGCTTCTCCATGATCGCGCGGTCGATCCGCGGCTTGAAGTAGAACCCCGTCAGGTACGCCTCCGAGGCGAGGTACATCAGGTTGTTCCAGCCGGTCAGGTTCTCCGCCAGCATCACCAGGTGGTACCCGCCGTCGGCGACGCCCGTGTACGTCCGGTCGGTGCGGTCCTTGGCCGCGACGTACGCCTCGCAGCCGAGGATCGGCTTCACACCCTTGGCCCGCGCCTGCGTGTAGTACGACATCGCCCCGAACAGGTTGCCGTGGTCGGTGACCGCGCACGCACCCATGCCCAGCTCGGCGACGCGGTTGACCAGCCGGTCGATCCGGTTGCCGCCGTCGAGCAGCGAGTACTCCGAGTGCAGGTGCAGGTGGACGAAGCCCTTGCCCGATTCGGTCTTTGGCGGGGTCTGATCCGTCGTCTTCGCCATGGGGCTCCGTTCCCTCAGGGATGTGGGTAAGGTCGGGTCCTGTCCGGTATCCATCATACCCGCTGAGCCGACGATTCGGTCGCCTCCGACAGGCCATCCACATCCGCTGAGAAACCGCGTTCCCGCGGTGTTTTCGGGCGTTGCGGGGTCCGATATCTCGGCCAGTCGCGCAGATACTACCGGTTTTTCCGTCGGGTTCGATCGCGAGCGTGGCCGCCCCCGGGCGCCGGTGGCATGCTTGGCACGCACAGCACCGCCGGAACTCGCGGCGGCGTCGTCGAACGAGGAGAGAAACCGCGATGGGATACGGCACGCAGAGCCGCAAAGCGCTCTGGCTGATCGCGTCGGTCGGATGGGTCCTGTGCCATCCGACCGGCGCGAGCGCGGTCGATCCGTCCTCCGAGTCTGTAGATGCCGATCCCCAGAAACACGCTGTCGTCTGGTCCGACGCCGAACCGCGGCTCCTCGTCGCACCGGCCGACTTCCGCCTGGGCGGCTTGCGCACCCTCTCCCTCCGCGAACTGCTGGAGATCCGGCGCCCGTCCATGCTCGGCCAGTCCGTCCTCCGCGCCACCGGCCTGACCGGCGCGGTCCGTGCCGCGGCGTCCTCGCAGGCACACCCCGGTTCGATCTGGGTGATCGCCTCCATCGAGGCCGTCTACCACGCCGACCCGTCGCGCTATCGCCCCGAGCCCGAGGACGATCTCGCCCTGCGCATCGATGAACAGATCGTCCCGGACGACTCCTTCACGCCCGTGTCCGTGAGGCACATCCCGCGCCGGTCGAAGGACCTGTTCGTCGGCGTGCTCCAGAAACGCTGGGACGACCCGACCAACGACTTCCTGCCCTCGAAGATGAACGAGATGCTCGAGGCCTACCCCACTCCGGGGGCCGCAAGCCTGCTGCTGATCGCCGGCGCGTGCACTGCCGGGCGTCGCAGGCGATAAACCGCGATTCCGAGCGTTCACACCGCTTCGCGGAATCCCGCGCCCTCGAATCCCTACAATTGAAGCATGACCGCTGATCAGCAGCAGAACCCGTTCGCCGGCGCCGGATCCCCGTTCGGGGCCGCCAGCCAGTTCCGCACCGCCGCGCGAACGCGCTTCGTGCAGCTCCAGCGCGAGCAGTCGCTGCCCAAGCGCATCCTCGGCACGATCATCTTCCTGATCCTCGTCGGCCTCGGCGTGATCCTCGGCCTGTTCGCCCTCGTCATCGGCCTGATCGTGGTCGCGGTGCTCGCCGTGGTCATCGGCCTCCGTCGCCTGCTCGGCAAGCTCTCGGGCGGTTCCAGCGAAGGACGCAGCAACGTGCGCGTGATCCGGACGGGGCAGCGGTAGCAGTCCCCCAAGGGGGTGGCGTGGTCTGAGCGCAGCGAAGGCCACGTGGACGGCTGATCAAAGCGCCGGAACCGGATCAGGCTTGAAGTCAAAGTCTTTCGATGCCGACGACCAGCGCCATGCGCCGGTCCCGTTCACAAGCTCCGCACGGACGGGGTTGGAGTGGATGTACTCCAGCTTCTCCTCGAACTCCTCGCGCGAGAAAATGTTCCGGTCGAACCCGCCGCCCCGTTGCCAGAAGTGCGTCGTTCCGCGCGGGCTGGTGATGCGTTCAAGTATGCCGGCATCGCGCGATCTCCATTCGGCGAGGATCTCGCGAGCTGACGGCTCCTTGATCCTGCGCAGGATGTTGGGGACCGCAGCGCGTTCGACGTCCGGGTGCAGCAGCATGTGGATGTGGTCGGGCATGATCACCCATGCGAAGAGTCTGAATCCGCATTCCGCGCGAGCCTCGAAGATGTGACGCAGCACCACGTCGCGGGCGTCCGCTCCCTTGAGCAGCGGCATATGCCGGTAGCAGGACCAGGTCAGGAAGCGGAGGTGGCCCGGGCATTCGACCCGGGTGCGATGTCTGCGACGAGTCACGGTCATTCAGTCCCTCCCGTGGCCTTCGCCCAATCGGAGATTGGACTCAGACCACGCCACCCTTCAGGAACTTCTTCACGGCTCCACCTTCAACGCCTGAAGCCACGCATCGCGCAGCGCCTTCGTCACCTCGCCCGGCATGCCCGCGCCGATGGTCTTCGCCTCGATCGCGCGCACCGGGAGCACGCCCCAGCTCGAGTTCGTCAGGAACACTTCGTCCGCATCCAGCACATCGCCGACCGCCAGCAGGCGTTTGTCGCAGCCGATGTTCCTCGCCGCGGCGAACTCGATGATCGCCTTGCGCGTGATGCCGGGGAGCACCGGGCTCATCACATCGTTCTCTGATTCCTCGCCCCGCGCAAGCGGCGTGACCAGCGTGCCGTCGATCACCGCGAACAGGTTGGAGACCGCGCCGCCGCAGACGTGGTTGGTCACCTGCAGCACGAGCGCTTCGGCCGCGCTCTTGGTGGACGCGGTCTGCAGCTCGCGCAGGCGCCACCAGTAGTTCAGCGTCTTGTGGCCCTCGTGGAAGTTCAGCGGGTTGGCCTTCGCGTCGGCGACGGTGACCAAGACGCCCTTGTCGAACATGTCCTTCGGGTACTTCACCGCCGGCGTGACCGCGATGAGGATGGTCGGGTCCATCGACCGGCCCTCGCCGCGCTGCAGGAGGTTCAGGTCGCCCCCGGTCAGCGTGAGGCGGACGCGCGCATCGGTCGAGTCGGTCACCAGCCCGGTCTGCTCGACCACGTGCTCCACCGCCTCGGCCAGCGCGCCGGTGCGCAGTTGCTCGGTCAGTTGCAGCATCGACGCCGACTCCTTCAGGCGCGCCAGGTGCTGCTCGATCCGGAACACGCGCGGTCCGACATCGGTCATCGTCGCGTGCATCGTCTCGAACAGGCCCACGCCGTGCTGGAACCCGGCGTCGAACGCCGAGACTTTCGCCTCGTCGCGCGACAGCAGCTTGCCGTTGAGCCAGACCCAGTTCGAACTTTGGTTTTTCGTGCCTGCGACCACGCCGGTCCTTTCGCGTTGCTATGAATCCGTCGGTGTCGGGGACGGCGTGCGCCGGGGGCGGCGCGTCGAGCGCGGGCGCTTGAGCCCGCTGAACAGGAAGTACTCCATCAGCGCCGACGCGTCGTCGATGTGCAGGTCGCACTCGCGCGCTTCCGCCTCGCTGTACGGCCCCTGCACCACCGAGCGCACCCACGAGCCGCACATCGCGAACGGCACCGGGTCGCCCAGCGGCGTGCGCTCGTCGCTGCTCACCGTGCGGTCGCAGGCGACCATGCACCGGAAGCCCGGCTCGTCCGGGTTGGTCTCGTTGTCGCCCTCTTCCTCGAGGCGCGCCAGCAGCGGCGTGAGCACCGTGCGATCGATGAGTTCCAGCGCTTCGGCCTTGGCGTGGGCGTCGCCGGCCAGCGAGGCCTCCAGCGGTGCCGCCGTCTCGGCGATGACCAGGTCGTAGCGGTCCAGCGAGCTGCGCGCGTACTCGCCCAGCGAGGCGATGCGCTCCGCCGGCGTGTCGGCCTCGGGCAGCGAGATCCGGTCGATGGCCAGCGCATCGGCCAGCCCGATCGCGTGGGGCGAGCGGCTGACCATCGCCGCGCGGATGCCGAAGGTGTCCTCGAAGCGGGGCAGGCTCGCGTCGCCGGTCAGGGGCGTGCCGCTGATCCAGGCCATCGAGACCGGGAGCAGGCCGCTCTCTTCGCGCGTGCGGTTGATCTCGTGGGCGGCGAAGCAGGCGTGGCTGGCTTCCATGAACTCGGCGACGATCTCACCCGCTGCGCCCTCGGGGGCGTAGTCCTGCCACGACTTGCCGAGGATGGTCTCGGGCTCGACGCAGCGCAGGGGCGACTCGTCGAGCGCTTTGGCGATCGGCCCGCCGTGATCGACGAGCAGGTGCGCCCCGCGCGAGCCGACATGGACCGACAGGCGCTCCAGCAGTTGGGCCCGCTCCGGGAGCGTGCGCTTCCAGTGCGCGGCGAGGTCGGCCAGCAGCACGCGCGCTTCGGCGGTCGAGAGCTGCGCCGGCTGGTGCGCGAGCATCTCCGGGCGGTCGTTCTCGTCGCTCGCGGGCGATGTGCAGACGAGGTCGAGGCGCAGCGCGAGGTCGTCGGGCCCGAGGTCGATGCCCGAGGCCCGGGCCCGCAGCTGCCCGTCGCTGGGCGCTTCGGCGATGCCCATCAGCGTGCACAGCCCCGCGCCGGTCCCGGCAAACATCGGGTCGAGCACGGTCCGCGCGGTGCCCTGCCGACCGGTGGTGCTGACGCGGTCCATCGCCGGGGTGGTCGCGCTGACCAGGGGCGTGAGGGCGTCGAGCGACTCGACCGGCGTGTCGGCGCCGCCCGTCAGGATGACGATCGCGTACTTCACGCGCGCATCATACGCGCTCGCGGGCGTACACTCGAAACCATGCCCAACGACCAGACCACCACCAGCTCTTCCGCCCTCTCCGGCTTCGACCCAGACGCCGCGGCTAGCGCCGACGGCATCTTCGGCCTGCCCCACACCGAGGACGAGTCGCTCGTCGTCATCACCCCCGTCCCCTTCGACGCGACGACCAGTTACCACACCGGCACCGCGGCGGCGCCCGAAGCGGTCCACGAGGCCTCGATGCAGGTGGACCTGTTCGACCACCAGTACGGCCGGCTGTACGAGCACGGCATCTTCCTGCGCGAGGCGGATGAACAGATCTCCACTTGGAGCAACGAAGCCAGGGCCATCGCCGAACCGATCATCCTGGCGGGCGGCGAGGGCAGCGAGGGCGACCTCGTTAAGGTCAATGCCTACTCCAAAAAGGTCGAGGACTCGGTCTACGCGTCGACCAGGGCGGTGCTCGATGCCGGCAAGATCCCTGCGCTGCTCGGCGGCGACCACTCCACGCCGCTGGGCGCGATGCGCGCCGTCGATGACTTCGTCGGCGCTGAGAAGGGCAAGTTCGGCATCCTGCAGCTCGATGCGCACATGGACCTGCGCATCGCCTTCGAGGGCTTCGAGCAGAGCCACGCCTCGATCCTGCACAACGCGCTCGACCGCTGCACCAACCTGAAGCGCGTCGTCATGATCGGCATCCGCGACTACTGCGAGGCCGAGCTGAACCACCCGGCGCGCCAAGACGGCCGGGTCGTCACGCACTTCGACCAGGACTGGGCGCGAAGGCGCGCTGCCGGCGAGACCGTGATGGCGCTCATCGACGAGGCGATCCAGCAGCTGCCCGACGCGGTCTACGTCACGGTGGACATCGACGGCCTCTCGCCCGAGCTCTGCCCCGGCACCGGCACGCCCGTCCCCGGCGGCCTGAACTTCGGCGAGTACGCGCTGATCCTCGAACGCCTGGTCCGCGCGGGCAAGCGCGTCATCGGGTTCGACCTCGTCGAGGTCTGCCCGACCGACGGCGACCGCGAGTGGAACGCCTCGGTCGGCGCCCGAGCCCTCTACAAACTCTGCGGCTGCGCGATGGCGAGCCGGGGGGCGGTGGCGATGCGCTGACGCTTACGGGCAGACCTGTCCGAACGCCGCGAGGACGGCGTTGAGGTCGGCGAGGTCGACCACGCCGTCGTTGTTGGCGTCGCCGAAGCATTGGGCGGGGCAAGAGGCGTCGGCGCAGAGCGAGTCGTCGCCCTGGTAGGTGCCGCCGACGGCGTCGCAGGTGGCTTGGGTGAGTTCGACGCAGGATCCGTCGTTCAGGCAGCAGGCACCGGTCGAGGGTCCCATCTGGTCGCAGACGAGCAGCGCGCTGGCGAAGAGGACGCCGTCGAGGGCGTACTGGTCGGGTGTGTTGTCGCAGAGCACGGAGTTCGTGATGCTGGCGGTGATGCCAGCGGGCACGCGGAGTCCTCCTCCGACGCCGCCGGCGGTGTTGTTCGAGGCGTCGCAATCGCTGATCACGCACTCGGTTCCGAGTACGAGGATGCCTCCCGCGTCTCCGCTCGCGTGATTGGATATGAAGGAACAGCCCGAGGTGCTTGCGTCCTCGAGGATGATGCCGGCTCCGTCGTTCGCGGTGTTGTTCGTGAACACGCTGGAAGTCACGCTCACGCTGCCGCTGCTGCTCGTCGGCTTGAACGCATGGACGCCGCCGGCGGTCTCGGCGGAGTTCCCGTCGAACTCGCAGCCCGAGATCGTGGTGGTGCCCGCGGTTCCGGTGATGACCGCGGCGTAGATCGCGCCGCCGGATTCCGACGACGTGTTGCCGGTGAATGTGCACGAGTCGATGGTGATACCACCGGCGGAGCCATCGGCGAAGATCGCGCCCCCTGGTCCGGCGAGATTGGAGTTCGCGTCGAAGGTGCAGTTCCGGACCTCCGCGCTGCATCGCAGGTAGACCGTGCTGCTGTTGGCTGCACCGATCGTGTTTCCGGTGAACGCGCAGTCTTCGATCGTCAGATCGACGGTTTCCTGGTTCGTGCAGAAAACGGACGCGGTTCCGTTGTTCCGGAAGATGCAACCGATGATCGTGGTGCCGCTCATCGTCGAGCCGCTGACAACCGGCCTGATCCCTGACGAGTTGTTGTTGTCTTCGAAGACGCAGTCGCGCACGACCGGTGAACCGGAGAAGATCCCGAGCACATAGGCGTTCGGTATGACGCCTTCGACACCTCGGAAAGTGAAGCCTTCGATGACCGTGTCGGACTCGACATTCGCGAGTCTGGCGATTCCCACGATGCCGGTTGCTTCCAAGACGGTGACGCCGGCGCCGCCCGAGCTGCGGAGCGTGATCGCCTTGTCGTCCACGAGAGCCAGAATCGACGCCGACGAATAGGTTCCCGGCGCCACGATGATTTCGTCGCCGTCGACCGACGCGTCGATGGCCTGTTGGATCGTTGGGAAGTCGCCGGGGACGTTGATGATGTCAGCCCACGCGACCTGAGCGAGGAGCACGAAAAGAAGGGTGGTAAAGCGGGCGGTTCGGCTGGAAATCGGCATGGCGTATCTCGTTCGATGGGTGCTTCGGACCGGTGCCGTCGCTTACGGGCAAACCTGTCCGAACGCCGCGAGGACGGCGTTGAGGTCGGCGAGGTCGACGACGCCGTCGTTGTTGGCGTCGCCGAAGCACGGGGCGGGGCAGGAGGCGTCGGCGCAGAGCGAGTCGTCGCCCTGATAGGTTCCGCCGACGGCGTCGCAGGTGGCTTGGGTCAGTTCGACGCAGGATCCGTCGTTGAGGCAGCAGGCGCCGACGGGGTCGGATTCGGGGCAGGTGATGTCGCAGCCGAACACGTTTGAAGCGAGCAGGGCCCCTTCGAAGGCGAACTGGTCGGGCGTGTTCATGCAGAGGGTGGAGTCGAGGATGTTGAGGATGGCGAGGTCTTCCACGTAGATCCCGCCGCCGGACGCGGTGGCATCGTTCATGGACATCTCGCAGTCCGCAAAGGTTGACTGGCCGAACCCGGCGTACGCTGCGCCGCCCTTCCCGGTGGCGGCGTTGGAGGTGAAGATCGAACCGGTCACCGTGATGTCGCCGCAGACGATCGCGCCGCCGTCGGTTGTCGCGGTGTTCTGAATGAATGTGCAGCCGGTGAATGACCCGGCGTCGAGCGACAGGGCGCCTCCGGTCATCGCCTCGTTGTCGGTGAAGGTGCAATCTGTGAGCGTTGCGGAGACCGCGCGGACGCCGCCGCCGGGGCCGCTCAGGGCCGAGTTCCCGGAGAACTCGCAGTCGACGATCGGGGCGGGTTGAGCGAGGTAGACCGCGCCGCCGCCGTTGGCTTCCGTGGCGGTGTTGCCGTGGAACTGGGAGCTTTGGATGAAGGTGTCGTCGTACGCGCGCAGGCTGGCGATCGCTCCGCCGTACGGCGCGGTGTTCCCCTGGAACGTGCAGCCCGAGATCTGGCGGTTCTGGGAGGAGCCGCCGGGGTCGTAGATCGCACCGCCGAGGAGCGCGGATGAGTTGTCCTCGAAGGTGCAGCCCGTCACGGTGAACGACGCCGAGATTCCGACGAAGGCCAACGCTCCGCCGTCGTCGGTCGTGCTGTTGCCAACGAACAGCGTATCGGTGATGGTGAAGTTTCCGTTGGTATTGAAGACGTTGCCGATCGCCGCGCCGGGACCGGTTGAGATGTTGTTGCTGATGACGCACTGGTCGACGGTGAGGGTCGGGTTCGTGAACGCACTGTACTGCACCCCTCGCGTTCCGTTCGTGAGCGTGAGCCCGCGGAGGACCACCGGCTGGTTCATACCGAAGGGGGCACTGCAAACCGGCGATGCTCCGCCCGCATCCACGACCGTCGCCGCCGCGCCGTTGCTCCCCGTGATCGTCAGTCCGATGCCGGTGCGGAGCTCGAACGGAGCGTAGGTGCCCGGCCCGACGACGATCTCATCGCCGTCGAGCGCGGCGTCGATGGCCGCCTGGATCGTCGGGAAATCGGCCGGGACATGGATGATGTCCGCGAGGGATGTTGCGGGCAGCATCGCGCACGCGGCGAGGACTGATGCGGGCAGGACCCGACGGATGTTGCGGTTGTGCATGCGGGTTCTCCACGGAGGGCTGATCACGGATTCGGCTGCTGACACTCTGCCCCGGTATGCGGGAGGGGGCCACTGTTCAGGCGAGTTTCGGACGCGAAGCGCCCGGAAAAGGCCGCGATCCGTTGCGAGATCGCGGCCCAGCGTCGAGAAAACGGGATGTCCGGATCCAAGGTGAACCGGTGTCGTTGTTACGGGCAGGCCTGCCCGAAGGCCGCGAGGACGGCGTTGAGGTCGGCGAGGTCGACGACGCCGTCGCCGTTGGCGTCGCCGATGCAGTCGGGCACGCTTGGTACGACCGCGAGGACCGCGCCGTTGGTGGTCTGCGGCCCGTCGGCGAATGTGACGACGCAGTCGTAGATACCAATGTCAGCACCGTCGGCGTTGGCGATCTGGAGCGTGTCGGTGGTTGCGCCGGAGATGTCGCCGCCGTCGATCAGGTCCACGCCGTCGCGACGCCACTGGAAGGCCAGCGCATCGGGCGCTTCGATCGAGAAGGTGACGGTGTCGCCCTCGTCCACGATCTGCGCGTTCGGATC
>Ga0070727_10000628_pt1 | contig 42279 bp, 39 predicted proteins | sample tdAd472_FD_66722 | JGI IMG/M metagenome (GOLD analysis project Ga0070727, IMG submission 66722) | Marine sediment microbial communities from the Atlantic coast under amendment with organic carbon and nitrate - tdAd47.2 | ecosystem: Environmental > Aquatic > Marine > Coastal > Sediment | place... | reverse complement strand
TCACAGCACGCGACGATGTCGGCGTCCCCGCCCTGTCCATCCTTTATGTACTTCACTCCGGGGAGCCAGAAGAACCCGCGACTGGTCAGACTGCGAAGAAATCGTCCGGCAAGAACGATAGGAACGATGCCCTCATTTAATGAGCGCTGAACGGGAGGTGACAGCGAGTAACCGATCGGAACTTTCTCCGAAAGCAGCACGCGATTGCCACAATTGGGACAAATGACTGGCTTCTGAATACTGAGTTCTTGAGAAAACCAGGACTGTCCGCAGCGTCCGCATGGGCCAATCCGCCAACTCCGTACAAGAATTGAACGATCAGTCCAGTGCTCCAGATAGGAGCCTAGCGTAAGTTGCTCGGGAATCTCCCCGCTCGCGTGTTCCGCAAATCGCCGATGAACGAGTCTCCTTGTGCGTTCCGAACGGCGAAGGTTCAGCTTGTCCACGCGTCCCAGGTAGTCGTCGATGGGGAGATCACCACCGCCGAGTTTGCAGATGCCCCTAATCTGACCAGGGAGTAGCGTTTTCCCCGAAAATGCCTGAATGATTTCTCCCGATTTACCTGACAAGGCGTTGGCAGCCCCAAGGATGCCACCGAAGCGTTCAACCGTCGGGTTGTAGCTACTCCGCTTTTCGTCGCGAATGGGCTCGTAGCCGCCCTCCCGAATGAGTTCCTCAAGGACTTCTTCCGATTCCGGAACATAGAATCGAACAATGTCTTTGCTGAAACTGCAGCGTGCGTTGATGGAATCGACACCAGCACCGAACCGGTTAACGACCGCATGCTCAAAGTTTGGAGGGCACGGCCCATTAAGAATCTCTGGAATCACCGGCGATGACGGTAGCTGCATTTCACCGATCGCACGGTGACTGCCTGCCTCATGGACAAGATCAACGTACCAGCAATCGGACTGATTCAGAGTCGGAAGGGCCTCTGGCTTCGGGGGAACAAACGCGATTTTCTGGTCATCGCGTTTGACGGACCATATTATCTGCGACTCGTAGGGGACGACGCGTGGAATACGGTTTCGCGGAGTCTCAAAGTCGACGTACTCAATCGAAGTCTCACTAAGAGCCTCCTTCAGGCTGTCAGCAAACGCCGTACATTCAGATTCGCTAACTGTCAAAGAGGTGACAACGCAGTAGTTTGACACGTTATCGAAGCGGCTCAGCCAACGGGCTGCAGCTTCAGCGAGTTGCACGGTGCCTGACTGACCGTGCGGAACGGGAAGAATTCGCGATGTTTCGTCCGGGTCACCGACGCTGCGAAGATTCCAGAAAAGCGAAAGGTCAGAAACGCTGTCTCCCACGAGTACGACAGTCGGCTCTGGTGACGGCGTCTGAATCTGGTAGCTGGAAAGTCCAAAAGCGTTGGCATCCAGCCATGTCTGGTTGTCGTTCTTCCAGAAGTCCGTGCACAGATCGACAAAGGCGACTGCGTCATCAGACTCGAAGTCGAGGATATCGTCTCGGAAATCTTCGCGAAGCTGTGGCGGATGTACTCCGAACATCGCAGCGCAGTACGGAGCCAGCGCAAATGACCGATCGACAGAGACGGTAATCAACGGACGCCTGAACCGCGATCGCTCATGCCGGGCTTTGAACATGGCGTAAACAGCGTGATCACCATGTATGAAACCAGCCTGATTTGCCGTACGAATGTCCTCCGCGATGTCCGAGTCCAGCGAGCAAAACTGACGAGGTTGACAGGCTTTGCTGACGGTCTGCCCCCACTCCTTTACGGAGATTCCGACTCCGTAAACACAATCAGGACGCCAGTACCCAAGCCGAAACTTCGTGAGTGCATCGGGAGAATCAGCGTTGACGGGCAGAATCAGGCTGTAGCGTCCTCCCCAGAGTTGACTCAAGAATCGCATCACTCTGATGAGGTCCTCAGAATCCGCTGACGAATTGATCAGGACCACGACTCGAACTGGGCGGACGCGTAAGCTGATAGGGAAATTCATGACTTCGCCATCTCTCTTAATGAAAAGCGAGAAATTCGAGTAACGTCAGAAACGAGCGAACACGGGGAACGCAAGAAGTGTTCCGTGGTATGAGGAATTTGACCAGTACAACTGGCGATCCGGCTGGAGTGGGTCTCAAGTCTCGCACCCTTGCAGTGACCGCGTCAGCAACGGCGGGGCGGCGAGAGTTGTGACCATCATGGTGGCCACGAGGGCCGAGTAGGTCGACGTGTTGAGGAGCGGCTCGCCGTTGATCGTCAGTGCCAGGCCGATGCCGGCGAAGATCAGGCCGACTTCGCCTCGCGGGATCATTCCCAGGCCCACGGTCAGACGGTTCACTCCGTTAGAGCGGACACCCAGGCCGCAGACGAGTTTTCCTGCGATGGCCACGGCTGACAGGATCGCTGTCAGGCCGACGACTCCCGGATCGCCGAAGCTGGACAGCTCGACTCGGAAGCCGGTCATGACGAAGAAGATCGGGGTGATGAAGTCGGTCAGCGGACGGAGCAGTTCGTGCAGGGGCTGTTCGCCGTGTTCGCTCAGCTCGCGGTACTGGGCGGACTCCAGGATGAGCCCGGCGGCGAAGGCTCCGATTAGAGGAGCCAGACCGGCGTAACTTGAGGCCCAGGAGAAGCCGAAACACATCGCCAGGGCCGTGCAGATCAAGAGGCCGTGTCCGTGAAGAAGGCTCGCCGTGTGGAACAACTGACGGCTGATCCACGGGCCGAGCAGGATCGCCAGTGTTAGAAACCCACCGGCCTTCACCGTGATCAACAGCAGGGCTCCGAAACCGCTCGCGGCGTCGGACGAGCCGGAGGACGTGATCAACGCCTGGACTACGCTCAGGACAATCAGTGCGAGGACGTCGTCGATGACGGCTGCTCCCAGCACAATTTGCGACTCGGCGGAATCAGCTCGACCGAGGTCCTCAAACACGCGGGCTGTGATACCGACGCTGGTCGCGCACAACGCGGCTCCGAGAAAGACGTGCAGAGGCCAGCCAGCATCCGGCAGCAAAAGATGAGCGCTGCCCCAGCCGATCAGGAACGGCGCGATCACGCCCAGCGTTGCCACGAAGCACGCGGAGATACCGACGCGACGCATCCGCGTGGCGGAGTTCTCCAGACCAACCTGAAACATCAGCAGCAGGACACCGATCCGAGCGAGAGCATCGATCACGATGCCGGCACAGTGTTCGACATCGGCAAGGTGCAGCCGGCCATCCTGTGGCCAGTCGACGCGGAGGAACTCCAACCCGGTGAAACCGGTCAGCGCGAGGTTGCCCAGCAAGACTCCCACAATCAGTTCACCCAGTACGGACGGCTGCCCGAGTGACTCGAAGATCGATCCGCCGATCCGTGCCGCCAGCACGATCACGACGATGGCCAGTAGAACTCCAGCAATGGGGGAATGAGACGAGAGCCCAGTGTCCAGAGTCGAGAGCAGTGAGACATCGGCACTCATCACAAACCTCCGTCCGCGTCCCGCCGAAGCCCCCGTGAACTCTCAACTCTCGACCCTCAACTCACAAATACGGGCAGTGGATGCCGAGCGACTCGTAGAACGCATGCGGGACGGGCGTCAGGATGAGCAACAGGATGACGAACGAGACGACTCCCAGTGCCTTGCGTCCCGGATCGAGCTGGATGAGATCGTTAGCTGAGGCGATCCCTTTGCCGCCGGCCATGAAGAACGCGATTAGCGCCCACATCAGCAGTCCGCTCCACACGAACAGCCCGAGGAAGAACAGGCATGCCAGTGCGACTGTGCTGATGCTGGCACTGCGGCGGATGCCGAACATTGCGTCGGCGATGTGTCCGCCGTCGAGCTGGCCGATCGGCAGCAGATTCAACGCCGTCACGATCAGGCCGAGCCAGCCTGCGAACGCCAGCGGGTGCAGAATGAGTTGATGTCCCTGCGAGATCGCCTCTCCGAGTGACAGCTTCGCCAGGAACGCCAGCAGCACCGAAGAACCGACTCCCGTTCCGTGATGGTGCATAATGCCGACATTCGCCGCAGCGTCTCCCGCCGCTTCGACAATCTGCGACTGACCGAGACCAATCAGAAGTGCCGGGACCGCGAAGACAAGTCCGGCCAGCGGTCCGGCGACAGCCACATCAAACAGAGCCTTGCGATTCGGCGGCAGCGACTTCATGCGAATGAACGCCCCGAATGTGCCGAGGGCGAACGGGACTGGAATGAAGTACGGCAACGTCACGTTGACTCCATGATGCCGCGCCGCGAAGTAGTGGCCGAGTTCGTGGGCTCCGAGGATCAGCATCAGCGTCAGCGAGTACGGCAGCCCGGCGGTGAATCTGCCGGGCTCTTCCAGCAGGTTGATGCCCTGATGCAGGGCTCCGGCCCAGGTGGTCGTGGCGATGGCGGCGATGAACAGCAGCAGGTGCAGCATGGGGCCACTGCCGGGACGCGGGTCATCGAGTCGGCCGGGAACAATGACCAGTCGTGGCTGGCCGAACTCGTCCTCCTGGAGCAGCGGTGTGGCATTGCGATCCGCCAGCCGTTCGCGCATCTGCTCGTAGACGGCCTGAGGATCTCCGTTGATGAACTCCCCGTCGATGACTTTCGCATCACCAACCCATCGCTGATGCGAGGACTCGAATACGGAACTCGTATCAAAGTCATCATCCGCGTTGGCATCAGTGACATCAGACCCCGTCGGCTGTGAAGACCGTCGATCCTGGTCGGCGTGACAGTCCGACATCAGATGCGACGACATGGCCATCCAGCACAACAGCATCATGAGGAGCAACAGCACCGGGCTGATCATGATGCCTGCGGCGGCGAGTCCGTAAATAATAAGGATTGGCAGCAGGCAGCAGATCACCATCCAGAACGCCGCTGATACTTGATGACTCGATGATCGCTGACTCACAGACACACTCCTCAGACAGGGGGACAACGTGCCGTCCCTTGTGGACTTCACGCAGCCCACAAGGGACGGGACCACCGCAACCCGGTCGACCTCATCGACCGGGTTGCAAGGCAGGGCAATTCCATCCACACGACACTACTTCTTCTTCGTTTTCGGCGAGCCGGGATGCTGACGCTGCATCACCCGGCTGTAGGTTTTCTTTGCCTTCTGCAGTTCGGTGGTGATGATCTGACAGCAGTGCATCACCATCTTGCCATCCACAGAATCCTGCTTGCAGGCTTCCATGCACGCGGCATGCTGGTCCGCGGCGGTGGAAAGACCCTTACTGATGCTGTCGAGGTCCTTGAATGTCTCGGCGTCCTTGTCGGTTCCGGCCTGCTTTTTCGCATCAGCCACCCGCTTCTGAGCTGCCGAAAGGTTGCGGCCAAGTTCTTCCGCATGCAGTTTCGCTTCCGCTGGATCGATCGACTCAGCTTCTTCGGCGTACTGCCGCAAATCCTGTGAGTAGTCCAAGGCGTGATCGATTCGCCGCTGAGCCGCTCGATGGGTCCAGTAACCCTTTCCTGGTCGCTGTCGCCTTTCCGCTATAGAACCGACCTTCTGGGCATAAAGAGATCTGGCACCAGCCGCCACACTGCCTACGGCAAGACACCCACCGAAAACAAATTCCCGTCGTTTCATTTTGTACTCTCCTGACATAACGCTCTCTTCAGAGCAAGGAACCACTTTCAGGCAGTTAACCGAGCACTCCCACGAGACGCGATAGTCTGCCAGGAATCTGCCGGAGCCGAACACACGTCGGCAGGTCCATGTGAAAGCACTTTCTGTACCAACAGTTTTTACGCCGCGATTCGAGTTCCACGTGCGGCCCGGACTGACGAGCAATGAGCCAACTCGCTCATCTGCTTGGGCGATTTCGCCCCGCGCGAGTCCCGATTAGCGACGCTCGGTGTTCGAGTGCCTGAGTGAAACAGTCCATTCACGCTCAACGAACGATGTCAGTCGACCGTGCTCCGGGTATCCTCTGCGTGATGATTTCGGCATGGCCTGTGCGGTGAGGAGTTCGCAAGAGACTTCTCGGGACTCACACGATGGAAAGAAGCTGATGGCAAAAGACCCAATCTGTGGCATGACGGTCGATGAGGCAACGGCGCTGTCGTTCGAGCTGGAGCGACAGATCTTCTACTTCTGCAGTGAGCACTGCCTGACGAAGTTCATGACCAGTCCGGAGCTGGAATCGGCCGATGCCGTCGCTGGAGTTTCTGAGCAGTCCGACAATGAACCGGGAAATTCCTGCTGTCACCACACAGAGGCCGAAGACCATCAGCAGCACGCGGCACCGGAATCTCACGCCGTGATTGGCGACTCGGCCAGCTACACGTGCCCAATGCACCCGGAGATCGAGCAGGACCATCCGGGGGCGTGTCCGAAGTGCGGCATGGACCTCGAACCGAAGTCGGTAACGGCGGCGGCTACTAGTGAGGACGAGTCTGAGCTGACGGCGATGGCGCGGCGATTCTGGATCGGTCTGGCCCTGACTCTGCCGGTGTTTCTGCTGGCAATGCTGCCGATGATCGGTGTGCCGCTGGAACACTGGATTGGGACGCCGGTGTCCCGCTGGCTTCAGTTTGGGCTCAGCACGCCGGTCGTGCTATGGGCCGGATGGCCGTTCTTTGTCCGGGCGGGACGATCCCTGACGACCTTCAACCTCAACATGTTCACACTGATCGCGCTCGGCACAGGAGCAGCGTATGCCTACAGCGTCGTCGCCGTGCTGATGCCGGACATCTTTCCGGAATCGTTCCGGCACGGCGGCTCGGTCGAGCTGTACTTTGAAGCGGCGGCGATGATCACCGTGCTGGTGCTGCTCGGGCAAATGCTCGAACTGAGAGCCCGACGCCGCACCAGCTGCGCCATCCGAGAACTGCTCTCGCTGGCTCCGCCGACCGCTCGTTTGGTGCGCGACGGTGAGGAGACTGAGATTCCCCTCGAACACGTTCATCGCAGTGACCTGCTGCGGGTCAGGCCAGGCGAAAAGGTCCCGGTCGATGGCAAACTTGTCGAAGGCAGCAGCTCTGTCGACGAGTCGATGATTACCGGTGAACCACTGCCGGTCCGCAAGGAGTCCGGCGACAGTGTCATCGGGGCGACAGTTAATCAGACCGGGTCGTTCCTCATGCGAGCCGATCGTGTTGGCAGCGACACGCTGCTGTCGAAGATCGTGAACATGGTGGCTGAGGCTCAGCGCAGCCGGGCTCCAATTCAACGAGTCGCTGATCTGGTTGCGGCCTGGTTCGTGCCGGCCGTCGTCCTGGTGGCGGTCGTGACCTTCATCGCCTGGGCTACGATCGGGCCTGAACCTCGTTTCGCGTACGCACTCGTCAACGCCGTCGCCGTGCTGATCATCGCGTGTCCGTGTGCCCTGGGACTGGCAACACCCATGTCCATCATGGTTGGCGTCGGACGCGGTGCGAAAGAAGGTGTCCTGATTCGCGATGCACAGGTCCTTGAAGTCATGGAAAAGGTCGACACACTGGTTGTCGACAAGACGGGAACTCTGACCGAAGGCCGACCGCGACTGACCGAGTGTGTCCCGGCAGACTCATTCACCGAGACTGAACTGCTCCGCCTGGCAGCAGCAGTGGAACGTCACAGCGAACACCCGCTCGCATCGGCCATCGTGTCCGGAGCCGCGGAACGCGGAGTCGACCTGTCCGACGTGATTGATTTTCAATCGGTCACCGGATCGGGAGTGTCCGGCGACGTTGACGACCGCCGTGTCTTTGTCGGCCGCCAGTCGTTTGTGACAGAGAACGGTTGCGGCGTCTCCGATGAGATGGCTGCTCGCGCCGACGAGCTGCGTTCGCTTGGACGAACCGTGATGTTCGTTGGAGTCGATGCACAGTTCGCGGGACTCGTGGCTGTCGCCGATCCCATCAAAGAATCGACACCGGATGCGATTCGGCAACTCCACGCGCTGGGACTGCGAGTCATCATGCTCACCGGTGACAACGAGCGCACGGCACGCACCGTCGCCGACCAGCTCGGCATCGACGACGTCGAAGCCGGCGTGCGACCGGAAGACAAACACGACCGAGTCAAGGCTCTGCGAGCGTCCGGCCACATCGTGGCAATGGCCGGCGACGGGATTAACGACGCACCGGCGCTGTCTGAAGCCGATGCAGGCATCGCGATGGGAACCGGCACGGACGTCGCGATGGAAAGTGCCGGCGTAACGCTGGTCAAAGGCGACCTGCGGGGTATCGTTCGAGCGGTCGCACTGAGCCGGGCTGTGATGCGGAACATTCGCCAGAACCTGTTTTTTGCCTTCGGTTACAACGCTCTGGGAGTGCCCGTCGCGGCCGGAGTCCTCGTCCCAATCTTCGGACTGGGGGCACTGCTCAACCCCATGATCGCCGCCGCCGCAATGAGTTTCAGCTCGGTCTCCGTGATCAGCAACGCACTCCGACTGGGGCTGTCCCCTACCGTGGAAGAATGAGCGAATGTTTGAGGTAAGCCAAAGCCACGAACCAGGGCAGTGGTTGACTCCATAACGATGGATTGAGGACAGAATGGAAATTGTTCAAGCAGTGATACTCGGTATTGTTCAAGGCATTGGCGAATTTCTGCCAATTAGCTCGTCCGGTCATCTGGTTATTGTAGGGGAGCTGTTGGATGGTGCCTTCCAGACCACAACGAGTAGTTCTGACAAACTGTTGCTCAACGTTACGCTACATGCGGGCACGCTGTTCGCAATTCTGATCGTTTATCGTGAGGCGATCTGGAAATTGCAAAAACAGTTCGGCGTTTGTCTTTTGCTCGTCGTAGCTTCGATTCCCGCGGGAGTGCTTGGCGTTACCTTTCGCGAGTTCTTCGAAACGGTCTTCGCAACTCCGCTGGTTGCAGGTGTCGCGCTGTTCGTTACTGCGGGGATGCTGTTTTGCGGGCATCGATTCGAACGCGGTAATATTGATTACGAGCAACTCGGATGCGGGCAGGCACTGATGATTGGTCTGTGCCAGGCAGGGGCTCTCATCCCAGGAGTCTCACGCAGCGGAAGCACGATTTCCGCTGGATTGATATGTGGACTCACGCGTGAATCTGCAGCCGCGTTTTCGTTTCTTATGGCGATCCCGATTATGGGAGGTGCGGTGCTGATCGAAAGCCTGTCAGTAATCTCGGGCGACGTCACGGTTAAGGCGCCGATGGCTCTGCTTGCTGGTGGTACAACGGCTTTCGTGGTCGGTCTGGTGTCTCTGCGATGGCTGGTGGGAATCATTGCGCGCGGGCGACTGCACTGGTTCGCATTCTACTGCACAGGAGCTGGGACGTTGACAGTTGTCTGGCAGCTTCTCAATTCGCAACATCTGTTTAGTCAATAGGCTCACCCGTTCCGACTGAATGCGTCTGGTGATCATGCTTACACAATATGACCTGGCATGACGGATGAGGTGCTCCACCATAGAGGACTGGTGCGTAGGAACCAGGCGAACTCTGATGCAGAGTCAGCGAGGAGGCCTGGCGCCCATGTGTCACACACGACACTGCGGTCACCCCTATACAGCGAAATCCAGAAAGCCATCGCCAGTCGGCGACGGACTCGGCAGTTTGATATCTCCTGCCTGCAATCCGCCCGCATCAACCATCAACTGATCGAGCACCGCGCGAGATTCAAAAGGCGAGTTACATCCTGAGTCTACACCGTGGCCGAACAGTGCGAGGTGACGACGTGCTCCACATGACCGAGGAATCGAGCGCGTCATTTGCCTGCGCCACGATGTCAGGTCGCTCGCGCCGGGAATCGCCCATCACGTTAGATTAGACAGCAGTGGGAATGCGAGCGGCACCGCTCATAAATAGTCGCTCGAAGGGCGTTTTCGCCTCAACAGCAGGTCGCGTTTCTGGACGCCGTTTGACCAGGCGGAGCAGACCAACATCCACCGGTACTGTTTCCCTACCGTTTGGGAGAGCGATGCGCCGCGGCTCCTTACGAGTGTGAAGGAGCAATCGCAAGTACCACACGGCGTCTAATGTTCTACAGGTCCAGGTCGGCACCGCTGAGATACCAGCGCTGGACATCGAACAACTCCGGCTCGGCGTCGCGAAGCGTCTCGGCATCTCCGTAGACGAAAGTCTGGGACCGTTCGGGACGAGACTTGAAGCCGAATCTCTGCAGCCGCTCTGCGATCAGGTCCATGCCGAAATACATCCATGTGATCGCCGTGGGGCGACTCTCGTGCTTTCGCATGTGACTGAGGAATTCGCTCAACAGACAATCCAGAGCCGGCGTGCCGTCAAACATGACGTCGGCGACTTCGATTGTGGAGTTCGCAAGAACTTCAAAGACGATGTAGCCGATGAGTTCTCCCTGGGCGTCAGCCATCCAGAAGGTTTGAAACGTTGACTCCTGGCCTCCGTAGAATCGCCATGTCAGGTAGTCGGAAGTCCTTTGCGTCGCGATCGGGAATTGCGAGCGAACACGTTCCCAGAGTCGGTCGAATCGCGAATCAAACTTGTGTTCGAATCCCACGGTCACTTCGGCTGCCCGGCGAGAGTACGTTTCGCGCGAACTCAGACGCAGCCCGGCATCGACCAGTGGAGCAGTCATTCTGGTCAGCGTCTCCGACCGCAGCCGTTTCCTGAGTTGCGACTCGGACCTGAGTATTTTCACCCAGCGTTGTGCGGTCCCGACGGGCTTGCAGCCGGTCCGTCGCAGAAGTGCGACCGCGTCTTCTGTGATTCCAAGTAAGAGCGTTCTGTCGCTTTCTTTGAGTGACCTCAGTAACGCACGCTGCATACGAACGGCTGGCCCGGCACTGCGATACTCCCTGTCGACGGCGAGGTTTCCAATCTGTCCCACGTTATGGACCCTGCCGCCGAGGCTCAGTTTCTGTGCATGAAGACCGAATGCACCGCGGATTGCGTCACCATCCGGCCGGTAGACCCAAATTTTCGCGACTTCGTACGGGTTCGTGAGATAATTCTCAAACCGCTTGTGAGCATCACCAAAAGCCCGGCACCAGACCGGCTCGATCTCCGCCCGGTCACGTTTCAGGTCAGCGAGTTCGATTGTCTCGGCACACGTCGAAGGCGACGGGTTACTAATAACAGCCTGATTCATAGCAGCGGTATCCTTTGCTCACACCGGTCTCGCACTCAGAATCCCGAGCAGATTACTCCAGCACGCGATCGATCAGTTCGGGCGAGCGGTGCAGGTAGTTCGTTGCCTTTCGTTTGGAGACGATGTCGCTGTAGACAAACTCCACCTGATCAACGCTCAGTCCGATTCCGACCGCAACGTCTTCAGCGTCGAAGCCGTGATTCAGACCGAACAGGCAGCAATCGAGCTGGTCGTACGGAACACTGAAGAAGAATTCTTCCTGGCTCTGCGGCAGTGAGTACGTGTCAGTTGTCGGCGGACGCATCCGAATCACTTCGGGGACGTCGAGATATTCGGCCAACTGATAGACCTGCGTTTTGTAAAGATGCGCGATGGGCTTGATGTCGGCCGCCCCGTCGCCCTGTTTAACGAAGAATCCCTGGTCGTATTCGAGCCGGTTGGGAGTCCCGACGACGGCATATCGCAGCCGGTCCGCGTGGTAGTATTCCATCATCTTGCGACACCGCTGCTTGAAATTCGTAGCGGCGACGATCGTCTGATAGGCATCGAGCGTCAGTCGGGCCTGTTTGCGGTCGCCGTCCGGCGACTGCACGACGACACTGGACAGACTGAACCGTGCCCCCTGCAGTAGAGGCGGCAGAACGAGTTTGCTCTTCCAGTCCGGCTGATACTCCGGGATGACACTCTGAATGGCGACATTGCGGCGTTGATAACAGCCAGCTCCGTCGAGCATCGGCGTGATGTCTTCAATGATTGACTTCACACCCAGCGATTCTGCCAGCAGTTCGCCCAGTGCAAGGCTGTCGTCTTCGGAGTCCCGCTCCGGCATCATGATTCCGAAGACCCGCTCCGGACCGAGTGCCCTGACGGCCAGCGCCGCGCACACGGTCGAGTCGATGCCGCCGGACAGGCCGAGAACGAGGCCTTTGCGTTTGAAGTCCGCAGCTACGGTTTTCCGCATCCAGTCGCAGAGGCGATCGACCTCGGCCTCAGCATCGAGGTGCAAAAGATCGCGGGAGAAAGTTTGTGTCGCGACAGTCATTGTTGTTGTCTCCAAATACGCCTGGCTTTCTACACCAGAACCTTTTTATCGATTTTTCCATTGGCGGTTCTGGGCAGCACATCCCGAAACTCGACCTGCTGCGGAACCATGAAATCTTCCAGGAACGAACGGCAGTGAGACTGCACGTCACGAACACTCACCTCGGCTTCGGGCTGCAGCCGCACAACGGCTCGCACGGCCTGGCCAAGCACGTCGTCTTCCACGCCGACAACGGCGGCTTCCGCGATCTGTGGGTGCTGGTGGAGGACGTCTTCGACTTCGCGGGGACTGACCTTCTCGCCGCGGCTCTTGATGATGTCGTCCTTGCGGCCGACCCAGTACAGAAACCCGTCTTCGTCTGATCGGAACAGGTCCCCGGTGTGAAGCCACAGCTCGTGCGGAATCTTCCCTGGCTTCAGTCGTTCTGCGGTCCGTTCCGGAGCCTCCCAGTACCCCTTCATAACGTTCGACCCGCGAACGACCAGTTCGCCGACTTCGTGCGGGCCAAGTTCGCGGCCGTCGTCGTCGAGAATCATCGTCTCGCAGTTCGGCATTGCGATGCCCACGGAGTCGGTCCGCCGGTCGATTTCTTCCGGCGGCAGGTAGCTGACCCGCTTGCACTCGGTCAGACCGTACATCGAGTAGATCGTCACATCGGGCAGCAGTTTTCGCAGCGTGGTGATGTGCTCGACCGGAAATGCGGCGCCGGTGTTGCTGAAGTAACGCAGCTTCGACAGGTCGTACTTCTTCAGGTCCATCTGCAGCAGGATGGCCACGATCGTTGGCACGATCGGGAACCCGGTGACTCCCAGATTGACAATGCGTTCCAGAACCGCGTGCGGATAAGTGAACGAATTTTCGAGGACGAGTGTGCCACCGAAGTTGCAGCACATCAGCCATTGATACAGGCCGTAGTCGAAGCTGAGTGGCAGAACATTGATAACAACGTCGTCAGCAGTATTACACAGGTACGTTGTAATTGACCTGTTCGCCGCGACCATATTTGCATGAGTCAGCATTACGCCTTTGGGGTTGCCGGTTGATCCCGAGGTATAAACCAGCGCGGCCAGGTCGACGTCGATGCAGCGCTTCGTGGGCGGTGTGACGCTGTCGCAGTGTTCGCCGACGAGGTCGTTCCATCCGGTCAGCGGATGCGTGCAGTTGGTAACATCATCCGGGTTACCAACCACGATGACGTTTTGCAGATGCGGCGTCTCGGACCAGATGGACTCGCAGCCACGCAGACGCTTGCTTTGTCCAATGATGCAGGCGGCCCGCGAGTTGTTCAGCAGATACGTCAGCTTGTCGGGCTTCGTCGTGGGATTGGCCATGACGAACACGGCTCCCGCTTTGAGCACGGCCCACACGCCGACTGCGGCCTCGACGCAGTTGTCGAGAAACAGCACGACACGATCACCACGCTGCACACCACGCGTAATCAGACCGTGGGCGAGTTGATTCGCTTCTGTTTCGATGTCGCGATAGGTGAACTGCCGAGTGCCGCAGATTAACGCGACCTTGTCCGGAGTCCGCGCCGCAGTCTGTTCGAGAAACTCTTCAAGTTGCATGGGTTGTGTTCCATATCGGAAACCGAAGTCCGCCTGTAGTAGCCACGCTCGCCAGAGCGTGGTCGCGCCACTGTCTCGCGACGGTGGGCTACGATGTGATCCCTATTTGGCTTCTTCCACCTTGGCCTCAATGAAAGTGATCAGGCGGTTGATCGAGTCGAGGTTGTCCGGCACGAGTTCTTCGTCTTCGACTGTGACGTCGAACTTGTCCTCAATGAACGTGACCAGTTCGAGCACGCCTGTGGAATCAATGAGCCCCTCTTCCAGCAGCGAGTCATCGCCGTCCAGCGACACGTTGGTGCGGCCAAAGAGGAAGTTGTCGGTCACGAATTCACGAACGTCGTTTTCAATCGCGGGCATGTTGTTGTTCTTTCCTGATAGTAGAGTGGTTAGTCACACGGGGACCGTGTCCGGCACATCGACCGGCCGTCCCTTTACAAACTGTTCCACAACAAGCTGAGTCGACAGCACGCCGACCAGCGCCATGTTGTCTTTCGCGCCGATCGCAGCTCCACGGCGAGCCTTCTCCACCAGCTTGTTGACTGCGCCGGGATCGAAGAGCCCTGCGTCTACAATCGCGGACGGCGAGAGCATCGCGTCGACATACTCGAAGCGGGCTATTCCAGAGTCGGTGTCGAAGAAGCTGTGCGCATCCGGTGCCCGGTAAGGCTGCTTGGCACGCTGGCGGATTGAATCCGGCACGAGATGTTTCGTGGCGTTCTTGAGAATGTGCTTCTCGTCGAGGCCCGCCATCTTGAGTCGCGACGGCAGCTTTGCGCCGAACTCGACCAGACGGTGATCGAGGAACGGGAAGCGGCCCTCGATACTGTTGGCCATTGCCATGCGGTCGCCCTGCGATGACAGGATGTAGCCCGGCATCAGGCCTCGCGTCTCCAGGTACTGCGCCTGCGCGAAGGATTCCCACTGCCGGAACGCGGCCGGCAGTTGTGCCTCGGCCCCGATCAGTGGATCGTGGTCGAACGTGGCCGCCAGAACTTCCGGCATGAAGAAGGCTTTCAGTTTTCCGGTCAGTTCGAATCGCGGTAGATGTGAGAAGAACGGATGTCCGACCGTCTCCGGCTTCACTCCGAAGAACGCTCGCAGATACGCCGGTGGCTGCGACTGAATGTTCTTCATGTACGGGTACAGCCGCTGGAGCAGCAGCGGTCGCACCCGCGATTCCGGCAGCCGGGACCAGAAGCGACGTAGCTTCGCCTCTTTGAAAATGTCGTAGCCGCCGAATGCCTCGTCCGCTCCTTCGCCGGTCAGGACCACCTTAATGCCCGCGTCACGCACGAGTCTCGATAATAGAAACATCGGAGCCGGCGCCGTTCGCAGGATCGGCGTCTCGGTGTGACGAATGACCTGTGGGAAGATTCTGCCGATGTCGTCGTGCGAGCAGCGGACCGTGTGATGCTCGGTGCCGAGCCGCCGGACGACTTCCTGTTGAAAGGTGCTCTCGTCGAACTCCGGATTTTCAAACTCGACGGAAAACGTGCTGAGTCGCTCGCGGTTTAGGTCTTTGGCCAGAGCGGAGGTGATCGATGAGTCGAGCCCGCCGGAGAGATACGCTCCGACCGGTACATCGCTGCGCAGCCGCATCCGCGTCGCATCTGTGAGCAGGTCGAGCAATTGGTCTTCGAGTTCGCGGGACGAGATATTGTCGAAGGTCTCAGAGAAGTCGACATCCCAATACCGGGACACCGTGACCTTGCCCTCCTGGACAGTCAGCGAGTGACTCGGCGGCAAAAGGTTGATGCCTTCAAAAATCGTCCGCGGAGACTGCGGTGACCAGAATGTGCAGAGCTGATCGAGACCCACCGGATCGATGGCTTTGCTGACGCCTGGATGTGCGAAGATCGCCTTCACCTCGGAAGCGAACAGAAACGTCTGGCCGCTGGTGGTGTAATACAGTGGCCGGATTCCAAGCCGGTCGCGCGAGAGGAACAGCTTTTTCTGACTGGCGTCCTGGATCGCGAAAGCCCACTGGCCGTTGAGGTGTCTGACGCAGTCCTCGCCCCATTCGGCGTACGCCTGCAGAACGACTTCGGTATCGGACGTCGTCGTGAATCTTCGGCCGCGGCCGATCAGTTCCTGCCGCAGCTCGATGTAATTGAAAATCTCGCCGTTGAACGTGATGACCAGGTCAGCGTTATGGTCTTTGAACGTCATCGGCTGCACGCCGCCGGCGAGATCGATGATGCTCAACCGTGTATGGCCGAGGGCGACCGACCCGCGCAGTCCAACCCCGTGTGCATCCGGACCGCGGTGATCCAGCGTCGCGACCATGTCCTCGACCGCTTCCCGTCGCACGGGCTGCCCGGCGAGTCTCTGGATGCCTGCAATTCCACACATATTCGATGCCCCACTCCGACCTGAAAGCCTCGACAAACCGGAGGCCGCACAGATTTCAATTCGCGTCCTTCTGAATCTAGGTCGAAACGATCAAACATGCGGACGCAATGCGCAGCACATGAACAAGGAATGAGGAACGAGGCCATCTGCACGAACATGCCGGATTGCGCGCCCCGCAAATCGCCCATCCTGTGAACCAGCCGTGCCTGAGTGGGCGATATCGCCCGTCCGAGCTGATGAATGAGCGTTTCAGCACAGCGACGTGTTGCTGTTTCCAGGCGGAAGCGAGACCTGAAGAACGGCACGGTGTTTACAATGTCCGTCGTCCTTGCATGTTGTTTTCAAGCGTTTGAAGAGTTACGCCAGGACGTTCGACTGCCGTCATCCCGTTGGTCTCGTTACTGGAGAACTGAAGTGAAACAGGTCATCCAACTGCTCACTTTCGCAGCCATCCCGCTATGCCTGACGTCGTGCAGTAAAGACTCCGCCCCGGCGACGAGTTCACACGACCAGCATTCCATCTCGTCCGAGCACGCCGTGGCTCAGTCGGACACGAGTCACGAGACGCACAGCTCACATGGGGAGCACAGACACGATCAACAAAGTCACAGCGATCATTCCGACGGTCAGCACTCAGGTGGCAGACACGGCCATGCCCCACATGGACATGCTGAGGCGCGACACGATTCACACGCTCCGCACGACAAGGCACACAGCAGTCACTCCGGTCATGGTGACAAGGCCAGACACCAACGTCATGCGGCGAATGACTCACACTCCGAACCCGGTCATACGGCTCACGCGAGTGCCAGGGACGGACACGCAAAACATGGACACAGTGGAGGCGATGCTCATCGCAAAGATGACACGTCCCACGCAACGGCCGACACCAGCCATGCGAAAACGGAACGGCTCGCAGCCGAACTGGCCGACGCCGATGCGGCGACCATTTTCTCCAGCCGCATTCTGCCGATCCTGAAATCGGACAGTGCTTCAAGCTGCACCGAGTGCCACTTCGCCGGTGTGGAACTGCGTGACTTCATTCTCGAAGACCAGGCGAAGACGTTCGCGTCGCTGAAGTCCACCGGGATGATCGACGTCGATCAGCCGGACAAGTCAAAGATTCTGCGGTTCATCAGTCGCAAGCCGGAGAAGTCCGATCCGCTTCTGGAGAAAGTCCGTCAGACGGAACTCGTCGCATTCCGAGCATGGATACGCGCCGCTGTTCGTGAGCCGGAGCTGCTCAAGGCGACATCAGACGTCGAGGTCGGCACAAGTCTGCCGCCGGAGGTCGTCCGTCATGCTCGCCGCGACCGGGTGCTGTCGTCGTTCATTGACAACATCTGGAGTGAGATGGGGCGGTGTATCAACTGCCACAATCCCGACCGCAACCGCCAGAAGATCGGACGGAACGGTTTCACGAAAGAAGACGTGGATGCCATCTCATGGATCGTCCCGCGCGACCCGGCCAGCACACTGCGCGAACTCGTCGACTCGGGCAACATCGACCTGGACGAACCGGCCGCGAGCCCGGTACTCACCAAACCGGCGGGACTCGAAGACCACGGCGGCGGTCCGAAGTTCTTTCCCGGCAGTCCAACGTACCGCAACTTCCTCGCGTTCCTGACCGACTACGCGGACATCACAAACAGGAAGTACGCAGCAGCCAGCGACCTGCCTGACGCACCGGAGGAGATCGCGTTGCTGAGCGAACAGCAACTCCGCATCACCGACATCCCCGCCGCCTTCAGCGACCTTCCACTGCAGGTTGACATCTACCGCCGCATCCCCCGCACGGGCAAGTGGTCGGAGCACCGCTGGGCGACCGGTTTCAGTCGAGTGAACGGCAAACGCCACGTCTGGCAGAACCCGATCCTCGTCACGGCTCCGGCGGACTCACCTTTGGCGAAAGAATTCCGTGAACGCAAACTCCTGCCGTCTGGCGAATACCGCATCCGCATCCTTATCGACCGGGAGCGTAAGACCGTGAAAGACCCGACGTACGAACTCGCCGAAGCGGAGTTCGTCGCCGAGGTCCAGATCAGCGGAACCTGGAAACCCGGCTATCAGCCTCCGAAGGAAGTGCGTTTCCCGCCTGCCCGCGATTGACTGCTGCCGCGACGGCCTCGCTGATATCCTGCAGTGACCGGTGCGTTGAAACCGGGCAACGAACATGGCAGGTGTCCGGCCGGGATGAATCAGGCTGTGGGAAAACGAAAAGCGGGATTCACACTCATCGAGCTGCTGCTTGTCATCAGCATCATTGCCGTGCTGGTCGCATTGCTGCTGCCCGCTGTTCAGCAGGCCCGTGAGGCTGCTCGAAGGACGCAGTGCCGAAACCATCTGAAGCAGATTGGGCTGGCGCTGCACAACTATCAGTCGCTGAACGGGAAGTTTCCGCCCAGCTTCTGTGCCGACCCGGATACCGACGGTGGCGAGTGGTCCATCCACGCGCGACTGCTGCCGTATCTCGAACACGCCAGTCTGCATGACCTGATTGATTTCGCGGATACATACGGCAGCGGTGATTCTGCCACGATTGCCATCCGCACGACCCGGGTCGCTCCGTATCTGTGCCCCAGCGAAGTGAAGGATCAGGCTCGGACAGACAGCACCGGAACGGCGACCGACTATCCTGTGAACTACGGATTCAACTGCGGCACCTGGCGGGTGTGGGATAACACGACAAAGACTCCAGGCGATGGGGCATTCGCTCCAAACAGTGCCCTCGCCCCGGCCGCTATCACGGATGGTCTCAGTAATACTCTGGCGGCCGCCGAAGTCGCAGCCTTTACCCATTACCTGCGCGATGGCAGCGGCGGCTCGGCCACCGCGCCGCCGGCATTCCTGATAGGCACACGTGGCGGAGACTTCAAACACACCGGTCACACCGAGTGGGTTGATGGCCGAGTACATCAGACAGGTTTTACGACGACGTTCACGCCAAACACGAAAGTCCACCACGTTGTGGGTGGAGTTGCTTACGACATCGACTTCACTTCATGTCGCGAGGACAAGCCTGCTTCGGTCTGCACGGGACCTACTTACGCTTCCGTCACCTCGCGCAGTTACCACACGGGACTGGTCCATGTGCTGCTCATGGACGGCTCGGTGCGATCTGTCTCCGACTCGATCAACGCCACAATCTGGCAACGACTGGGCTCCAGGAATGACGGAGAGTCACTTGGCGAATTCTGATCGCCCTGACCGAGTTCGTCATTGCAGTCCAGATTCTCTGGCAACTGGCACCCAGTCGCCAAAGATCATCCGGTTCCGAAGCAGTGTGACCGACTTTGAAACGAAATGTCTACGAGCGGGCTGAGTCTTAATCCTCAATTCCACATTATCAGCCGATTGATGACTCTGCCGTTGAAACTTCATTGAGCCTCCAGCTCGATGTGAGGCATCTTCAAGAAGCTCATTGATACGGGAGTACGGGGCGTAAACTGTCTTCAGGTGAACGAGACAAGGCGACTTCAACGCACAGCATTCGCTTGCCAACCGATGCAGTTGGTGAAATGGGAGCGGCGTTGAAGTCGAGACGGTTCGCTTCGACAAACGCAAAAGTCTGCTCGCCATGCCAAAGTGGATATCGGTACGACACCATCGACCGGCTGCTGTTAATTCGATAGGCGAAAGAACTCAGCTTCACTCCCGCAGCAATCAATGGACTACTCTCGTTGAGTGTTGACGAGGCCGCGAAGCGCACCAATGCCCAAAATCAGGCGCAATCAAATATTGCAGACATCGAAAACTGCATTCGCTCATTGCGGAGTCGTAGTCGATACCGATGGAGTAGCCTCTCCGCTATCGACTACGAGTTGATCAACTCCTAGCGCTGCTTCTCGACATTTCTGAGGATGGTCGAAGCCGATGCGTCCATGGCGTGGCACAGCCGAAGCAGCATGTCAACGGTTGGAGATTTCCGATCGTTCTCCAGCATCGAAATATAGGTCCTGTCGACCTGGGCGCGATGCGCCAGCTCTTCCTGTGTCAGTCCCGCAGCTTCACGGGCGGTGCGTAATTCGAATCCCAGCATGGCCAGAAGTTACCTGGCCGGCACCCGAATGACTGTTGACTATAGTCAACAGTCATTCGGCGGGATAGCATGGCACGGAAAGCCTCAGGCTGACTCAGAATCAAGCGATTTGCAGCACCTGTGCCCACACCGACTCAGGGCCTGACTCCTCACCAGTTCTCTTCAAGAGAGGAAGATATGCGTCATTTCGACACCCGAACCGCCGCAGTGTTTTTCGCCGTCGCGCTGTTGGCCACTGGCGGTTGCTCGCAGCCGAAGTCCGGAACGTACTTCGAGCCGGAGATCACAGCACGTCACGGCGGATTCTTTTCGTACGACATCAAGTTCACGCTGAACGCCATCAACCAGATCGACTGGATTCGTGACGCCGACAACCAGGTGACGAATACCAGCACACCAGTCAGCACTGATTTGCGCGAAGTCGAGTTGAATGTGACCGTTCACTACTCGCAGGGGGCAACACACGAGACCCGGGCGTTTGACGCCAGATGGCAGTTCGGCGAGCAACTGATCGTCAATGTCCCGGCGACAGCGGCAATTCAGGGGTACGACATTAAGGGCACCGGCTACGTCTTCGACGAATCCGGTGCGTACCTTGCCACGGTACCGATCGACTCCAGCTTCCGAACGACTTCGGAATGACCGACCGCCGCTGCGGGCCGTCCGTTGGGCGGCCCGCCGAGCGTCTTCACTTTATCTATCAGAGCCGGAAGCAAATCCTGGGGAGTCTCAACAAATGTCCCGACGCAAACACACGACGGTTTACAAAGGTCTCTTCGGTGAAAAGCACATTGTCACCAAATATGACGATCCCAATGGCGACAGTGGCTGTCTTATGTGGATTGTGCTCGGAATTGTCTTGTTCGCTCTCGCCCGCGGATGTTCATGAGTGACTGACGAAGGGTTGTCAATAGCCGCCCGTCCAGTATTGTGTTCGTCAGTTTACTTTTGCTTGTCGATTCGGAATGGAGTGTGTGATGGAGATCATCATTACTGACCTGACGCGATTCAAGAAACGGGACAACGTCTGTACGGCCGGTGTGACCCTCGATGGGACCGTTGTCCGCCCCTGGCCCTATCTTCGCTTCGACAACCTGGAAAAACTGGGTATTCACCCTGGAGGAATTCTCCAGGGTGAGTTTCAGAACCTGGAGAAGTCCGCGCCGCACACAGAAGATGCCTCTTACGGTAAACTGGTATTCAAAGGCCCTGCGACGAAACAGGCATTCCGCCAGGCACTGGAACAGACTCTTTTTCCAGGACTGTCTGCAGGATTTGAATCAGAACTGACGAGCGGCGAGAAGTGCATTCCGGTAGACAGTCCGCCTCCGCGATCGCTGATCACGATCAGAATGGACCCCAAGGCATTTTCGATCGAACAGGATTCGTATGACGTCAGTCGCCTGCGGGCACATTTCACCGATGAGACGGGGATGCGGATGGCGTATGTCGGTGTCACCGATCTTGGCTTTTTCGATTACGCGCAGGAACACGCAGCAAGCCCGGCAGATATCGCGAAGCTGGAGGAGTTCATTCAGTCGCAGGATGAACTCTTCCTGCGAGTCGGGTTGAGTCGCGTCCACAAAGCGCCCGACGGACGCCACGGCTATTGGATTCAACTGAACGGCATTTATACTTTTCCCAATTACCTTGAGTACATTCGCTGTTACGAGTGATGCGTCAGGTTTTCGGATCGTCATGAACGCGGACACGCTGTTTACCATTGGACATTCAAATCGGCAGCTCGATGAATTCATCGAGTTGCTGCAGTTACAGCAGATTACGGCCATCGCCGATGTCCGTTCGCATCCCAGCAGCAGATTCGCACCGCACTTTAATCAGGAAGCATTACAGGCAACGCTCCTGGAACATCGGATTGAATACGTGTTCCTCGGCAAGGAACTGGGAGCGCGCCGTGACGAGGCCGGTTGCTATGTCGATGGAGTTGCCCGATACGACCTCATCGAGCAGGCACCGCTGTTCAGAGCGGGCCTCGACCGAATTCGCAAAGGCGCCGCAAAATTCAGAATCGCCCTGATGTGTTCCGAAAGGGACCCGCTGACGTGTCATCGGTCGATTCTGATCGCCAGATCATTGCGGCGTGATTTCCAGATTCGACACATCGTTTCGAATGACGAACCCGAAAGTCACGAGGATGCAGAGCAACGGTTGCTGGCGATCTGGGGGCTGCCTGCACGAGCACTCTTCCACGACGAAAACGGATTGCTCGACGAAGCCTACGCCAGACAGGCCAGGGAGATTGCCTGGGCCACTCACAAATCAGATCAGACCACTGAAGGCGAAATGTGACCTCGAATATTCAGACATACACAATCGGTTTTACAAAAAAGTCAGCCGAGGACTTCTTTTCGTTGCTTGCTGAAGCTGGTGTCAAACGACTGTTGGATGTTCGATTGAACAACAGTTCGCAACTGGCTGGCTTCGCAAAACGGGATGACCTGCGGTACTTCCTCAAGTCGATCTGCGGGATCGAATATGAACACGTACCCGATCTGGCGCCGACGAAGGACATTCTCGATGCCTACAAAAAACATGGCGGGGACTGGGAAGTTTACGAACAGGAATTCCTGGAACTGATGGCACGACGAGGAATCGCGTCGCAACTTCAACCGTCGCAATTCGACGGAGCCTGTCTGCTGTGCAGCGAACACCTTCCGAAGCTGTGCCATCGACGACTGGTGCTCGAATATCTCGACCAGGAATGGGGGCAGGTCTCTGTGAACCACCTCACGTAAGCAATCACCAGTCCGCCGTTCGATCGGCGAACGCGAGGGTCTGCTCACTGACCTGCCAAAAGTAGACCTGGGCGAAACACCGCCGATCAACTCGTTGAGCGATAATCGTCGGTGGAATTGCGGCGTAGCGCCGCGGGTGTCTATCTTCGCGTCACATTGATCGTGATCGAGTAGACTCAGTCCGTATGACTCGGCCCGTTCCAACACAACATGGACCACTGCCTCACCTCGACACGTTTTCAAAGGAGGCCGAGCTGGGTAGCTTTACGGCTGCTGGCCGTGAACTGGGGATTACGCAGGCGGCGGTCAGTCAGCGAGTGCAGGCTCTGGAGCGATCCCTTGACGTGGCGCTTTTTGAGCGGAAAGGCGGTCGGGTCTCTCTGACAGAGTCGGGGACGCGGCTGTACGAGTACGCTCAGAGGATTCTGGATTTGCATCGTGAGGCTCGGGTAACAGTGACCGGGGCCGAGTTGCCGGTTGAGGGCGAACTATTGCTGGCGGCCAGTTCTATTCCCGGCGAGCACCTGTTGCCGGCCGCTTTGTCGATCTTTCGGAGTCGGCATCCGGGAATCTCGGTAAGGGCGTCGGTGGAAGACAGCATGGCCGTGCTGGGGCATGTTGAGTCTGGACGCGTACAACTCGGGCTCGTCGGCCGGCAGATTGAGAAGGCACATTTGCTTTTCCGGCCGTTTGCGTCTGATGAGTTGTTGCTGATTGTCGCGGCGGACAACCGTTGGAAACGACGGCGGAAGTTGCGTCTGTCGGATGTACTGCGGAGACCACTGATTCTCAGGGAACCCGGTTCCGGCAGTCGATGGTGCCTCGAACAGGCTCTGCTTCGAGTTGGACATAGCGTTGATGACCTCAATGTCGAACTTGAGCTGGGCAGCAACGAAGCGATCAAGGAAGCCGTTCTGAACGGAACTGGAGTCGCTGTGCTGTCACGATTCGCTGTGCAACGTGAGCTGGATGACGGGCGACTTCACAGCGTGAAGATCGACGATCTGGAACTGTCACGCAGGTTGTACGTTGTCTCGGATTCCCGGCGTGCGTTGCCTCGGCCCGCGCGAGCGTTTCTGCAGTTCGTGCTGGCACGCTGCGACCAGTTTCTGATGCCGGAATGAGAATCCGCGGCGGGCACTCGTGCCGTCGCGCCAAGCCATAAGTTCAGCTTATGCAGTGCTCGCGGGTATCACCATGCGCGACTCACGGGAGACACGAAGGCGGCGTTAGGCTTCTCGGCCCACCAATGCCAGACTCTCGTTCGATGAACTGAACTCCATGACAGTTTTCATGCTCGCGGTGGAATCACTTGCGACTGACGCCGGCTGGCTGCCGCAGCTTGTCAGTATTCGGCTGACGCTGCCAATTGTCATGCTGGCGGCGCTCTGGGTGTGGGAAACCGCGAGTCCGTTCTTCGAGCTGCAAAAACAACGCGGTCGGCACGCAATACGAAATCTGTCGATGGCGACAATGAATGCCGCCGTGATCGGGCTGCTGTTTGGGACGGCTACGGTTGTCGTATCAAGCTGGGTTGTTGAAAACCGTTGCGGGCTGCTGCAGTTCTCGGACGGTTTTGCTGAGGGCCGGTTTTTCGCGGGACTGCTCCTGCTCGATGGCTGGATGTACGTGTGGCACTGGCTGAACCACCGCGTTCCGCTGCTCTGGCGTTTTCACCGGGTGCATCACAGCGACCCGAACATGGACGTCACGACCGCGACACGATTTCATCTCGGCGAGCACATGATTTCGGCCGCCCTGAGACTGATGCTGATTCCAATACTCGGATTGAGCATCTGGCAGATCGTCGTCTACGAGATGGCAGTCATCGCGATGACGCACTTCCATCATGCGAACATCACGCTCGGTCGAACCGATCGCTGGCTTCGATGTTTGTTCGTCACACCGGACATGCACAAGGTCCATCATTCTCGCTGGCGACCGGAGACGGATTCCAATTACGCAGTCGTTTTATCAATCTGGGACCACCTTGCCCAGACGTTTCGGCTGTGTCCCAATCCCCACCGCATCAATTTCGGGCTTGATGAGTTCTCTGATGACCGATGGCAGTCGATTCGAGGCATGCTCAAGACACCACTGGCCAACACGCCTGATTCGCGGAGTACGGAATCGACAGAGTAAGCCTCAGGAACCCGGTCGTAGAAACGCCAGGTTTGCCGGCACCTACAGTCACTGTTCTCGATTTTCAAAAGAAAGCCTTGACTCCGTAGTGTGGTACGGAGTGCTGTCTCAGGTACAGGAGACAGTGATATGACAACTGGCAGCGGAAGTCTGTCGATCGGGCAGTTGGCAAAGCGGGCCGGGCGACGATTTCAGTTGGGACCAATCCCCTCGTTTAGAATGTAGGCAACAACGCTGGCGAGTGATACGTCGGCGGCATGCTTCTTTATCACGTCGCGTGTTTCAGACGTTAAGAGACCGAGACGAGACAAGGCCAGAAGGGCCGAAAACTGCTTGAGCCGTGAGTCGTCGGACAAAGCCAGGTCCTCCAGTTGTTTCCGGACGTCGGCGTTGACGCTTCCGGATTTGCCGAAGGCGACTGCAGCCTGAGCCGCCATCTCTGGTGAACCTGACCCCAACGCGCGCAGCAATCCGTGAGCTGCATCCTTGTTGGGAGGCTCGATGCGGTCGTCGTAACTGCGAAGCTGGCTCACAATCTCGTCCGCCGTCGAGGGCACGTTCTCGCCGTCTGTCGTGCAACCACTGACACCGGTCAGCGCGATCAATACCACCAGACCGGTTGCTGACTTGAGCAGCATTGATGGCGTCGTCGTCTGCCTGAGCGCGAACATCACCAGCACGGTCAGGCCGATCGTCGATCCAAGAAGAATCACGCCGGACAACACTGAACTGCTGAGCCACGGCTCGTCGAAGAATCTCATTGAGGCTGCGATTTCGATTCCAGTCCACGTGACGATCGCTCCGCTCACGCTGTAACGAAGGGCCTGTGCTGTCCCGGGCTGGCAGGCTGTTCTCCAGATCATGTAGGGCGTCGCGGCGAAGATGACCAGCATGACGGTCAACAGCGTGAATTCTCCAACTCTGCCCAGCATCGGGTCAGCCAGCCACAGCACGCTCGCATAACAGAACCAGACGGTCATGAAGTATTGAATCGTCGTCCGAGCGGCGTAGTTGTCGACACGGCCACTGGCTGCAGCGGATCGTGTGAGAGGCAGACGTCGACGAAACCATTGAAAGATCGCGCAGCGGTTCGACTCGTGCAGCGTCAATCCGATGAGCATCGGAATGAGAAACACGGCAGACATCTGAATGAGAATTCCTCCGCCATGCGTCCCCATGATTCGTCCGTTGACGACATCGAGGGCGCCTGCCAGTCCGATCCGCCGACCCACAGCATCCAAACCGAATTCGATCGCACCCAGCCAGAGGAAATGTCCGGCGAACAGGCCGATCAAAGATTGCATGCCATTGTCTTCGATCCATCGTCCCGACCACGCCATCAACGCGGCCAACCAAGTTAATCCCAGGACGACGGCCACCAGGAATGTGGAGACCGGCTGGGCGTGAAGTTGCCGATCGGTCTCGCTGACCTGGCCTTCCGCGATTCTGGACATGGCGTCTTCGGCGGTCCCATGTCCAACCCACACAAGCGGCGCACCGTCAGTCTGATACAGCGTCCTGGAAACGTGCCGATCGACCGACACAGTTGCCTTGTACAATCGGTGTCCAGCGGCGGTGAGCGTCAGACACAGTCCCCAGAACAGGCCACCGATCAAAAGCCGTTTCGCCAGAGCGGGTGAATCTGTTGCCCGAGGCACAGGAGAGTGTTCTTCCGTCTGGCCGGATTCAGTTTCGGACGGGTTCGCTTTGTCGTGCAATGTACTCATGTGGATGATTCCGCTGGAAGTGGCATGTGGTGCGACTCACGCGGAGCGAGTCTCCGGCAGACGTTGTCAGCTCAGAAAGCGCCGACCACTTCGCTTCCGTTTCGTGTACTGAGTGACCGCCAGACAGACAGGTCGATCGAGTCACCGATGAAGCGAACACTGCCATCGACAAATGCGACGTTTACTCCGCCGGTATGTCGGCTGCGCGCGGCCACCCAGCCGGGAGAAAACGAATAGTGAATGATGCAGTCAGAGCGTTCGCTGTTCGGCGGCAGGTACGTGTTGAAGAATCCGCTCATGTGACTGGCGGACGCCCACGTGTTGCCGCGGGTCACTCCGAAAGCGGTCGCGGACTGGCACGCGCTGTCAGACAGCGTCGAAGTCACCCACGGCATGAGCGCGGCCCAAGCATCTTCGGGATTCGCTGGTGGCGTCGACACGACGTAACCATCCATCGTCGGTCCACCAGGGCCGAGCGTTGTTTCGGAAAACGCGATCGTGTTGGAGAGACCATCCGTGACGTCGCGGGGCCTCATTCGAGAATTGGCGAAGAAGACTCCATCGGCGTCCCGATCTGTTCCTGCCGGCCGGTCGGGTGTCGCGACCCCGCTTCCAAGACAGGCGACGTAATTCACGGGCCGGTAACGCTGATCGAGCACCGTTTCACTGTCGCTCGGGCAGAGGTACATACTGACCGGCTTGTTCACGAGTTGCCGATGCTCGGGCAGGATTTGAAATGTCGGCGGCGCACCCAGCAGAGGTTTGTCGAGGTGCAGTTGATCATGCAGGTTGCTCTGCTCGATGAACGGCAGCAGATTTGCAAACACACCCCAGGCCCAGTGGCCCTCTGACCACGTCGGCTGCAGGTCCCATTTCTGGCGGATCACGCCGGATGGGAACTCCTCCCGGCTGCTCTCGTGATTGTGCAGAGCGAGCCCTAACTGCTTGAGATTGTTCGTGCATTGCGAACGGCGTGCGGCCTCGCGAGCCGCCTGCACCGCCGGCATCAGCAGTGAGACCAGAATGCCGATGATCGCGATCGTCACGAGCAGTTCGATCAGTGTGAATCCACGGCGCTGCATTCCAAAGAGGGGGCCTGGCGTTGTTGCCACTGCGTCTGTCCTGATGCCGTGCAGCCTCTTCCCGTGATGACGCCTGTGCCGGAGTGTTTGATCTGCTGACACTGTTGTTCTCCCGCCTCAACCCTCGCGATCCTTGATGTAGCTGGTGCTACATTCTCCGGCACAGAATGTAGCACGAGCTACATTGACGTCAACAGCTCGACGAGTTTTTTTCCGGCCTTGCCGCCGGGAATCTGAGGTGGTTCACTATCAGCCTCTAAATAGCCGAAATCCGGGATCACAATGGGACAGGCAGGCAATGGACGGTCGACAGCGGGGCAAGGAACTGCACGAACGCATTCGCGACGATCACGCGACGGAACTTGCAGAGGACTACGTCGAAGCGATCGCCGATCTCATTGAATCCGAGGGTGCGTGCCGGCTGATTGATCTGGCCGCCCATTTCGGCGTGACTCACGTCACGGCCAATCGCACGGTGGGACGACTGCAACGGGACGGCCTGGTCACGACCGAACCGTATGCCCCGATCGAACTTACGGCCGAAGGCTCCCGTCTGGCAAAAGCGTCCCGCCGCCGACATGAGATCGTGTACAAGTTCCTGCTGGCTCTCGGCGTGCGGAAGAAGACCGCCGCCGTCGACGCAGAAGGAATCGAACACCACGTCAGCCCGGAAACACTCCGAAAAATGCAGCAGTTCCTGAAGCAGTCTGCTGCGACGAGCCGAGAAAATTGAGACCGACCGCCTCGGTGAATCATCAATGCCACGGCATCAGCACGTTGAATGCAGACCTTCCACCACGTGACAGCAATCGGATTTCTTCTGCTGCCGGCATTGCTCCAGTGCTGACTTCAGAACTTTGCGAACGTGACGCAGGTCTTTCAGTCGCTCCTCGACATCGACCAGCCGGTCTTCGATCAGGCCCTGCACGGCTCCGCATTTGGGGGCCGATCCGGATTCGTCGGCCAGCAGGGCTCGCGTGTCTTCGAGCGTGAAACCGATTGCCTGAGCGGCTCGGACGAACTTGAGTTTTTCGAGTGACGCTCGACCGTAGAGCCGGTAATTGCCGGCACTGCGGTCTTCCGGTTCAACCAGTCCGATGCGTTCGTAATAACGAACCGTCGTCGTGGGAATGCCGGCCTTCTCGGCGAGCTGGCTGATCGTCAAGTGGCTGCCGGTGCTCATCTTTCAGGGCTCCTCCGGAACTGTTTCAGGCCCGTTTCGTATGACATTCAAAAAACTTCAGAATCCCGCTTGACCTTACACTTACGTGCAACGTCGATAATAGAGATCGTTGAGGACTCGAACAAGACGGTCGACAGCACGGCGAGGAGTTGAGCGATGACGGACGTGGCCACCAAAACTGACATGAACACAGCGGTGAAGACTGTCTGCCCGGTCTGCAGTAGCAAGGCGAAACGGGTCAGCAGCGTGACGCTGCGGGCATTACTGAAGGAAGACGTTGCAGCACAGATTGCCGGAGCCGATTCGCACTCGTGCTGTGAGACGACTGGCTCCGAATCAGCGGGGTGTCAGCCCGTTTCTGGCGACACAGGCTGGCGGTTCTGCGACTCGCCCGGCTGCGACGTCGTCTACTTCTCGGAGCAGGACGACACGACGTTTACGAAGTCGCAACTCCGAGTTGACGTCGGCATCAAAGAAGCCGCCGGTGAACGGCCGCTTTGTTACTGCTTTGGACATTCGGTCGAAAGCATGAAGTCCGAGCTGCGAACTTCCGGCAGCAGCGAAGCGCTGGCAGACATCCGAGCGAAGATGAAAGACCCCGGCTGCCGGTGTGAAACCGAGAACCCAACCGGTTCGTGCTGCCTCGGCAGCGTGGCGAAAGGCCTGAAGGTCGCGCAGCTCGAACTCAACATGAACCCTGACGACGATGCTCCGTCGTCGGCCGCCAGTGCCGCGTCGAGCGGGCCGACGACAGGTCGCGGTGAGAAGATCGCCACAGCCGGGACGCTGATCTCGGCGATCATGGCATCGAGCTGCTGCTGGCTGCCGCTCGTCCTGCTGGCGGTCGGTGTGTCCGGAGCCGGAATCGCATCGACGCTGGAGGCGTATCGCCCTTACTTCATGGTGGTGACGTTCGGCTTCCTCGGAGCCGCCTTCTACTTCACCTACCGTCCGAAAAAAGCGGCAGCCGGGAGCAGCGGCGACTGCTGTGCAACGGAACCGGTGACTGACGACTGCTGCGCCACGGAACCGGCGACTCACGACTGCTGTTCGACCGAGCCTGTCACGGCGGTCGATTGCTGTGCTCCGAAAGCCGGCCGACGCTTCAGCGTGATGACATTGAACAAAGCGATGCTGTGGGTCGTGACCGTCCTCGCCGTCGCGTTTCTGTTCTTTCCGAGCTACGTCGGAGCGTTCCTCGGTGGCGACGGAAAGACCGTCACGGAAGACATGAACCGGGCCGTCATCCAGCTCGGCGGCATGACGTGCGAAGCGTGCGCGGCGAACGTCATCAACGCTGTTCGCGAAGTTCCCGGCGTGCTTGCCGTCGAAGTCGACTATGCGAAGAGCGAAGCCATCGTCGGCACCGAGTTCTGCTGCCCAATTCCGAAGGAGCAGATTCTGACCGCCATCAAGAACGCAGGATTTGCTGCTACCGTTTTCAGGGAAATGCCCGCTCGTATGACGGCGGACTCAGCCCATTCACTATAATGACCGGCAATTGGAAACAACGCGATGCCTCTCAATGATCTTTCCAGCGACGCGAGCGAGTTCCGACAGACGTTAAACAACGCGAAGGGCAGCGTCCGCGTCGTCCTGCTGGTCTCACCCGGCTGACCGTTGTGCGTTGAAGGAGCCCGTGAGGTTCACTCCGAAGCCATCAGCCGCACACCAAACGATGATCTCGCCGTTCTTGTGGTCTGGACTCCTCGCTATCCCGGCGACACTCGTGCAAAGGCCGTGGACGCGACAATGCACGTGCCGGACACGCGAGCCACGCATTTCTGGGACGAGGACTGTGTCGTACCGAAAGCCTATGGTCGAGTTCTCAATCTGCCTGCCGGAAAGCAAATTGCGTGGGATACCTACATGGTCTTCGACGCCACAGCAGAACGGACCGGCTCGCCGCCCTCACCACATGACTGGATGCACCAACTGAGCAACGTCCTCGGCCGCGAACACGAACAGTGGCTGAGCGGTGACGAGTTTCGCCAGACCATTCAGCAGTTGCTCGATTGATGCAGCGCACCACACTCGGACGCGACTTCTGCGTTGTCGTAGACGAGTTGGATCGTGCTGTGCTGGATGTTGACGCGGGGCTGGCAGAAGCCTTCGGACACCTCGACTGCAGAAGTCAGACTTTCCAGTTCGAGATGGATGGCATCTGACGCGTCAATCTGTCGTCAATGTTCCATCTTCAATCAGCCGCTCAGCGGCAAATTCAATGACCTTCAGCAAAGTTCGACCGGCAGGTTGCTGGAGCAGATTCAAACCGGCGAATGTATGATCGACCGGTGCGTGAACAACACCCGCTGAGTCCTTCCACGGATATTCACAGTTGTCCGGCCGCTGACCATCCGCGTTGAGGTTGGGATGGAGGTACTCGATTTCCTGAGCCAGCAGTTTGATGTTCCGCAGACGTTCATCGTATTTGGCCGGTTGCTTGCCGGTACGAATGGCGAACTGATGACGTGCGATCACAGGAAGATTCTTCGCGACGTAGGCGTGGCTGCTTTGAATCTCGTCCGGGTCCGATCCAGACGAACACAAATGTGCCTTGGTCAGCTTTTCGCAAGCCATCTGCAACATGTGCAGTTTTTCACACGCTGCGACATCTGATGCAGCTTCGAGATGCTGCCATGCCTCAAAATCGGCCTGCGATTGCCGGGCGAATGCGACCTGCCATTTACGGGCATTCTCCTTATCCGGCACCGGCGGCTCCGTTGTCCTCACGCGGAAACTCTTCTCCAAGCGACCAGCCTTCAGGCAGCGGGAGGGAGTGAGCCTGAATCGCTTCGTATTCAAGTGGCGTCACTTCAACGATCACTGACGGATAGGGAATGCCACTTCCGAGATCAGGACCGAATTGCAGAGGCATAATTCCGGACGGGATGGTTGTGTTGTTGATTTCCAGCAGCTTGATGGGTTCGTTCGGCTGAAACTCGACGTCGGCGCTGCCACGAATACGCACGATCATTGATACGTCCGGCTCAAACCGATAATGCGCCTGCGCCAGTGACTGGGCAACTTCGTCTTTACTCGGCTCTGGCATTTTCCCTCCTGCGACATTCCTGAAAACGACCGTTATTGAAGACTTCATTGTCGGCTCCACGCCACCATCCGTCCAGACCATCGTTGAAGTTGACATCGCTTCAGTTGCGACTGTTTTCAACAAATTTGTGCCAGACAGCAGAGTGGATGTATTCAACGCTGCGGAGCACCACAGTTGAACGTGACTTCGGCGGGGTCGTAGACGAGTTGGATCGTGCTGTGCTGGATGTTGAAGTGGGTACGGCAGAGGTCTTCGACGGCTTTGACGATTCGGTCGCAGTCGCAGAATTCGGTGATCTCGACGGCGACGCGGCAGGTGAGGTGGTGTTCGTTCGGGGCGTGGCTCCAGACGTGGATGTCGCCAATGCCGGTCACGTTCGGGATGGCTCTGACGGCGGACTCGAACTCGTCGTAGTCGAAGTCTTCCGGGGCGGTTTGCATGAAGATGGCGATACTCTCACGTAACAGTGACAGGCCGGACTTTGTCATGAAGAAGACGATGACGGCGGATGCGATCACGTCGAAGTACGGAAAGCCCCACAGGAGCATCGCGATGCCGCTGATCATGACGGCCACGGAGCCGACTGCGTCGTAGACCATGCAGAGATACGTGCCTTTGGCGTTCAGGCTATGGCAGGCGTCTTCTTTCAGCCAGAACGCTGACGCCAGATTAACGATCAGCGCGACGCTGGCCGTGATGAGAACTGCGACGCCGGGAATCTCGACCGGTTCTATCAGGAAGTACGCTGCCTTGTAGACAATCAGCACGGCGGCAAAGAGCAGGAAGCACCCCTTGGCAAAACCGGCCAGCACGTCCATGCGTTGATGGCCGAACGTGTGTCGGCGGTCGGCCGGTTTCTTTGCGGCTCGCTCGCTGTAGATGCTCAGTAGAAGCGCGGCCGTGTCATCGAGGTTGTTTAGACCATCCGCCAGCAGAGCCGTGCTGCCGGTGATCAGGCTCATCACGATCTCGCCAACCGCCAGCCCGGCGTTCAGGATCAGCGACCAGATGAACCGGGCGAGGAGTGTCGGCCGGGATGACTCGGCTTCACAACAATGGTCGGACATGGAGCCGCCTTTTTCCTGACGTTGTTGATGGCGATATCGCTCGCGGTGTGCGGATCGGCTCATTCACTGCAGCTTCCGAGCCAGAAAACCGTGGCGGGCTTCATTGGAACGGAAATTGCTCTACTTCGTTTGCAACCTGCCTGTTCGCGATGTGGACAACCATGCGGCGCTGCCGCCACCTCATAGTGGTTTACACCAACAGGGAGACATGACAATGAAGACAATTTTCACGAAAAGGTTGGGGCTCGCGGTCGCTGTGTTTGCAGCCGCGATGCTGGCGATGGTCCCGGAAGCCAATGCGTGGCCGGTAAACCGCCACCATCCGGGTCGAAGTTCGGGGAGAACCGTACAGGCATGGTTGGCCTCGGGAGGCTTCGCTTCTCGTACGCACACGATCCGAAGTTTCTCGCATGAGCCGGCAGCACTTGCGCCGGGCGATGCTGTCGTGATCACTGCGGAGAACGCGGGCATCATGAGCGGGCGGACAACACTGGGAGTCGCCGAAAAAGGCGACCGGTTCATCGTGAAGCAGGTTGTCGGTCCGTGGCTGGGCGCGACAGTGGAGGTTGATGGGAAGAAGATCAATGGCTGGGTCTGGAGCCCTCATGTCGAGCCGGACCGGACGTCGTCGGTAGAAACTCCGGCCGCAACATCGCCTCCCGCGCAGGTCGCCGTCGAGTGCAGCCCCTACCGTCCGTATCGAACGAACCGCAGGTATCGGCGCTGACCGACTCATGCGGTCTCCGACACGTCGGTCGGGTTCAGGACGGCTGGCTGCAGGAACCGGCAATGGCGTCCTGCCGATGCCGGTTCCCCTCCTGCGCGACAATTGCGTCATTCCGTGGGTGCCGGCGGCTTCTTGCCATACTTCGCTTCGTAGCGGGCGATGAATTTTTCGGCGCGTTTCGGGTTGCATTTGAAGCACTGGGATTCGGGCAGGTCGTGCTCTTTGCACCAGTCGCCTTTGTCCTTGAAACCGGCGGTCAGACTGGCGTCGCAGCGCGTGCATTCGCCTTCGGGGACTCCGTGTTCGACGCACCACCAGCCGCCGTGTTCGCCACCTTCATCGCCGTCTTCATGGCCCTCGTGATCATCGTGATCGTCCGTCTGAGCGACCGGAGTTGTGCCGGTGTTCGTGTCGGATGTGGCATCGTCACCACCTCCCGAACAGCCTACGGCAATCGTGATCATGCCCAGCAGGGCCAGTGAAACGGTCCATCGCAGATTCGTCGTCGTCAGCATCGAAACTCTCCTTAAAGAAAATGGGTTGAGGGGGTTTAGAATTCAGGGTCGGCGAGGTCCTCAGCCTCATCGCCCGAGTCTGTTTTGCCGGTCATCTGTTCGTCGAGGCGAATGAGTCGCTTGCCGATGTCGCCGAGCAGACACAGCACCGCGCCAAACACCAGCGCAGCGGCCGCGCCGATCAGCGGACCCGCTTGCGGATCGCCTTGACTCATCTGCCCGACGGACTGAAACAGAGCAAGCACACCCGCAAAGTTCGCGAGTGCTCCGACTGTAGTCGCCATCTGGTATCTCGACATGACTATCCATCCTCTCGTGCGTTGGCCGATTGTTTTGGAACAGGACTCAACAGAGGAAACGGAGAATTGATAAGAGAGAATTCCCGTCTCTGTTCCCTCTGTCTTCTCCTGTGCAACTTTTTGCAGTCATCCGCCCGGGTCGACGTCGAACAGAGTCCTGTTCTACGGGCCTCACAGAGTCATCGCTTCTGGCTCCTGTTTTGTTGACGCGGCATCTTTGTCGATTCCCCGTCGTTCGCCTTGCCGTCCGATCGGACCGGCGAAGACCATGTAGAGGACTCGCAATACCAGTAGCGACATGATCGTCGCGCTGATGACTCCGCCGATGACGACCGTGGCGAGCGGACGCTGGACTTCGGCTCCCATGCCGGTGTTGAAGGCCATCGGTACGAAGCCGAGTGCCGCGACGAGCGTCGTCATCAGGACGGGACGCAGCCGAGTGAGGGCGGCTTCTTCGACGGCCTGTTCGAGGTCCATGCCGCGTTGCCGTAAGCGTCGGATCGTCGAGACCAGCAGCATGTCGTCGAGCACGGCGACGCCCGACAGCGCGATGAAGCCGACTGCCGCCGAGATCGAGAATGGCATGTCGCGAATCCACAGAGCGAAGATGCCGCCCGTCCATGCGAAGGGCACGCCGGTGAAGACGCGGATCGCATCGACGACGTTGTTGTACGTCATGTAAAGCAGACCGAAGATCAGCACGAGCACGATCGGGACGACGATCATCAGTCGGCTGCGGGCGCGTTCGAGGTTCTCGAACTGGCCGCCCCATTCGACTCGGTAGCGCCCCGGCGGAAGCTGGACTTCATCCGCGACCTTACGACGAGCCTCGGCCACAAAGCTGCCCATGTCGCGGCCACGGATGTTGCTCGTGATGGAAATGCGTCGCTGATACCACTCGCGCTTGATCGTGGACGGGCCTTCGCGAACGGTGACCGACGCGAGACGCGACAGTGGAATCTGTTCGCCGGCTGGCGTCGCAATCGGGATTGCTCCAATCACTGCAGGGTTGGCCCTCGATTCTTCCGGCAGGCGGATGATCAGCGGGAAGCGAAGCTGTCCTTCAAACACTTCGCCGACGTTGAATGTGCCCAACGATTCGACGATGTCCAGCACAGTCTGAGCCGGCACTCCGTAGCGGGCGATTTCATCCTGCTTGACCTTGATCTCAAGAACCGGCTGACCGGTGACCTGTTCGGTCGCGACGTCTGCGTTGCCGTCGATCGATTGCAGAACGCGTTCAATCTCGCGGGCCTTCTCGACCAGTAAATCGAAGTCGTCGCCGTAGAGCACGGCCGCCACGTCAGAGCGGACCCCGGAGATCATCTCATTGATTCGCATTTCGATCGGCTGCGTCATCGCGATCCGCTGGCCGGGCATTTCACGCAGCTCACGCTGGATCAGCGCCGTCAGTTCGGCCTGAGTCGTCGCCTTCGTCCACTGGTCGCGTGGTTTCAGAGTGATGAAGACGTCAGTCAGTTCGAGCCCCATCGGGTCGGTCGCGACTTCTGCCGAACCAATGCGGCTCCAGACATGCACGACCTCATCTGGAAACGCCTTCAGCACAGCGCGTTCCATTTGAGTGTTGTACTGAATCGAATCCTGCAGCTCAGTTCCCGCCAGTCGCACGACGTTGATCGCTAACGCTCCCTCTGACAGTTTCGGCACGAATTCCGAGCCGAGGTTCGGAGCGACAAACCCGAAGGCCAGCATCAACACGCACAGTGCGAAGCCGATGACGACCGATTTCTGCCGCATCGTGAAGTGCAGGATCGGATGGTAAATTCGTTTCGCCCAGCGAATTAGAAACGGCTCGGTTTCATTGAGATGTTTGGGCAGCACGTAGCTGGCCAGGACAGGCATCAGCGTCAGCGAAAGAAGCATCGATCCGGCCAGAGCGAAGATGACGGTCAGTGCCATCGGCCGGAACAGTTTGCCTTCGATGCCTTCCAGAGTGAGGATCGGCAGGTAGACGATCATGATGATCAGCTCGCCGAACATCGTCGGCTTACGGACTTCGATGGCCGCGTCGCGGATGACGTCGAGTTTCGTCTGTCCTCGCGGAATGCCGTGCGAGAGTTTTCGGACACAGTTCTCGATCATGACAACCGAGCTGTCGACGACGAGGCCGAAGTCGATCGAACCAAGACTCAGCAGGCTGGCCGCGATGCCGAACTGCAGCATGCCCGAGAACGCGCACAGCATCGACAGCGGAATGGCCATTGCGACGATCAAGCCGGCTCGCAGGTTGCCGAGGAACACGAACAGAATCGCGACGACCAGCAGTCCGCCTTCGAACAGGTTCTTCCGCACGGTGTCGATGACGTGGTCAACCAGTTCCGTGCGGTCGTAGACGGTGCGAATTTCGACGCCCGCCGGCAACGTGTCCTTGATCTCTTCAAGTTTCTCTTTCAACGCCCACGTCACCTGATGGCTGTTTTCGCCCATCAGCATGAACCCCAGCCCCAGCACTGCTTCGCCTGTTCCGTCGGCGGTGACGGCTCCCTGTCGGATTTCGTATCCAAGCTGCACGTCGGCGACATCGCGAATGCGGATCGGCACGCCGTCACGAGCGGTCACGACGATGTTCTCGATCTGCTCAAGGTTGACCGTGCGACCCTGTCCGTGGACGAGCAGCATGCGGCCCATGTCGTTGATATTGCCGCCACCCACGTTGCGGTTGTTGGCCCTCAGCGCCGTGACGACTTCGTCGAACGTCAGCTCGTGGCGGATGAGCCGCTGCGGATCGATCCGCACCTGAAACTGCTTTTCGTACCCCCCCCAACTATTGACCTCGGCGACTCCGGGCACGCTGCGTAACTGCGGCTTCACGACCCAGTCGTGAATCGTTCGCAGCTCGGTCAGCTCCTGCACACGGACTTCTTCCGGTAGCTTTGAGAAATCGACACTTGGTTTCGTCAGCACGTAATGAAAGACTTCGCCGAGTCCCGTGGAGACCGGCCCCATCTTCGGTCGCTCGATGCCGACCGGCAGTTCCACCGTGCCGATCCGTTCATTGATGAGCTGCCGGGCGAAGTAGATGTCGGTGCCGTCTTGAAAGATCACGACGACCTGCGAGAGCCCGAACTTCGAGATCGAGCGCAGCTTCTCCAGACCGGGCAATCCGGCGATGGCCTGTTCGATCGGAAACGTGAGCTGCCGTTCCACTTCTTCCGGGCTAAGCGACGGCGCGACGGTATTGATCTGCACCATCACCGGCGTCGTGTCCGGAAAAGCATCGACGCTGAGAAACTGCAGCGAGAATGCTCCCGCCACGATCACCACCAGTACCGCCACAAGGACGATCGCACGGTTTCGCAGCGAGAAATCAATGAGCCAGTTCAACATGGCAGACAGTCCAGACTTGAGGGGCCGAAGTCCCGAACGGTGTGTTTGAGGGTTTTGTTTGTGAATTTGAAGCGACCGACCGGTCGCGGGTTATTCGCAAGTTCAGCCGGCGCCGAGGTTGTTTTTCAGCAGTTGCGCCCTCAACACGTCGCTCCCCAGCGTGGCGACGACTTCGCCCGGCAGAACGCCAGCAATGATTTCGGTGTAGTCGTCCAGCTTCACTCCCGGCCGGACCGAGCGGGTGTGGAACAGCTTCGGCGATTTGTCATCAAACCACGCTTTGTCACGGACGAAGACGACGGCACAGCTACCGTCCCATTGCACAGCTTCGTTGGGAACGACGATCGCCTCAGGCTCTTCGCGAAGGACCACACGGCCTGTGCCAAAGGCTTCATTCAGCAACTGGCCACTGGAGTTGTCGAGACTGGCTCGAACCATCAACGTCCGCGTCTTCTGGTCCGATGACGTACTTTTCCACTCGATCGTTCCGCTGACTTCGTTCGGGCTTCCGTCAGGCAGAAAGACGATGTTCTGCCCGGTTGAAACGAAGGCGGCATCCTCCAGAGGAATGTTGAGCATCAGCCACATGCGGCTGGTGTCGGCGATCTCAAGCAGCATTTTCGATGTGTCGATCACTTCACCGGGAACGACACGGCGACTGACGACGACGCCGTCAAACGGAGCGGTGACGGGAAGCAGATTCGACGAAGTTCTGGCCGGATCGAGTTCAGAGGCCAGCGAGCGTGGCAGGCCAAGAAACCGGATCGACTTCGCCAGTTGATCGGCCGGAATGTCGTGCACCTGTTCGACGGAAACCGGCAGTCCAAAATTGATCAGTGTCTGAGACGCACTCAGGACGCGGATGTGTGCCTTGCTGTATTCCGTCTCGGCTTCCTGAGCCTGTCTTCCTGCAGTCACACCCTGCGTCGCGAGTTTCTGCAGACGCTCATGGATTTTCTGCTGCAGGTCTTCCTGAGCCAGAGCCGCCAGCAGTTCGGATTTCGCTCGCCCCACATCAACAGCATCAACGATCGCCAGAATCTCTCCTTTCCGCACCTGGTCACCGACCTGCTTCTCAACTCGCCACACGGTTCCCGCCGCCTTGGACGCCAGTTGAGCGACACGGGTTTCGTCGTAACGAATCTCACCGGTCGCAGAGACGGATTCCGTAATCGGCGCACGCAGCACAGGTTCGACATCGACACCGGCTTTCGCCGCCGCCTCTTGCGACGCGAACTGAATCCGTCGACCGGGGTTCTGGCAGGCGAAGTTGTTTTCCGGTCGAGGGCGGAGTTTCAATGCTCGTTCCGCCCGATCAAGATCACGCGGCTCGATCTCCGGCAACGACTTGAGCTGTGCCACATCAGGATGATGCAACGGGCATTCGTGAACCCCGTGGACCTTGCACCAACCGTGCAGCTCGCGATGCGGATACTCGTCCGGATTGCACTCGACGCACATCGTTTCAGGCACGCCGTGTTCTTCGCACCAGTCGTCGGGCAACGCTGTGGCTTCGCCGGTGACTTCCGAAAACTTTGGCAAGGCCCATCCCGAGTGATGTCCCCACCACCCCAGTGCTGCCAGCACAGCGAGAACGCCTGCTGTCGGGATCGATCCGATCAGCCAGCCGACAAATCGACGCGGCAGCGACGTTGTCACTTGAGGGTCAGGAGGTGGTGATAACGAAACGTCCGCTTCCGACGGACCGGCATCCGGCGCAGCATCCGCGCCTGGGGGAAGAGTCTGTGTACTCATAACAGGGCATCCACAACTGAGAGCGATCAGCGCAATGTTCGCGCGCTGAACAACGATGTGGTTCTTGAGCAGGAGTCAACGGAGGCAACAGAGAATTGCACTCTGTTCCCTCTGCGTGCTCCTGTTCAAACAGAAGCGAGAGCCGCGGGCTCTCAGAGCAGATACGTCTGCGTCAGCGCGCAGACCGAAGTTCCCGTTATCAGCGGCGGGAAGTGCGGACAGCCATCTATCCGGATTTCGCCTGACGTCGCACCGATCAGCAGAGTGAATTGACTCAGCGCGGCGCTCGGCAGAGCGACCAGTTGGCCGCCGGCCAGCAGGTCGGGACATTCAACGGCATCAACCTGAACAGCACCGCCACACAGACAGTCGAGTGGCCCCGGATTGTCCGGACATGCCGGATCGTCACACGGGTCGGTGTCATGTTCACAAACGACGGATTCCGACTCGCAACAGTCACTGCAAGCGGCATCAACCTCGATACATCGAGCAGCGCACGCCCCTCTGCATTCCCCGCAATCGAGGAGCGGACAGGTCACAACCTGTGCCAGCATGAGCAGAGTGAGGATGGTTCGAGAGGTCATTGAGAATGCCGATTGGTCGACGAATACGTTAGTTACACGTTTGAGTGTAGCACGGTACTTACACGTGGGCGAGAGCAATTGCAATGGTCGCAATTCACAGATCGGCTTACTGACTCTGGCGTCGTGACGAAAATATCGGTGGGTCCGCAAGCAGGTTCTGCTGAGGTGAGTCGCTATTCAACGAAATCTAATCGCCAGGCCCGTGCCCACGAAGAAGTCGTCGGAAGCACCAGTGAGCCCGGTGCCGGCTCGAATATCCCACTGGATATCGTCGCTCAGCAGGTACGAGAAGCCACCATTGAAGTAGTGCTCAACGCTAGCCGTGTCGGCACCATTGGGAAAAAATGCATACCATTCCGTGTATGCGCCCAGTCTATCGGTAAGCGTGTAGCCAGCTGTCAAAGATTGTGCCCACTCGGTGTACGTGGCACTGGTGACTTCGTCACGGGCTCTGTTGAACTGAGTACTGCCGGCGACCGAGAGGAAGTCATTGATCCCCCAACTGTAAATCCAGTTGAGGCCGGGGAGCGCTTCGTCTGCAGAGAACGCATTGGCTCCCGTCGGCACAGTCATCTGCGGAATCAGCGCCATTTCCGGCAAAAACTCGTCCTGCGGTGTCAGGCCGATCTTAAAACCAAGATAGAGGTCTTCGCCTCCAGAAGCCCGTGCTGCGCCAGTCTCTTCACTGGCGTAGTTCCAGCCCACGCGCAGTTCCAGCCACTCTTTCAGAACTCCATACCGCAGCAAGGGTTCCGGATAGGAATGCGACTTCGTCGACGTAGTTCCGTCATCGTCGAACGTGTAGGTGTAGCCGATCTCCAGTTGAGCGACTCCGAGTCCGACGGTGGAACTCGCTTCCGTGAAATCAGGCCGATCTGTGACCAGCGGCTCGTCAAGGTCGGGTCCGCCTTCAACGCCGGTGCCCTCGCTCCACAGGAACAGAGTCCCGGCACCACGACGACAGCTCTGGTCCATTGATGTGGCCGACGCTGTGATCAGTTCTCCGTCTGAAAGAGTGGAACTGACCTCGTCCGTCCAGCGAGCAGGAGATTGAAAAAAATCATCAGCGGATAGCACCGCTGGCCAGCCGGCAATCAGAATTGCAACGGTCGCAATGGCAGATAGGGATGATGCAGGAAGTCTGCTGGTTATCACGATTGAGAGTCCTTTCTCAATTTGAATTCGCTGGCGGCGCGTTACGGATTGCACGCGATCTGAGCCTTGTTTCAGCGAGGCTTGTCTTAAGTATCGAGACGATGTGCGGTTTTGATCCACCAAACACTGATGAAAACTCCGCACTTTTCTTCAAGAGACTCTCAAGTCGAGTTCAAAGGTCTGATTCACCAGGAGGGCGACTCTCCGGAATCGACCGGCCGCGGATGTCGGCTGAGGGGTGATCAAGGAAGTCATAGATCAGTTGCGTGAGATTCTCGGAGACCCCGGGTTCAATCAGCCACGCTTCGTGAATAACGTCTGAACCGTGAATCCCAAAGAGTCTGTTCAGCAGGAGTTCGATCAGGCAGAGCCGTCGCTGGACAACGGCGACCCGCATTCTTCCAGCCGACGTTAACATGGCACCGGCGTACGGGACGTGATCGACGAGGCCACCGTCCGCCAGTTCTCTGAGCATATTACTGGCCGTTCCCTTTGAGACTCCCGTGAGGCGGGCAACCTCACCAGTTGATGCCTGGGCTTCGCCGGATTCTGAACGCGCCTGCTCGATCGCGGCGAGATAGTCCTCAATTCGAGTCCGCCGACGTACATTCATGCGTTGCCCAACGACAAGTCCTCAGTCACTTCAAAACTGTAGCATACGCTACATTTCTGGAATCCGAGAGTGTAGCGTCTGCTAATCTTTCGTCAATACCCCTGACATCGGCATCACGTTACAGCGCGAGCGAGCCATCTCGCGTGTAGAATTGACGAGGCAACGTGCTCCGAAGCCACAGCAGTACATCGAATCGCTGCGGCGAGCGGAGAGTAACTCATCAGAATTCGCATCCAAATCGGAAAGTCCCGTGTCTGACTCCGCGACATCTGCAACACCGCACGAACGC
>Ga0070727_10000625_pt1 | contig 42442 bp, 29 predicted proteins | sample tdAd472_FD_66722 | JGI IMG/M metagenome (GOLD analysis project Ga0070727, IMG submission 66722) | Marine sediment microbial communities from the Atlantic coast under amendment with organic carbon and nitrate - tdAd47.2 | ecosystem: Environmental > Aquatic > Marine > Coastal > Sediment | place... | reverse complement strand
TCACTCGTAGATAGGTTAATATTGACATTGTCACCCGCTATCACATCTTGAATCACTTTCAGCGACTTTAAATCGATGGTACTACTTCCTAGGTTCTCCAAGATTTCCTTTCTCATGGCTGCAATATTTCGCACCTCCATTCGATCAATTGAAATCGGCTTACCATCGCTTCCTTTCAACTGAAAAGGATGCTGCATAGCCCGCTGGAAATCCACAAAATTGAAATGTCGAACGCCTATTTTGTTCGTCATATCTACGGCAAAAGAATAAGACCCCAAATCAGCTGTATATTCTGGCTCCAATTCTTCTTTTCTGTTATTAATGACCACTTCGAAACTAAACCAAGATTCCGGTCCCCCTTTAAATTCAAATTTATATACATCACCAAAGGCAGGCTTTTTCCAGAGTAAAGATTCGGTTTGGATTTCGCCAGATTCATCAAATTGCCCCATAAATCCGCCCATGTCAACCATTCTATTAGAGCGGATTTTCAAATCGTTAATCGGCATGGGAACGCCCTTAGTAAACAATTCAAAATCCCCTGACTTCCGTAAGAAACGCTTATAGGCTCTCGGGGTGAAACTTAGATTATCGCATTTGAAAAGGTTCTTATACTTCTCAGGTTTACATTCACAAATTTGTTCTCCCCATTTTAATTGTACAATAGGTCTTTCGGCCGTAATATCCCAACTCATGACTTCTTGCTGAACCGCCTTTTCAATCATCAATTCAGCCATTTCAAAGGGTTCGCGGATTTCAGATGGAAGCTCGGTAGCTAAGTTGAAAGAAAAGAGAGAAAATAAAAGTGCAGCAGTAGGTAGGCTCAATAAGTACTTCCATTTTTTCCAATACCTTGATTCTGTTTTAGCTAACATAAGTAAGCGCATTTTAGTTAGTGAATTAAATTGGTTGGCTAGTGTAACGGGGCTTGATGGGTTATCAGCCGCCAGCATCAGCTCAGCATACCCCATTCTATCCCCCCGCTGGGTCACCACATATTGATCGGCAATGAACTCATGGGTAAGCCTTAAGTGATACCTGTACCAATAAATGATCGGATTAAACCATTTGATAATCACCCAGAGTTCCATGAGCAATACATCCAAACTGTGCCATTGGCGAACGTGCACCAGCTCATGTTCCAATATCATTCTAGCCTTGTCATCCTCCGACTTGGATTGCCAAAAAACATAGCCAAAAAAGGAAGCAGCGGGCCATTTATGTGCCGTATCTAAATAAGTAACCCCCGCCTTTCTTTCTTGCTTGGCACATTTTATCCGCCACATCAATTGGCTCAAACCACTGACGAGTCTAAAAAGCATAATAGTGACTCCAATCCAATAGACCCAATACAACACATCACCTATTGAGAGTTGCCAAATGGCTCCTTCTCCTTCTTGTAAGCCGCCCCAAACCTGTTGTTCCAATTGCTGGTATTGGTAAACCACCGGATACCAAGGATCCAAATCACTGACTTCTTGCGTGCTTCTGACATCAATATTGAGCAAAGGAATACTTAAGGCCAATAGAGGCATCAGCAATAAATAGAGCCTATTCAGCTGAAAAAAGGTCTCTTTTCGTAGACAGATATGATAAAGCAGATAAAAGGAAAGCAGCGCTACAGCACTTTCAAAAAGGTATTGTATCATGTTGATTTCCATAGGAGCGGATTTAAGCAAGCTGGGTTTGGAATCGTTCTGGCCACACCTGAGGTATGTATTATTCTTCCTCTCGATGCTTAATTTTCTCCAATAAATCTTTCAGTTCATCCGAAGCGATGTTTTCCTCCTTCACAAAGTAAGACAGCAATTGTTCCGGTTTTCCAGAAAAATAGTTCGCCAATAGATTCTTGACGGAGGATTTCTTGTAGCTCTCTTTTTTCAGGATAGGGAAATACCGATGAGTTTTCCCAAAGCTATCATGACCAATAATTCCTTCTGTGTCCAATTTCCGGACCAAGGAGGACAAAGTGGTAATCGGCGGTTTGGGCTCCTCCCATTCAGCCAATATTTCCTTTACAAAGGCCTTTTTTAATCGCCACAGGATTTGCATGGCTTGCTCTTCTTTTTCATTTAAACGTCTCATAGTTCAAATATACAACTATTTTTTCGTTGAATCAACTATTAATTCGTTTAATCAACGAAAACATAGTCAACAGGGTTAAAATCGCCACTTTGTGTAACTTATTCTGTTTTTAATCATTACTAATAGTAGGGATCCAAAACAATACTATGCGCATTAACGCCTTACTTCTATTCTGTCTTCTACTATCTTTCCAACTTCAAGGACAAAAAAACGATAAGTATACCATTGAAGCGATGAACCAACTCCTAGCCAAAAGCGCTAGTTTTGGTAATAGCTCTCAAGTTGATTCGGCCTACCATTATGCGCTACAAGCACAAAGGATACATCGCAAATTAAGTAATAGAGATAAAAAGAAATTAGAGCGAGAAGGGATCAATACTTCTCATTTCTCCAAGTTAAAACGCAAATTCACCGAGGAGGCCCTGGAGATGGCTATTGGCCAAAACACAAGTGCAGCAATAGATACCTTTTTACTGAAATATCCTCGCTTAAAATTCACCTTAGCCCAGCAAGCTCGGCAGAAAAGGAATGAATTGTTTTTTGCTGAACAACAAGAGGCTGGCAATTACGAAACCTTGTTGGCCTTTTTAGAGGATAATCGGCTATCCCTACAGGAAAACAGCCCAGCACTAATTCCCAAACTGGAAGAGGCGGTCGTGAAAAGCTTTGTAAAAAAGTATCCAGAACCTAGTATGCGAAGCTTATTCACGCTCATGAATCGCTATCCTCGTTTGAGCCCCTTTATGGATGAGAGTATGGCTAAACTAGTAGAGCGAAATCCTTTTGTTTACCTGTTTGAAGACCAACTTCGATTGATCGATAATAGTTATATCCCAAAAACCATTCAGGCGCTCTATCCCTATTATGCCTGCTATGGTGTCCCGAAAGCTTTCGAGCGATTTTATTCCCATTTTCCTACCATGATTGATTCCGTTAGTTACCGAGACGACTTTGCCTTGGCGCGTGAAGTACCCGCTTTCCGGTCAAGCATGAGTCGGGAGGATTTCATCCAGTATATCAAAAAGGCAGGGCCCAGCCATCGCTCTTTTCAAGCCATCCAATTACTTAGTCAAGGATTAATCCAGCAACAGGACTGGGCAGCCTTGTCCGCTAAAATAAGTGAATTTGAAGGCTACTATGATAGTCCGGATCCCACCCTAAAAGGTTTTCGAGAGATTATTAATGCCGCCGCCGAAACCGTTGTAAGCAGATCCTTCGGCGACCAAGTAAATACAATTGACGCCGAATACTCCCCGGTCGTCACGGTAGACGGACAAACACTATACTTTTGTCGCTTGATCAATGGGGTAGAAAACATTTATACTTCACAAAGAGAGGGAGATAAGTGGGGAACAGCTATGCCCATTAAGCGTTTCAATACTTCCAGTAATGAAGCTCCGCTTGCCGTCTCAGCCGATGGAAATAGTTTGATCCTATTTATCAATGGGCAAGTCATGATTAGCGAGAAACAGGTAAAAGGCTGGACACAACCTCTGCCTTTTTTCACCGCTAGGCAGAAATCCGTCTGGCAAGGCGGCACCACCATTTCAGCCGATGAAAAAGTGGTGATTTTTGCCGCTCGTCGACCAGATAGAGTTGGCCTCACCGATGAAAACAATACCGATTTATATATCAGCTATCGCCTTCCTGATGAGAGCTGGAGCAAACCCCAGAACCTGGGCACCACCATCAACACGCCCTGGGAGGATCGGTCTCCTTTCCTCCATCCGGATATGCGCACCTTGTATTTTAGTTCTGGAGGCCATCCCGGATTAGGTGGTTTGGATGTGTTCAAAACGACTCGCATTGGTGAATCTTGGACAGAATGGAGTCCCCCCATCAACTTGGGTAAGTCTATCAATACTTCAGCAAACGATTGGGGATATAAGGTCAGTACCGATGGAACGGAGGCCTATTTTGCCAAGCAGATCAAAGATAAGAAGGAAGAAGTCTATTCCCTACTCCTACCCGACCGAGCTCGCCCTCAACAAGTAGCTACCCTCGCAGGAGAGCTACTATCTTTAAAAGGTAAACCATTGAATTTCAGCATCATCGTAGAGGATATGGAAACCGGAGAACCGGCCGGAGAAATCAAACCCGACCCCGTTACCGGAAAATTCTTCATCAGCTTACCCCTGGGTAAATTATATAGCTACCGTGTACAGGAGGAGGGCTATTACCCCATTAGCAATAATATTGATTTGCGAAATCAAACTGATCAAGTGAGTCAACTGGACAATATCATTGTTCCTTCCTTGGTAGAAATGGTCGACAATAACATGGCTATCCCACTGAAAAATCTCTTTTTTGAAACCGCCAAGTTCACCATTAAACCTACTTCTTTCAAAGAGCTAGAGCGGCTAGCCCAATTGATCACCGAACAAGAACTAATCGTTGAAATAAGCGGTCATACTGATAATGTGGGTTCCCCCGCTTACAATAAAGAATTGTCTCAAAATCGAGCCGAAGCCACCCGATCCTTTTTTATCGAGCAAGGCGTAGCTGCTCAGCAAATTATCGCAAAAGGTTACGGCCTTGACCAACCCATTGAGAGCAATGAAACAGAAGAAGGTCGTGCACAAAATCGGCGTGTCGAAATTCGGTTTAAATTGCCTACAGCAGAAAATAGATAAAACATTCTTTTGAACCTTCCTATAAAACTAGTTGGACGCTAACTATCTTTGCCGCATGCAAATTATTATTGTTGGAGGTGGGGCCGCAGGTTTTTTTGCCGCTATCCGCTGTGCAGAGTTAAATCCCGACGCACAAGTGACCATTTTAGAACGAGGAAAGGAGGTGTTAGGTAAAGTCAAGATTTCAGGTGGAGGCCGCTGCAATGTTACACATGCTTGTTATACGCCCAGGGAATTGGTTAAATTTTATCCTCGAGGAGCTAAAGAACTATTAGGCCCTTTCAACCGTTTTGCCTGTGGCGATACCCAAGGATGGTACGAAGACCGAGGCGTAGCCTTAAAAACGGAAAATGACGGCCGAATCTTTCCCGTAAGTAATCGCTCGCAGTCCATTATAGACTGCTTAATGGATAGTATAAAAAAACAAGGCATCCGATTGTTGACCCAAAAAAATGTAAAAACACTCCAGCCTCCTTCTGCCGAAAATGCACAATGGAAAATCGAATGCCAGAAAGGAGAAATTTTTCTTGGAGACAAAATCATGATTGCCTCTGGCAGCAATAGTAGGATTTGGGATCACTTGAAGGATCTAGGACATCAAATCGTAGCCCCTGTCCCTTCTCTTTTCACCTTCAATATCAAGGATAATCGCATCAAAGATTTGCCGGGGCTTTCCGTCCCCATGGCTCAGATCACCATCCCACAGCTAAAACTACAAACGGAGGGGCCCTTACTCATTACACACTGGGGCTTAAGCGGACCGGCCATTTTAAAACTCTCCGCCTGGGGGGCACGTGTCTTGGCGCCCATCCAGTATCAATTTCGGATTCGTGTCAATTGGATTTCATCTGGAACAGAAGAAACGCTCCAGTCTCTCCGCGAGAACAAGTTGGAATTCAGTAAAAGAAAGATTTATAAGCACCCGCAGTTTGGTGTGCCTAGCCGGTTATGGCAGAGTCTGTTGCAGGCTGCAGGCGTTTCTCCCCATAACAATTGGGCAGATTTGAACAAAAAGCAGCTCAATAAATTGGCACTTCAGCTTACGCAGGCAGAGTTTGAGGTGCAGGGAAAAAGCACCAATAAAGAAGAATTTGTCACTGCTGGTGGAGTTGACCTCAAGGAAATAGACTTTAAGTACTTTAGCAGTAAGCGCTACCCTTCTTTGTTTATGGCCGGTGAGGTCTTAAACATTGATGCCTTAACCGGTGGCTTCAATTTTCAGGCGGCTTGGACCGGCGGGTGGATCGCTGGCGAAGGGATGGCTAGTCAGGCTTGATATCCTTCTCCTATACCATTAGAGATCAAATAATCGCCAAATTTGGTCCTTGGGTACCTCCGCAATAATGGTTACAGGTTCTTTTTTTACGGGATGAATAAAGCTCATCTCTCGGCAATGCAAATGAATCGAACCATTCTTATTCGGTTCTTCAAAGCCGTACTTAAGATCTCCGCGAATCGGACAGCCCATTTTGGCCAATTGCACGCGAATTTGATGGGGACGCCCCGTAAGTGGATTCACCTCGATCAAATGGTGTCCGGCCAGCCCCGCCTTCAAGAAGTATTTCAGCTCCGATTTTTTGGCTTTTTTAGCTTTATTGCTGAGTCGATCAAAAGCCTTCGTTTTATTGATGGTCGTATCCTTCAACAAATAATGCGTAAGATGCCCCGAAAGGGGATCAGGGCGATTAGCCGTAATCGCCCAATACTTTTTTTGCATCTCTTTATCCTGGAATAATTTATTCATTCTGGTGAGGGCTTTACTCGTCCTAGCAAAGATGACCACGCCGCTTACAGGACGATCCAAACGGTGAATCAAACCCAAGAAAACATCTCCAGGCTTATTGTATTTTTCCTTCACATACGCCTTCACCTCATCGAGGAGAGATCTATCTCCCGTGATGTCACCTTGAACAAGCCAACCCGCTGGCTTGTTAACAGCAATAAGATGATTATCTTCGTAGATTATGTCCAGCTTCATAATTATTATCCATTGATCCAAACCGCAAAACTATGAAATTATCTCTTGGGTTTTCACCCTGCCCAAATGATACCTTTATTTTTGATGCCATGATTCATGGCAAAATCGACACAGAAGGGCTCGATTTTGAAGTGATATTAGGGGATGTTGAGGAGTTGAACCAGCGAGCCTTTGCGGGTGAACTTGCCATCACGAAGTTGAGTTTCCACGCCTTCGCGCATCTGCTAGATACCTATACCTTATTAGATGCAGGCAGTGCTTTAGGTCGAAATTGTGGCCCCTTACTCATTGCCAAACAGGCCCTCGATGATCAGCAAATTAATGCGGGTCCGATTGCCATTCCCGGAAAATATACCACCGCTAATTTTTTGCTTGGTTTAGCTTACCCAGCGGCGAAAAATAAAAAAGAAATTTTATTTTCTGATATAGAAGGAGCTGTGTTGGAGGAAAAAGTAACGGCCGGATTAATCATACATGAAAATCGGTTCACTTATGCCCAACGAGGTCTCTGCAAGTTAATCGATTTAGGAGAATATTGGGAGTCTACGACCGGAATGCCTATACCCTTAGGCGGCATTGTAGCTCAACGTTCACTAGCCGCAGACACGCTGGAAAAAGTAAACCGGGTCATGAAAAGAAGTGTGGCCTATGCCTTCTCTCATCCGAAAGACAGCCTGCTTTTCATTAAGAAACATGCACAAGAAATGGATGAAGAGGTCATGTATGCCCACATTGGACTTTATGTCAATGAATTCACCAAAGATTTAGGCTTAGAAGGGAAGCAAGCTGTCCAGTATTTATTTGACAAAGCCGCTTCACTGAGCCAGATTCCAGCAGTGGACAAATCGATCTTTCTTACTCCTATCGAAAAGCTGACCTAAAACGATATTATTTCAAAGTCTTTGTTATTTTTGCGCCGCAAGAAATTCCTAACCAAATTCAACCCATTACCATGATCATTGGCGTACCCAAGGAGATTAAGAACAATGAAAACCGCGTGGCCCTAACACCCGCCGGTGCCCTTGAATTTAGCAAGCGAAATCATACTGTATACGTACAAGCTACCGCAGGAGAAGGTAGTGGTTTTACCGATGAAGATTATAAAAAAGCTGGCGCTCAGATACTTCCTACTATAGAAGAGGTCTATGCAATAGCAGAAATGATTATTAAGGTAAAAGAACCTATTGAATCTGAGTATGAACTGATCAAAGAGGATCAGCTCGTATTTACTTACTTCCATTTCGCTTCTCACCAGCCCCTCACCAAGGCCATGATCAAAAGTAAAGCCATTTGCTTGGCTTACGAAACGGTAGAACTCCCTGATCGAAGCCTGCCACTCTTAGTACCTATGTCGGAAGTGGCCGGTAGAATGGCCATTCAACAAGGGGCTAAATACTTGGAAAAACCGATGAAGGGCCGTGGTGTGTTACTGGGTGGAGTACCCGGTGTCCCTCCTGCGAAGGTGTTGATCCTTGGCGGTGGCATCGTGGGCACGCAAGCCGCGAAAATGGCTGCCGGGTTAGGTGCACAAGTAACCATACTGGATATCAGCCTTACCCGACTTCGTTATTTGGCAGATATAATGCCCCCTAATGTCAATACAGTCTACTCTAATGAATACAACATCCGAAACTTGATCACAGACCATGATTTGATCGTAGGTGCAGTATTGATCCCCGGTGCCAAAGCACCGAATTTGATCACCAGAGATATGTTGAAGGAAATGCGACCTGGGACGGTTTTGGTAGATGTCGCTGTGGATCAAGGGGGATGCATTGAGACTTGCAAGCCTACCACACACCAGGATCCAACCTTTATCATCGATGATGTGGTACACTATTGTGTGGCCAATATGCCTGGCGCCGTTCCTTACACCTCTACCATTGCCTTAACCAATGCCACTTTACCTTATGCTATTCAGCTGGCCAATAAGGGATGGCAAAAGGCTTGCCAAGAAAATGCGCCTTTGAAAAAGGGATTAAACGTGATAAAAGGAAGTGTCGTTTACCAGGGTGTTGCGGACACTTTTGATTTACCCCTGGTCGATGTGGATCAATTCTTGTAAATCAGGCCATGCCTTAAGCATGAGTTAAGGGATATGAAAAACGGAATGAAGGACGACCTTCATTCCGTTTTTATTTGTAGGGAGATAAGGCTACTGTCGTTTGATCAAATCTCCATTTACATCCTCTACAATAAAGGAAGTATCAAAACCAGCTGATCTAGCAACAGACAAAGCTCGGCGCGCTTCATTCATCGTCGTTAATCCTCCAACATATTTCACAGTAAAGCGCCCCTTCTTTCTCTCCTCTATGGTACCAAGGTCACGTACTTTTGAATCATCAAACCACTTTGGATTACTATAGGCGGCTAGTTGAACTTTAAAGCGCCCAGCACTAAAGCCTGGATTAGTATTGGATCCTGTGGTAGGGTCAGGATCGCGAACGCCAATGCTTGAACCAGAACCATCTTCTCTTACGATAAAGGAGCCAGGATAGCCTCTAGATTTTACTTGATTTAAAGCTAAATCCGCATCCTGACGGCTAGCATAAATTCCCAAGCGAATTTTATAAGTCCCACCTTGGTCCAGGTAATATACATCCCCTAAGTCGGTCAAATTACCAAAACGATCCATAGCTGGCGTTTTGATGGCCGCTACTTGAATGGCAAAACCATCAATCCCCCCTAGATTAGAATTGGAATTATTGTCGGGAAGAACTGGCCCAGGATTAAGGTTATCAGTCGGGGGAACAGCCGTAGATGGTAATAGAGAGATAACTCCCAAGATTGTCCGATCCAATCCATCTTCTGTGTTCACATCAAATTCCACCTCTCGGTAAGCAGGCTTGGAATAGCGAACTAAATAATCAGAGAACGGACTCAATGCAAGATAATAATCTCCATTCGCATTGGTATAAGCTTGCATCTGATTGCCCGTTCTGGTATTGATAGCGGTAATTGTCACACCCGCCAATGGAATTTTGGTGGTGTAATCTACAATCTTACCGGCATAGGCTTCATTAGGAGAAGTAAGCATGACTTCATAATCGCGACTAGCACTTGCTCCCGTGGTGGAAATCCTTACCGTTCCAGGTAAGAAGCCCGTCTTATTCACAACAACATCACATTCTAAGCCCTGCAAGGCCTGGAAGCTATAAACACCACGTCCATCTGTTTGAAAAACCCCCTGTCCACAGTTAGAAAAATCTATACCTGCATTAGCCACAGGAAGGCCATTAGAGGCATTAATTACTCGAATGACGACATTATCCGCCGCTCGGCTAATTCGATAGATATCTTCATTGCCTCGGCCTCCTAGGCGGTTTGAAACCACAAAACCAAGGTTGCGGAAAGGATCATAAGAAAAGCCGTAATCATCACGAGGTGAATTGACCTGTGCTCCTAAATGGAAAATGCGCGTCCAGCGGCCATCAACATTGGACTCTGCTCGGAAGACATCCATTCCCCCCAGTCCAGGGTGCCAATTGGAAGAGAAGAAAAGGCTTGTCCCATCAAAAGAAGGTGAAATTTCATCTCCGCCTGAGTTTACAACTGGGCCGAGATTTTCGGGTGCCCCCCAAGAATTGCCAATTTTATTAGAAACATATAAATCATAACCTCCCGAACCACCTGGTCGATCAGAGGCAAAATACATGCGATTGCCATCTGGTGAAAAACAAGGATAGCCCGTAGAGAATCCTGTTCCATTAAAAGGAAAGGGTCGAATATCGCCCCAAGTTCCATTGGGGTTAATTTGTGCCAAGTAGATACTCAATTCCATCCCGCTTCCCGGAATTTGCCGAGTTCCATCTACAAAGTTGTTTTTGGTAAATGCAATGGTTCTTCCATCTGGTGCTAAAGCCAAAGGGCCTTCATTTACTTCTTGCGAATTACTTCCCTTCAAAAAGACGGGAGAATCTAAATAGCCGCGGGTACCGATTGTGGCCAAAAACAATTGATTTCCAATTTTACCAGAGAAATCACCACCTGATCGCTGTATATCCGATCTGGCCGAGGAATAAACGACGCGATCCGATCCCCAGAAAGCAGGACCGAAATCAGCCGCCGAGGTATTGATAAATTCGTTGGTGACCGAGTAAGAAGCACTTACATTCAATTGTGCCTTGGCAAAATCACAGGTTTGAGCGAAATGATTCCCTACCTGTGCATCTACATCTCTTGCATACAATAAGAACCATTGCTTGGCCTCATCGTATTTCCCCAAAGACTTTAAAACCAATCCATATTGAAGAATGCTAGCCTTATCTACTTCCGATTGGCGGACCGCCCGGGCATAAAAAGCGGCAGCTTCATCCATTTTGTTTAATTGTCGATAAGCATCGGCAATTTTGTATAAAGCCTCCGGGTCATCACTCTTCTTCTGTAAAGCAGCTTGATAGTCCTCAATGGCTTTATTGTAAGCATGAATTTCATAGGATGTATTGGCGCGTCGCATTAATCGCCGGAAAGATTGCGCAAAAATGCTACTTGATCCGATTATTAATAAAAGGGCTACAATAAAGAATCGATTAACCATTCTCATAGTTATGGATTGGATTTGGATTAAAGTTATAGCTGGAAAAATAAGGTTTTTTTCGAAACTGTTGGAATTTTTAAATATATAAGCTGAATTGTACCTATTTCATGGCCTCGAAATAGTCTTTTCATAACTACGAAAAGCTTGATTTTATTGGTTTTAGCTTATATTTTGTTAATAAATGAAAAAACAATAAAATATAAACCGCTTCCTCCTACCTCACACTTGTCTCACAACAAACAGTAGACGTGTCCTAGCCAGGACATTGCAGTGACAATCTATTTACTTACCTCTATTTTCAGCAGCCCGCCAATTATATTTGAGTACTCATCAACTTTTATCCATCTTATTCAAATGCCTTTTGTCTTATGCTAAGAAAGTTAGGTCTACTTTTATTAGTGCTAATTGGGCAACAGAATCTCGCAATCAGTCAAACTTGTTGCTCCGGAGGTGTTCCTATTTCAAGCAACTTGGGTCTTCCTTTTAGTGAAGGACAAACCCTACAATTCAATTTGAATTATGACCTCAACAACCTAAATACACAGAAAACAGGAATCAAAGTCGACGGGGATCGCACCCGAGAGAGGCTGACCCACTCCACCCTACTACAATGGAGTTATAGCCTGAATGACAAATGGGCTGTAGATGCTCTCTTTAGTTATGTCAGGCAGGAACGAAGCATCTTTCGCCAAGGTCAATTAAGCGATTTCACTTTTACCGAGGGGTTGGGGGATGTCGTATTCCTTTTGAAATACAAAGCCTTTTCTTTTCAAGAGGATGCTACTGCCTTTAGTATAGGTGCTGGCGCTAAGCTTCCCACCGGAGCAAGTGACCGTCGCTCTAATGGAATCCGCCTAAATGCCGACCTACAGCCGGGCAGTGGGGCTGCTGATGCCTTGCTTTGGAGTCAGTTGACCCATCAATTTAGTTTCCGCCCCTCTCTAGGTTTTTCCCTGAATACCATCTATAGCTATAAAGGAACCAACGATAATTATTTACCGATAACCGTGAATGACGAGACTATTAGTCAATCCTATCAATTTGGCGAAGAATGGCAATTGATTTTCAATATCTCAGACCGACTGATCTTAGGCAAAAACCTTATTGATCCCTATTTGACACTGCGATACCGAACGGTCCGTCAGGACACAAACGACAATAATTTGGTACCAGGAACTGGCGGAAATTGGCTCTTCATCAAACCTGGATTCAATTACTGGTTCAATGCCAAATTATCAGTGGGAGCTAATATTGAGCTACCCATTTATGCGTTCGTTGTCGATACGCAGGTTACACCCACTTATCGCTTTAATACAGGGATATACTATACCTTTTCTCTCAAAAAAAGAGAGCTATCCCTACTAAATACTAACTAATGAAAAAATTAATCTTAGGTCAACTCTTTCTTGCTACTTTACTCCTCCCCATTAGCTGTACTACTGGCGATCAAGTCCAAAGCCCTCCCCCAAGTGGCGGCGGTAATTCCGGTTCGGATCAATGGTTGATCCCCCAAGATAATGTATTGGACGGAGGACCAGGTAAAGACGGGATTCCCGCCTTAGACGCACCCGACTTCATTGAAGTGCATCAGGTCGACTTCCTCGATGAGGAGGATTTAATTATCGGTTTTAAAGTAGGGAATGAGGTACGTGGATATCCTCATCCTATCTTGGACTGGCATGAAATCATTAATGATGATATAGGCCATACGAGTGTAGCTATTACCTACTGTCCCCTTACGGGAACAGGTATTGGCTGGAATAGAAACCTCAGTACAGGCAACACTACTTTTGGCGTATCTGGTTTGTTATATAATACCAACCTCATCCCCTACGACCGAGGAACGGATAGTAACTGGTCACAAATGTTGTTAGAAGCTGTTCAAGGCAAAATGGCAGGAACTGAAATAGAGACCTATCCAGTCCTTGAAACCACTTGGGCAACTTGGAAAAAACTATATCCTACTTCCAAGATCGTTTCTACCAATACGGGTTGGAATAGAAACTATAATAACTACCCCTATGGTGATTATAGGACTAACAATAATTCATTGTTCTTCCCCGTGGCAGTAAATGATGATCGTTTGCCTTCAAAAGAACGCGTCTTAGGAGTAATTTCTAGTACCAAAGCAGCTAAAGCGTATCGCTTTTCACATTTTCCAGCCACTGGAATTGGGATTATCACAGATACTTTCCGGGAATATAATCTAGTGGTAGTAGGTAGTCAAGAATTTAACTTCATGGCAGCCTACCAACAGCCTGGCAGCTTGACATTTGAAGCGGTAACGGGCAAACTTCCCATCGCCATGCAAGACAATGAGGGAAACCAATGGAATGTTTTCGGTGAGGCCGTTTCTGGTCCTAGAGTCGGACAGCAGTTGGAAGCTGCTAAGTCTTTTATTGGCTATTGGGTAGCTTGGGGCGCCTTTTACCAAGGCTTGGATATTTATGAGTAAACAAATAGCGTTGAGACTTCAGAAGTTTTCCTAGGCTGGCCTTCAGAAACTTCTGAAGTCTAACTCATGTCTATCGACTACTATATTGCTCCTCATAATAAGCACGATAAGTACCCGAAGTAACCCGCTCCAGCCATTCCGACTGCTCCAAGTACCATTTGGCGGTACGGCGCAAGCCTTCTTTCACCCCTACCGATGGTTCCCATCCCAATTCATCTTTGAGCTTGGTAGCATCGATGGCATATCTCCGATCATGGCCAGGACGGTCCTTCACGAAGTGAATTAAAGCTCGGGAACTACCTTGATCTCGACCTAGCATCTCATCCACTATATCACAAAGATCATGTACCAATTCTAAATTCATTCGCTCATTATTCCCACCAATGTTGTAGGTCTCACCTTTTTTCCCTTGGTGGAATATAAGATCTATAGCTTCGACATGATCGCCGACCCACAACCAATCCCTCGTATACTTACCATCTCCATAAATGGGCAGTGGCTTATTCCCTTTAATGTTATTGATCACCAAAGGAATGAGTTTTTCTGGAAACTGAAAAGGTCCATAGTTATTGGAACAGTTCGATACCAAAATTGGCATGTCGTAGGTATGATGGTAAGCTCTCACCAAGTGATCAGAACTCGCTTTGGAAGCGGAGTAAGGTGAGCGTGGATCATAAGGGGTATCTTCCGTAAAGAAACCTTCTGCCCCTAAAGAACCATACACTTCATCGGTAGATACATGGTAAAATAACTTCCCGCTTTCACCGTCCCAGTTCTTCCTCGCTGCATTCAGCAAATTAACCGTACCGACAATATTGGTTAGGATAAAAGCCATCGGGTCTGAAATAGAACGATCAACATGCGATTCTGCCGCTAAATGGATCACACCATCAAATTGGTGCACATCAAATAATTCTTGAATGAAAGATTCATCCGTGATATCCCCCTTTGCAAATATATAGTTGGGGGCATTTTCGATTTCTTTTAGATTTTCCAGGTTGCCGGCATATGTCAATTTATCCAAATTGATAATTTGGTACGTTGGGTATTTCTTGACAAAATGCTGGACCAAATGCGAGCCAATAAAACCCGCACCCCCTGTAATTAAAATCTTTTTTGCAAAGGTCATATTATTCTGTTTTTACAACTCCTTTAAAATACTCATATGTTCTTTTGAGGCCTTCCGCACGACTTATTGTGGGTTCCCATCCCAAGATGCTTCTGGCTTTAGTAATATCTGGTTTTCGTACCTTAGGATCATCTACTGGCAGATCTTTGTAGATCAACTTAGCAGCAGGATTTCCTACGAGTTCTAGCACCTCTTCTCCAAAACCTTTAATGGTGATTTCGTCCGGATTACCAATATTTACCGGCTGTGCATAATCACTCTTCAATAAGCGGTAAATTCCTTCTACCAAATCATCGACATAGCAAAATGACCGAGTTTGTGATCCATCTCCAAAAACAGTCAATCCTTCTCCACGAATAGCCTGTGAGAAAAAAGCAGGTAATACACGTCCATCATTAACGCGCATTCTTGGACCGTAGGTATTGAAAATTCGAATAATTCTCGTCTCTACTTGATGTGCATTATGATACGCCATAGTAATGGCCTCCAAAAAGCGCTTGGCCTCATCGTATACACCTCTAGGTCCTACGGGGTTCACATTTCCCCAATATTCTTCGGTTTGTGGGTGGATCAGTGGATCACCATATACTTCCGAAGTAGAAGCCACTAATATCCTGGCTTTTTTGGCTAAGGCTAAGCCCAGCAGGTTATGCGTCCCCAGCGCCCCTACTTTTAAGGTCTGAATGGGCATCTTCAAATAGTCAATCGGACTGGCTGGCGAAGCAAAATGCAAGATATAATCTAATTCACCTGGAACGTGGACGAATTTCGACACGTCATGGTGGTAATATTCAAATTCGGGCAACGGAAATAAATGCTGGATATTATCGAGACTTCCCGTTAACAGGTTATCCATTCCAATGACCTGATATCCTTCCTTGATAAATCTATCACACAGGTGCGATCCTAAGAAGCCCGCGGCTCCAGTAATTAAAATTCGTGGCACAATAAAACTTTTAAATGAGAAAATGTTTGAGTAAATATAGTTTCGAAGTAACTTCTGATGACTGACTGAAGCGGATTGAGTGATATGTTCCGCACCAAAAAGTATCAATTAATCAGCTATACGAGATAAAATACAATATGTTGTAAGATACGCTGTAAAACAGCCTAAATTTAGTATTAATTTGATGGCTTCAATAATCTTTTGCCGTTCAATTGATAATTGTACAATTTCATTTTCCCTTTGAGCCGAGGATTGCTTTAATTTGCAGCATGTTGAAATACGGGTATACCATTTTTTTCTCTACGATCTTGTTTTGTAGCTTGGGCTGGTCACAAGGCACTGATGCTTTTGCCAGAAACAAAGGAGATATACTAATGCCTCACATTAGCTACGGTGCTTACGCTCCAGGTGGGGATTTAGCGGATCGTTTCGGCAATAATTTTGGCATAGGCATAGGGCTGGAGTGGATGACAGATCAATCCAATTGGATTGTTGGATGTAGTGGTCAATTCCTCTTTGGCAATACCGTCAAAACGGATGTACTAGCTCAACTAAGGACGGATGCAGGGACAATCATTGGCAATAGTAGATTACCAGCTGATATTGGACTTAGAGAGCGAGGGTGGCTTGTACAGGTGACAATAGGTAAACACCTTCCACTAGCGGGTAAAAACCCACGATCGGGCATCAGAGTGACGCTTAGCCCTGGATTATTGCAGCACAATATTCGAATTCAAGGTGACCCGCAGCAAGCCGTCCCGCAAATCTTAGGAAACTATAAGAAAGGGTATGACCGGCTCACGAATGGCTTAAGTATGACGGAGTTTATCGGCTATGAATTACTGAGTAGCGACCGCCGAGCAAACTTCTTCCTAGGGGTAGAGTTCACCCAAGCCTTTACCGCTAGCCGCCGCGACTTTGACTTTGATACTAGAATGAAAGATGAAACCAAACGAATAGACCTGTTGTACGGATTAAAGCTAGGTTGGATCATCCCCTTTTATGTAGGGAAAAGCGGGGGCGATATTTATTACTAGTGTTCGGACTTTCTCATTATTCTATTGATTTAGCTAGCCCAGAATCGATACTCAATAGCCAATTTACATGCAAATCTTCTACAATTTTGCCCTTCGACTTTATTATGTTGGTATTCGCCTCGCCGCCTTGTCTTCGACAAAGGCCAAGCAGTGGGTCGAGGGCCGTAAGGACTGGGAAAAACAGCTAAGCTCTTTTAATGCGACGCAAGGTACAGCAAAGCAAGACCGAGTCTGGGTACATTGTGCCTCCCTGGGGGAATTCGAGCAGGGACGAACATTAATCGAAAGCATCAAAGAACGATTTCCCAATAAAATCATTTTGCTCACCTTCTTCTCCCCCTCCGGTTATGAGGTGCGCAAAAATTATGCGGCAGCTGACGGGATTTTCTATTTACCTCTAGATAGCAAACGCAATGCTAAACGCTTTATACAGCTAGCGCAACCCAATGTGGCGATCTTTGTCAAATATGAATTCTGGTACCACTACCTTTCTCAGCTCCAGCAAGCAAAAGTTCCCACTTATCTAATTTCAGCCGTATTTCGACCTGACCATATCTTCTTCCAAGCTTATGGTAGTTTTTTCCGAAAATTACTCCGATACTTTGATCACATCTTTGTGCAGGATCAATCCTCCAAAAAGTTATTGGAGAAAATTGGTCTATCTGCTATCAGCTTGGCAGGAGATACGCGAGTAGATCGGGTGGCTCAAATTCCAAAAGAAGGAAAACATTTCCCGCTTATTCAATCCTTTGTGGGTACAGCCCCTTGTCTGGTTGCCGGTAGCACCTGGCCAGCCGACGAACAATTATTGAAAAAAGCCATCGCGGAAGCACTAGATTCCGATTGGAAAATCATTATTGCACCGCACGATATTGCCGAATCTCACTTGAAGCGTATTGAGCAGTTATTCCCAGAACAATTAATTCGATATTCTCAACTGTCAGGTCAAGCAGCAGCAGCCTATCGCTACCTCTTAATCGATAATATTGGTATGTTACAAAGTTTGTATCGTTATGGAAAGATCGCCTATATCGGTGGTGGATTTGGAAACGGCATCCATAATACATTGGAGCCTATTACTTTTGGACTACCCGTTATTTTTGGACCTAAATACCAGAAATTTGAAGAAGCCAAACAGCTGATTCAAAGTGGTGGTGGCTTCACCGTAGCAGACGGAGATGAATTGGTCAGCTCCTTACAACTTTTATTGGAAGAAACCACCTATGAAAATGCTTCGCAAAGGGCAAAGGAATACATTACGAATAACCAAGGAGGTACCGATAAAATCTTAGCCCATCTTTTTGGATAGGCCGCATAGGTAAAAAGGCCAATAGAGGCGAAGGTCAGTCCATTTTAGTCTAAAATAAGAACACGGAGTCACGAAGATTTACTTTCCTCCGTGGCTCCGTGTTCTACTTCCGACCTTACTTTCAGCAAGTCTGCTTCTATCTACATTTCTAGAAAGAGGTGTAGGTGACAAAAGCAACATCTACAGGTCTTTGCCCTCTACTACCAGAATACAATCAAGATATAAAGAATCAGGAGTACTAAGACCACCATGTGTGTACGATAATCTTTGTACCAAGGTAAACCTTCCATGCCTTCTCCAATGAGTCCTTTGCGATAGGTATACATTTCAATTTGGTCGGCAGTCGGTGGATCTGTCATCAAACTAACCGTAATAAATACGATCACCGACACCAACATGCTCACCCCAACATTAATGGTGTAATGCAAAGACCAAAGTCCCATTTCGCCTAGTATAAAGAGTAGTATCCCAACTAAGGTTCCGATTGTCAATGTCCAAAATGCCCCATGTCCATTGGCTCTTTTGTAGAATACCCCAACCAAGAATATAATCGCAATGGGAGGTACCACAATGGAGAACATTTGCTGTAAGTAGTCCCATAAACCCGTAAAGTTTTGGATTTGTGGGGCCCAACTTGCCGCAACCACCATCAAAACCACCGTGGTAATTCGGCCATATCTAGCAATGTCCTGATCCGTTAAATCCGGATTACGAGGCTGTATAAAATCGATTACGATCAAAGTAGAGGAAGAATTCAGCGCTGAATCAACACTGGATAAGATAGCAGAAATCAAACCGGCTAAGACTAGTCCTACCAGTCCCACTGGCAATACATTGGTGACCAGAAATGGGAATACCGCATCTCCATTTGGAATATCTGGATACAAGGTCAATGCGATAGCACCAGGAATCACCATGATAAACAAAGGAATGATTTTCAAAAAACCAGCTAAGATAATGCCCCATCTGGCTTGCCGAATATCACGTGCACCCAAGGCGCGTTGTATAATGTATTGATTGGTACTCCAATACCAGAAACCCAAAAAGGGAACCCCCAACAACAAACCTGGCCAGGGCAAACCTTCATCATCCAATGGTCGCACCACCGAAAAATGGCCTTCTGGGGCATTAGCTACAATTTTGTTCCAATCAAAATCTACCTTATCAAAAAGGATCCAGGTCAGTATACCACAACCCACAATCAAGATTACAGCTTGTATAGCATCCGTATAGACTACCGCTTTCAATCCACCCGAAGCCGTATAAACTCCGGCGATAAGTGCCAAACCCAAAGAGGTCTGCCACATGCCCAAACTTGGGAAAAAGGCCTGTAAAACCAGCGTTCCAGCATATAGCGCCCCAGCTGTTTCAATCATTATAGTCGCAAAGATGGAAACCGCCGAGAAAAACAATTGTGACCTACGGTCAAACCGCCGCTCCAAATATTCCGGAATCGTCGTAATCCTAGACCGCAAATACAAGGGGATGAAAATCATAGCCGCCAAAATGAGCGGAATACCCGACATCCATTCATATACCGAGTTAACAATACCCGTTGTATAGGCTGCTCCCGACAAGCCAATAATCGTTGAACTAGAAATATTAGAAGCAAAAAGCGATAGGCCAATCAATCCCCAACCAAAACTTCGGCCTCCTAAAAAAAGATCTTCTCCGGTCTTGGTCGTTCGTGCAATCAAAAAACCAATCGTCAAAACAAGTACGAAGTAGCCGATAATGATCGAAATGTCAATATTCGAAATAACTGTATTCATATGGGTCTCTTATGTAAGCGTTTCTATGCTAAATTACTGGTCTTAGAAAACATAATTTTGTTGAGTAAGAGTCCCAAGATAGTTAATCGCCTGAATTAGCCCAATTATTTCTGATCTAAAGGCTGGCTGTCAACCCATTTTAATTGCCTATTTTTAATTAGAATTCCTGTTTTCAAACCGCAAAAAAAGTTCTTTTATACCGACATAGCTCCTTTATTAATCCAGTTTTAATAAATTTGCTCCCTGCAATCAAAACAACTCGATGACAGCAACGACTGACTTTTTCACTGCCTTCAACGGCCTCAATATTATGATTGTTGGGGACGTAATGATCGATCGCTATTTAAGCGGTAATGTCAATAGGATTTCGCCGGAGGCTCCTGTTCCAGTTGTACATTTAAGAGACTCCCAAGATAGATTGGGAGGTGCCGCAAATGTTGCTTTAAATCTAAAGGCTTTGGGGGCAACACCCTACCTCTGTAGCTGCATCGGGTCTGATGATAACGCTACTGCCTTCAAAAAGCTATTACCCGAGCATGACTTATTGGACCGTGGGCTTGTAAAGTCAAAGGACAGAATTACTACCGTAAAAACGCGTGTGCTATCCAACCACCAACATCTGCTGCGTGTAGATCGGGAGGATACGCATGACCTCTCTCCTACCGATGAAGCCCAATACTTAGCCAATATTCGAGAGATCTTGGACAACAAAGAAATCCATCTGATTCTGTTTCAAGATTACAATAAGGGTGTACTAACTTATAAGGTGATTCGCGCCATTATACTAGAGGCCATTAAGCGGGATATTCCTACCGCTGTAGACCCCAAATTCAACAACTTTTGGGCTTATAAGCATGTCACTTTATTCAAGCCCAATTTGCGCGAAATCCAACAACAGTTGCCCTTCAGTATTCAACCCAATATGGAGGATCTGAAGAAAGCCACCGAACACATCAAGGCAAAACTGGGAAATCATCACACCTTAATCACCTTATCAGAAAAGGGGCTTTTTTATGCTAGTGCCAAAGGGAGCGCCATCATCCCGACACAGGCCCGGCAAATTGCCGATGTATGTGGCGCAGGAGATACCGTTATTAGTATTGTGGCACTAGGATTAGCCCTATCACTTGATATGTCTGTAATTGCCAACTTAGCGAATTTGGCGGGCGGGCAGGTTTGTGAAAAGGTAGGTGTAGTACCTGTCGATAAGGTACAGCTAAAGCTGGAATATGAAAACTTGCTACAAGAACGTATAGCGGCAAATAAATAGCTGTAAGCAACTACTTTTTCACCGCTATGCGCTACACTTTATTGCTAATTCAATTTGCTAATCGCTTCTTCCAAATTTTCTAATTTGGCCAAACCATCCGCTAATTTCTTACGCTCCATTTCTACTACCTTGGCAGGCGCATTATTAACAAATCGCTCATTAGATAGCTTCTTTTCTACGTTTTTGATAAAACCTTGGTAATAATCCAGGTCCTTTTTCAAACGAGCGTATTCTGCTTCTGTATCTATATCTTCTTGATCTAGCTCTACGAAAAACTTATCTCTACCTACCAGGAAAGAAACGCTGTTTTCGATATCCTCTGTGGTGTCTTCTAAGCTTTCCAGGTTTGCCATCTTGATAACCATCTCTTTCAAGCCCGCTGTATTCAACCACTCCCCGGCTTGGGCTTCGCCCTGCTTGTAAACCTTCAGCAAATCCTTCTGCTTGATTCCTTTTGTGTTCCGTATTTCTCGGATACTACTCACCATCTGTTTGGCTTTATCTATTTGAGATAAAAGCGTCTCATTGTAAGTTTTTGGTGTAGGCCAAGTACTTACAACACAGTCATCTCCTTCCGCTCTCTCCTTCAAGTTATGCCAAATCTCTTCCGTTACAAAAGGCATAAATGGATGGAGTATAATCATCATCTGCCCAAAGATATCCAAACTCCGTTCATAGGAAACCTGATCAATGGGCTCTCCATAAGGAGGCTTGATCATCTCCAAATACCAAGAACAGAAATCTCCCCAGATGAACTTATACAATTCCATAACGGCTTCCGACAGTCGATATTCACCAAAGAGTCGATTCACTTTTTCTAGGGTTTGGTTGAGTCTATCCTCTAACCACTTATGTGCTAATTCGTTGATAGCCAATCTTTCTGCACTAACTGAGGCTGTCTTCTCCCATCCTTGGATTAAGCGAAGCGCATTCCATAGTTTATTGCAGAAGTTCCGTCCCTGCTCACATAATTTGCTTTCATTGAGGACTTTTTTTGTAACGGGATCCAGTGGTGCATCAAAAATGATATCATTCCCAGCTGCTGCACTCGATAAAACACCGAAACGTACGCCATCAGCCCCGTAATTCTCGATTAGTGTCAAGGCATCTGGGCTATTTCCGAGTGATTTACTCATCTTCCGGCGCTTATTATCCCTTACCATTCCTGTGAAGTAAACATCCTTAAAAGGCATTCGCCCTTTCTCCATCACATGATCCAAGCCCAGTAAGTCTCCAGACCATTCATAACCAGACATGATCATCCGAGCCACCCAGAAAAAGATAATATCCCAGGCCGTTACTAGCACATTGGTAGGATAGTAGTATTTGAGCTCTTCTTGCGATTCAAAACCATCAAACACCGAGATGGGCCATAGCCAAGAGGAGAACCAAGTATCTACGACATCTTCATCTTGCCTTAAATCTTCCAGTTGCAAAGTGGCATTGCCTGTTTTGGCTCGCGCCATAGCTAATGCTTCTTCCGCCGTTTCGGTTACAAAAACCTCTTCTTGATAATACCAGGCAGGAATACGCTGTCCCCATAACAACTGGCGAGAAATACACCAATCTCGAATGTTATCGGCTTTCAACCAGCTATTAAACATATTCCAAAAGTGCGGTGGATTAAATTTTACATCACCACCTTCTACCGCATGCAAAGCCACTCGTGCCATTTCTTTCATATCGAGAAACCACTGTAAGGTCAGGCGAGGCTCCACCACAGCATTGGTACGTTCAGAACGCCCAATACTCGTTACATAATCTTCTAGTTGCACCAAATTGCCCGAAGCTTCCAGTAACTTCTTAATCTTCTTACGGGCTATGAAGCGATCTTCTCCAACCAAAATTTCGGCCTTCTCATTCAGCGTACCATTTGGATTGAGAATATCAATAACGGCTAGCTCATGCTTTTCTCCGATGGCATTATCATTTTGATCATGCGCAGGGGTGATTTTCAAGGCGCCAGTCCCGAAAGCTATATCCACATAAGTATCTTCAATAATCGGAATTGCTCTATTGATTAAGGGGATAATTGCCTTTTTGCCGACGAAGTCCTTGAAACGTTCATCGTTGGGGTTTACCGCAATAGCCGCATCAGCCATGATGGTTTCTGGGCGTTGGGTAGCAATAACGATCCCCTTTCCTGGTTCGCCTTCAATATCATACCTGATGTGAAAAAGCTGCGCGTTTTCTTCCCCGTAGATCACCTCCTCATTGGACAAAACCGTCTGAGCCTCTGGATCCCAATTGGTCATGCGTAACCCTCGATACAATTTACCTTTGCGGTATAAATCCACAAACACCTTGATCACCGCTGCCGACATCTTAGGTTCCATCGTGAAGCGAGTTCTTTCCCAATCACAGGAAGCACCCAGTTTTTTCAGTTGGTCCAAGATGATTCCTCCATACTTATCCTTCCACTCGAACGCATATCCTAGAAACTCCTCCCTACTTATATCTGATTTCTTAATGCCACGTTCTGCCAGCATCTTCACGACTTTGGCTTCCGTCGCGATGGATGCATGATCCGTACCAGGTACCCAACAGGCATTCTTTCCTTCCAAACGTGCTTTGCGAATCAAGATATCCTGAATCGTATTATTTAGCATATGCCCCATGTGCAATACACCTGTCACATTCGGTGGTGGAATCACTATACTGTAGGCCTCTCTATCATCAGGTACGGAATGGAAATAGTTTTGAGCCATCCAATGCTCATACCATTTTTCCTCTGTCTCTTTTGGATTGTAACGTGTCGAAAGTGTCATTGTCGAATAAATATTTTTAAAATCAACGATTCTGTGCGTTTAAAGTTCCTCTTCAATTTTTGTTAAGCCCTTTCTTGCTATTTATCCACCAAGGAAACCTCGCTAGGCGTTGCGGAAGGGCTAAAAGAAATTTCTACCTGATTGCGCAACAGATCGTCCATTGTTTCTCTTTCACGAACAAGATGAGCCTGTCCATTATAAATCATCACTTCAGCCGGTCGGAACCTAGAGTTGTAATTAGACGCCATTGAGAAGCAATAAGCCCCTGCATTGTGAATACAAAGGATGTCCCCCTCATTGATTTCAGAGATTCGTCGATTGATGCCAAAGGTATCCGTCTCACAGATATAGCCTACTACGGTATAAAATCGTTTTTTGGCAAGGGGTTTCGAAATGTTGGTGATTTGATGATAGGCATCATAAAACATAGGCCGGATCAAGTGATTCAAACCAGAATCGATACCAGCAAAAACGGTAGATGTAGTTTGCTTAATGACATTCACCTTAGCTAGGAAGAAACCAGCCTCACTCACTAAGAATTTGCCCGGTTCGAACATCAGGCAAAGGTCTTTGCCATATTCCGCACAAAACTCATTGAATCGCTTAGAGATTTTTATTCCTAATTCTTCGATGTCCGTCTCTCCATCTCCCTCTTTGTAGGGTACTTTGAAGCCGCTACCAAAATCGATATAGTCCAGCTCTTTAAAGTCTCCAGCCACATTCAAAAGAATTTCTGCTCCACGCAAGAATACATCGGCATCCAGTATTCCAGAGCCAGTATGCATGTGCAATCCCTCGATGGCCAAGCCAGTAGACTCCACAATTCTTTTAACCAAGGGCATTTGGTGAAAGGATATCCCAAATTTGGAATCGATATGCCCCACCGAAATTTTGCTATTACCACCCGCCATGATATGCGGATTGATGCGGATACAAACCGGAATATGCGGATGAAGCTGTCCAAACTGCTCCAAAATAGAAAGGTTGTCGATGTTAATACGTACACCAAGTGCAGTAGCCTCTTCGATTTCCTCGATACTCACGCAGTTGGGCGTATAGATAATATCTTCCTTCTTGAATCCCGCTTTTAAGCCCATTTCCACCTCTTGCACCGAGACCGTATCGAGCCCAGAACCTAATGTGTTGAAAAACTTCAGGACGTTAATGTTACTCAGTGCTTTGCAGGCGTAATTGATCTTTAGCCGTTTGACCTTGAAGGCTGATTGTATACGTTTATACTGACGCTCCATAATGGCAGTGTCATAAATATACAATGGGCAGCCATATTGCGCTACCAAATCTAAGGGATCAACTCCCCCGCTCAGCTGATAACGATCATTTTCAAGGTTCATCTAATGATTTTTTTCTAAATAAACCGCAAAGATAAGTTTTTTGTGCCGTGTCCGCTATAGCTACCGTGAAAATGGTGTGGGAAAATTCGAATCAGAGCCAATACTCAAAAAATATGCTTATTTTCAGGGTGCATACACCACTTTTAATCCTTCTCGCATCTTTAAAGGCAAACGAAACAACAAACAGTGACTAATTCCGAACTCATAGTAGCCTGCCGAACGAATGATCGAAAAGCACAGCAATTGCTGTTTGATCGGTTCTCGCCCAAAATGATGGGGGTTTGCAAACGGTATCTGAAGACGCAGGAAGATGCGGAAGATATCTTGATCGAAGCTTTTTGCAAGGTATTTAACAACCTTCCTCAGTTTAAATCTATGGGAAGTTTTGAGGGATGGATACGTCGTATTGTTGTGAATGAATGTTTGATGTTTTTACGTCGACGACACAATTTCAATTTAACGGTTGAAATCGACCAAAACCTCGATGTAAAGACGACATTTAGCACGCAAGATGAATTGGAAGCACAGGACATTTTAGCCTTACTGGAAAGACTTCCGACGGGCTATCGAACTGTTTTCAATCTATATGTTTTGGAAGGATACAAACACCGAGAAATCGCTGAAATTCTAGGCATTAGTATCAACACCTCTAAATCACAACTCATCTTAGCCAAGAAAAAATTACAGCAACTTCTGAGAAAGATTAACTACCCTGGTTTGAGTCAAGAAGAAGCTGGATAATGTAAAGGTATATGAAATGGAAACGTCCTCAATGGCCAAGAAAATCGACTGTTATTAAAATGGAACCAAAGAAAGACATATTCGATCTATTCAAGGAGAATGAGCACAAGTTAGCCGAACAGCCCGCCCCGCGTGTTTGGCGTCGCCTTGAGCGAAAGCTGGACACCAGCAAAAAACGTAGCTCTCCTGCTTTAACCCGCCCCTTACCAGGGCAAATGGGTGTCGCCGCTGCTATTCTACTACTCTTCACCGTTGTAACCATCATGGTATTAGTGCTTCCTAATAAGAAACACGCAGCCATTGCTCAGACTAGTAATATGGTATTTGAAGAATTATCAGCGAGTGAAGATGATCAGGCTTTGCTCAAGGTCGTCGAGTTTACGCGCAAGCATGAATCTCGTCTCACTAATCCTCGATTGGAAGGAGAAGAGCAAAAAATCATTCTTCCTGCCAGGTCAGCAAAAGTCATTTTATTGAATAATAATGAGTAATGGAGAATGAGTAATGTTTAATGTTTAATGTTTAATGTTTAATGGAGAATAAGACTTAAGCCTCAACCTTCAATATTCTAGCTGATAAACTGCATTTTGATCCATTACTAATTACTCACTATCTATTATCCACTATTCATTATCGATTATTCATTATTCACTATTAATTACTCACTATCTATTATCGACTATTCATTATTTATTCACTACCAACTTCCTTAAAAGGGTGTCGCGGAGTCCACTCTATTTTAGGATCAAATTTTCTGATCAACCAACCAATTAATAGATTAAAGACAGGATTGAAGTGCTGCGCATAGCAATACATTTGTTCTGGTTTGGCACCAATTGAGCTTTTAATTTCCAATGCGGTGCGACCAAAGACAATTTCATCTACATCTTCTTTTTCTATACTATGGCGGACCATGTCCAATAACATATTCAGATAAAGTTGATGGCTTCTATTGCTTGCTTCTTCCAGTCCCAGAAAATGCGCGTCATACGCTCTCCCGTTCTGAATTAAAGTATTGAACCCGATAAATCGGCCGGTTGGATCGTGGTAAGCAAATAGGCGGAAATGATCTTGTAGGGACTCCTTGAGAGCGGGTATATAATCAATGGTTAGATTGACAATATTAAATTCAGCCTTATCGGCGATAGCAAGATACAGGTCGAAAATCTCTTGCTTATGGATTCGGATATCCTTTAATGACCATTCTGTACGGCTTATTTCTTTCCCCTTCTTAAATGCCCGTTTAGCTCTGACTCGATACTTTGATTGCAGGGAATCGAGGTAATCTTCCATTTTTGTCCAGGCCGAATCCAGTGTGAATACCATGTTTGGTTGGAAAGTAAGCTGATGAAAATACCCATGCTCCTTCAAGGGAAGGGAATCGGAAAGGGAGTCTTTGAAAAGTACCCCGCTGGTTTTCTCTTTTTGACGGGTCAGCTGTTGATTGATACCTGCAAGCGATTTTGCGATGAGTTTGAGTCCTTCGCTCTCCGATAAGGACTTCGGGTCAAAGTAGTAGGCATGATCACCGCTAAGTAGTAGATTTCCCACCACTAGTACTTTGAAATTTAACACGCTGGCTACCTTATACCTCAACCATTCTCGCCAAGTTTTCTGCTTAGCTTCTTCTAAGCCTTTTAAGCTATCTTGCAAAGCATAATCAATGAGCTGCAAAAGGACTGCACCTACGGGCTTGCCTTCTTGCTTTAGCAATAAAAAACGCAACTCCATACCCTTTGGGGGACTTGCTTCCAACACCTGGAGATAACTAGCCTGCAAAAATAAATCTTCCTCTTCCACTAGGTTATTCCAACCCACTGGCAAGTCAGCCACTCGATTATAGAGTTCAAAAGTATACTCATGGGTAGCGACAGTAGCAGTGCTATCTGTCTTTATGCTAAGCAAGCGACTGGTAGGGCTCGGTTCAAATAATGTGCGAACCAGCCCAAGCAGGTAATGCAGTATCAATCTAGGATGACAGGTCTTATCTGAAAAAAAACTCATTTGTTTATACCATTGTGTTTGAGATGTAGGGCAAAAATAGTACTGAAAATCTATAGTATTTGTAGTTGATATTACGTTTGTTCCGCTTTATTGGCAGCAACTGTAAAAGTTTTCAACATTTGGACGTTTAGTCCCTTGGCGCGTCACCATTTCACGCCCAACTTTGGCCTTTCCCCAACTGAAACCGTTTAACCTAAGCTCTTCCTGAATGTTGCTCCTTAGAAATCTCATAATATACGCACGGGGTATTGTAGTAAATCCCGGTTCCCGTCTGACTAAGTCCTAGTTTTTCCATCACTCGGACAGATGCCAAATTGGCCTCGACAGTGATAGCGACGACTTTGGGCAAATTCAAAGTTTTGAAAGCATAAGATAACACCGCTGTACCGGCTTCTGTAGCCAGCCCTCTACCCCAGAATTTTTCCATGAAACGATACCCAATTTCTGTTTCCTTGGTCTGTTCTAATTTCTTCAGTGCGATCCAGCCGACAAAGGTATTATCTGTTTTTTGTTCGGTGATCCAATAACCCGTATGTTGGTTGGTTTGACGAATCCTTCGTTCCAAGTCTTTCCGAGCTTGTCCTAAAGTTTGAACTTCGCCCTTGTTGAGAAAGCGCATCACATTGGGGTTGCTACCTAGGAGGTAAATACTGTCCAGATCATCCCAAGTGGGGGGACGCATACGAAGCCGTTTCGTTTCTAAAATGGGTAGCATGTGGTGGTGGTTAAGGCTTTTACAATCTGTCCGCTTACTTAGCAGTTGACCATTTTTTTATTTCTTGTAAGGCATAGTTTTCATCTTCCCATCTAATCAATTCCATCTGCCCTTTACCTTTATAATTAAGGAACCATTCTTCGATGATTCGCTTCGCAGGATCATGGTCCAACATTAATGTGAGGAAATTATCTGCTTTTAATGTTCTTTCTGATTCATCAATTGGAATCGCTATAATCTTGGTATCCCATTCTCCTCCATCCTTAAGGATTAGAGTGCCAATTGGCTTAGCTTTTAGCACGCTACCGGTCGGTCGACTTTCACCAATAACCAGTACATCCAAAGCATCTCCATCTCCGCCTTTTTCAGTATCCATCATGGTGGAGGGAATAAAGCCATAATTACCGGGGTAAGGTAAAAAAGCAACCACTCGATCCTTATTATCTTCTTGATCAGGTTTGAATGTACCTGCTTTTACATCATATTCGATCTTGGTATTGGTGCCTGCTGGAATCTCAATGATAACATTAACGGCATCCCCCTCGATGGCTGGGAGTTCATAGTTCTTTTTATTTGCCTGGTCTTGACAAGCCAACAAACATAGGCTTATAACAAATAAAGTAGTCAATCGGTTTAGCATAATTCAGCTCATTTGAGTATTTATTCAATATTTGGTGTAGTGCAGTCAACAGCTTGGAAGGTCGGAATAAGAAACAACTGATATTCCAAATATACACTAAGCTCATCTTGCAAGGTAAGGGTAGTTTCCGATAAACTGTAACCCGCTATATTTTCCACCCGTCTAAGTTTTTGTAATAGGGGGATAAAGTAACAAAATGCATCAATAAAATAAAAACTATACTTATGAATCGACTACTTCTGGTAAGTGGACTATGCCTACTCTTCACCCTAGTTGACTCCATCCAGCTAAATGGGCAAAGAAGATGGTGGGCCGGCAATATTAGCGGATCGGGCCCAGTGGTGGAGCAAAGCCTAGACCTTGCTTCATTTGAAAAAGTCAGCCTCGGGGTTTCCGCCAATCTTTACATCAGCCAAGGAAGCACACAATCCATCACCATTAAAGGTCAGCAAAACATCATTGATAATATTATTAGCAAAGTAGAGGATAATACTTGGAAAATCCGTTTTGATCAGCCCGTAAGAAGATCTGGTGAGTTGAAGATTTATGTTACCCTACCTAAGCTTTCAGCTATGCGGGTCAGCGGTTCAGGCAATGTATATGGAGAAGGCGTATTTGATCAATCCAGTACATTCTACACGGGAATAAGTGGTTCGGGCAATATGAAATTGGTCGTGCAAGCCCAGGAGGTAGTCTCGAAAGTCAGCGGTTCTGGTAATATAGCGCTCGATGGCGAGGCCGAGACTTATGAAGTACAAATTTCTGGTTCTGGCAATGTAAGAGCCGAAGATTTACAAGCCACAAAATGCCAGGTCAGAATCTCCGGGTCTGGGAGTGCTGAGGTGGATGTGGCAGATGCCCTAGAAGTGAGGATATCTGGCTCCGGTGATGTCTACTATGAAGGCCGGCCTAAGATTAATAGCCGCATCTCAGGTTCTGGTGATTTGAGGGCTCGGGATTAGGCTTTAGATTATTGGGGTTGGTTCAGCCTACTTTCGCTCAATTTAGCCCCAAAATAATAGCAACGGGAGTCATCTCGTGTTGTTGAATTGACAGCTATCCGACTGCTGATCGATTGTTAAGTGGATTCCGGCTGGCTCCCGTTGCTTTAGTTTGAGATTGTATATAGTGCGATGCTTTAGCACATCGTCCGGCTAGACTAAACAACTTAGCTAGTTTTTGCTGACTATAAACGTTTTAGTCATTATTATATATTTTTCTATCATATCTTAAATATAATCAAATTTTCCTTTTATAAGTTCTTGTTTTCAACTAGTTTGGTCTTTTATAATTTATCTAGCCATTGAATGAATTACAATATTTATAGTTACAGATTTGCTCAAGAAATACTTGAACATGAAAATTATTCTAGTCTTTTGGATGAAATACTTAATGTTATAAATAATTGCCCTTTATATATTTATCCTCAAAAGTCGTCTAGCAATCCTTCTCTGGACGTGGTACAACAAATTTTAAATGCATATTTTGACATTAAGTTCCATAGTAATAATGGTTGGGTATATCATCCATTAGCTACTGAAATAGCAGAATCTAATCTTAAGGCTGACTTTCGAAAAGTATCAAATGAGCTTAAAGTTCATTTAGAAGTTCAATTTGGTAATATGGCTAGGTGGTATAGTGATATATTCAAATTCCAAACAGCTTATTCAACTGATTTGATAGATATTGGAATTTGTATTGTTCCTATGGATTCATTAGCTAGGAGAATTGACAGCAATGTAACAAATTATGAAAGAGTCTTGCGTGAACTTCCTGCAGCTGACATGTCAATTACCCATCCAATTCTTGTTATAGGAATATATTCTGGAGATTCTACACCAATAATTGATATTTCAAATTCTCAATTTCAAACAGTGAAAGAATGTCACATACGAGACAACAAATATAGAATAGTAAATGGACTTTTATCTGGTACTCCAATCCAAAATATAGGACCACAAAGCGCAGTCGGAATTACCCCTTAACTGAGTTTAAATAATTTGTTTGTCTTTCTTGGCTTGTTAAAACATTTTATTTGTTTGTTGTTTCAAATTTAAGATGCAATTACTATATTTGTATCTATGAAATATGCAATTGACCTATACAGTGGAATTGGAGGATGGACTACAGGAATGAAGCTTTCAAACGTTAAAAATGTTGCTTCATATGAGTGGTGGAATGAAGCCAATCAAACTCATAACTTAAATTTCAATACTAATCACAAGGAAATTAATATTAGAGAAATTGATGTTAATAATTTAGAATTTAAGCATAAAATAGATTTTGTTGTTGGAAGCCCGCCATGTACTCAATTCTCGTTCGCAAACAAAGGAGGTAATGGTGATATCGCAGATGGGTTAATAGATATATATAAATTTCTTGAAATTGTTGAGCATTTGAAGCCAAAGTACTGGGCGATGGAAAATGTTCCGAGAGTTGCTAAAATTTTAGAGAGAGAAGTTAATGAAGGTTTCTTACAAAGATTTAAACATTTAGTAAAAGTCATTAAAGTTGTTGACTCTGCCGACTATGGAGTTCCTCAAAATAGGAAAAGAATGATCGCGGGAGATTTTCCTTGGGAGTTGTTCGAATCATATAAAGAAAATATTAATAAAGTTACTTTTGGGCAAGTTCTAACGGCCTTGTCTAAAGAAACAATTGTTGATCCCAATTATGGGTACATCTTATCAAGAGACCAAGTCACTGAACTAAAAAACGAGGTTGACCTTACTCCTCAGGAAGAGAGAATAAATAGAGATTCTAAAACATTTCATCCAATTTATAATAAAATGTCATTTCCCGATCGACTTAATCGCCCAAGTCGAACTGTAACAGCAACATGTACTCGAGTTTCCCGAGAGAGTATTATTGTGAAATCAAAAACAGGATATAGACGACTTAATGTTAGGGAAAGAGGTGTAATTCAAGGATTTCCAATAACCTATCAATTTTATGGTAGAACATTAAATGCAAAGTTTAAAATGATTGGAAATGCAGTTCCACCAATTTTAACTTATTATATTTTTCAAAGTATGAAAGAAATCCCTAAAAATAAGCTTCTCTCTCCAAAAGAATCAAAGTATATACATGCTCAACCTGAGCATAAAAGTTTTGATTCTAATTTAGGATTACCAAAAAGAAAATATCCATCTAAAAGGAAATTTCAGTTTGCAGTTCCGAACCTAAGATTTGGAAGTGGTGTTCGATTTGAATTATCGAATAATCCTAAATCAGATGGCATTCCTTGGTCGTTTAAATTCTTTTATGGTAACTCAAAAGCAATAAAAGAAATAAAGCTTAATAAAGAAATCAAGGATTCTTTAGCACCCATTATTAATACAACTAAAAATGAAATTTTCTCTGAATCCATTCATGAAATAGAAAAAAATTATAGATCAATTAATTCCACTACACTTCAAGAGAAATGGACGTCAACACAATTGAATAATTTTGTTTTTGAATTTCTAGATGATGTGGGTAACTATATTGAAAAAGTAATTCATGATGCTGATATTGATAGCTCTGAAAGTCAATATATCCATGCAATTCTAGAGGAGAAAAGTAAAAAAATAGAAGAAAATAGTAAAATTATTCTTATCGGGTTTTACTTTCTTTCTAGTCTAAATCAAAAATTATTTCTTAACTAATTTTCATGCATATCTCTTAATTCTGATTAACGGTTGCTGAGTTATTGATTATCAATAGCCATTTTCACATTCCAAATTTTCAATATTCGTCCTCTCTATATGCCCAACATGAGAACCGTTAGTGAGGGGAGTTAATTTGCCGAGGAAAAATTGATACTTTTCATTACCAATTTTGATCGATCATATCTGAAAAATCAACCCCTCCTACAAACTACCCGCGATTAATCTTTCCGCATCAAATGAATATCTCCTTCAAATATTTTCGTTTCTCCGTCTTTAAACTCGATTTCTATCACATAAACAAAAACATTTGTATTGAGTGTTCTGCCATTATAGGTACCATCCCAGCCCAGTGATAAATCATTCGGCGCAAAGTTTTCACGCTTAAAAAACAGGTCCCCCCATCGGTCGAAGACTTTCATCGACGATACTTCCTGAACATCGCCATTGGAAAAAACGGTAAAGGCATCATTATTTCCATCTCCTCCTCCATTCCTGCCCGGAGAAAAAGCATTGGGAATGTATATATTCCTGGGTAGTCGCACACTAACCCGAACCTTATCTTCAGCCGTACAACCATTCTTATCTACCAATTTTGCCACAAAGTTGGAGGAAAACTCGGGGACAAAATCCCATTCTATCCAACAACTATCACAGCTCAACCCCTCATTATTGGTTATTAAAAGGCTAGCCACTTCATTCAAGGGAATATTCATCCATGGTTTTAAAGTCACTTCCGTTCCTTTTTCAACTACTTGATCTTCTCCTAAATCTATGCTAATATCTCGGCCTGCATTTATGGTTACCTCTGTCGTGAAAGTACAACCTGTAATATCCTCTACTGTAAGGCTGTAACTATCTGGTTTTAAGTTAGTAAAAGTATCTTTTTCACTATACCCAAGGCCATTAAAATTGAACATAAATGGGCCTTCGCCACCTTCTACTCCTGTGATGCTAATTTGGCCATTATCGTCGCCGATACAGAGGGGATGTGCTACTAGGATTTCTAAGCCTGTAGGTTGGTTATCATCCAACAACACTTGTACTTCATCAGTGGCCGAGCAACCATTTTCAGGATCAGTTACCGTCAAAATGTACGTACCAACATCTGAAGCGGTTAGTGTCGCGCCGGCCTGTGTCTGGCCATTTGGTCCCGTCCAAATAAAATCCATTGGGCGAGACTCGGCAGATTGTGCTAGTAGACTAGCTTCACCTGTAAAGCAATCTAATGTATAGTCTTCTCCAGCAAAGGCGTTAGGCAATTTCACATTTTCACCAATATGTATGGTATCCGTAGCGATACACCCATTCAAGCTATTCTCCACTAATAAAACATAGGTTCCTGGCGCATTAGCAATGGCAGACAGTGGTGTTGTCGTTGTTCCTAAGTCTCCTTCAATTATTTCCCATGCCACTTCGAAAGTATCTTCCCAATTACTTACCGTGGCCGCGATATCAATCGTACTTCTTTCGCAAGTAAGGGTATCATCGGTCAAATCAACAATAGCTGGAAAATCACTATTTTGGGTGATGGTGACACTATCCATAGCAACACAGCCGGAAGATTGATCTAGCACTTCCAGGAATAAAGTTCCTGTCGTACTCACTCTAATGTCCGGTCGATTGCTATTACCGATCGGCTCTCTTCCTGCATTGTACCATTGATAGAGATAGTTGACATTAAAACTATTGGTATCTCGCACCGTTACAGTAGGATTGGCGCAATCAATTTCAAAGGCACCATCCAAACCTATTCGTGGTGTTGATCGATCTTCATTTACTCTAATAGAATCAATTTTCGAACGACAGCCTGTGGTATTACTTTCAACAACTAGGGTATACCAGCCCGAATCCCGCACGGTGGGTTGACTCAGTGCCGTCATTGAAGGCAATATACCCGGCCCCGTCCACTCAAATATATAGTTGTCGGAATCCACGATACCATTACTTAAGGTGACACTCTCTACCTCACAATTGAGGGTAAATACATGACTAGGCGATGCCTCCGGTAAAGACAATTCCGTAATAGAAAGTGAATCTAAGGCCGTACAGCCCACAGTATTTTGCACGATGGCTACATACATGCCACCTTGCGTTACGACCAAGCTTTCGGTCGTTTCTCCCTCCCCCCAAAGAATGCTATCAAAATTTCCACTTGCCAAGATAGAGGTACTCGAGCCTGCACAAAAATCTGTAGCTCCAGTTAAGTTGACTGTAGGAGAATCTAAGTCCCCCACGGTCAGATTAGCACTTTGTTGGCAACCATTGAAATCGGTAACTGTTAAGCGGAACTCACCCGTACGATTGGGACTAATCACAGCTTGATCCAAATCGAATCCTTCCCAATCATAAGTACGGTAAATATCCTGCACGGCTACTGTAAAAGAAGCATCAAGACATACCGCATCTGGTGCTATCATAGCGGGCTGCACTAGTTCAAAATGACGGACAACTACACTACCTTCTCCGACACAACCTGAAATATCTACCACTGTCACACTAACGCGTCCTGTGTCAGAAACCTGAATAGAAGCCGTAGTTTCTCCGGTAGACCACAAAATTGACGCCCAGCTTCCTTCTACCTCTAGATTGGCAAGGCCTCCCGGACAAAATTCGACATCTCCACTAATCACGGGTGTTGGCACCTCGTAAGTACTCAAGTTGAAATCCGCTGTGTCTCTACAACCGTTAATATCTTGTACAAGGACGGAGTAATCTCCAGCTTCGCTGATTTCAATCGCAGGAACAGTGTCAGTTGTCGACCAAAGAATAGAAGTAAAGTCAGGTCCTATATCTAGGTTCAAAGTACCTTCTCGGCAAATTTGATAAGCCGAGTCCAATGGAATTTGAATAGGATCTATGGTAGTTATAGTAAATGGAATAGTATCCTGACAGCCATTCACATCGGTCACCGTCACAGCATATTCATTTCCAGCTTCAGCGATGGTAATGTCTGGGGCGCTGCTCGTGTCAAACCAGCTATATGTTGTCATTGCGGGGGTTACGGACAGCAGCGTTTCCTCTCCCGCACAGATCAGCGTATCTCCAACAATCGTTCCCTCAGCAGCAGGAAAAGTAATTAAGTCATAGGTAGCACTCGTTTGACATCCGTTATTATCGACTACCGTTAATCCATATGATGCTACATCTGTATTGACTACTAAAGTAGCATTTGTATCCGTAGGGCTTGTCGACCAAATATAAGAACTATAAGTTGGGCTCGTGGTCAAGGTTCCTTCTTCATCCGGGCACAAACCAGCGGGGCCATCTATAATCAAACTATCTACTTCATTTTGAATAACGGTAAAAACAGCTGTATCGGTACAGCCGATAGTATTACTAACCGTCACTGCATATACTCCCGCTTGGTTGACCGCAAGTGTAGAGCCCGTGCTGCCATCTGGCCAAACGTAGGCATTATGATTACTTTCCAATGCCAAGGTCGTACTTGATCCTTCGCAAAATTCAAGCTCATCTATATACTCAGCCTCGGGAGAAACACCCGCTTCTATCAGAATAGAATCTACTCCCCGACAGCCAAAGGTATCCACCACCAGCACTTCGTAAATACCCGCTTGGGATACAGTAATGCTTAAACTTTCTTCCAGCGTAGACCATATCGTCGTGCTATAGGCACTATCTGCCACCTCGATGGTAGCCATGGCTCCATCACAAATCACTGTATCGCCCGTAATCTGAGGTGCTGGTATTTCTGTAAATCTTATTGGAAAAGTGTCCTGTGCTACACAACCGTTCGCGGCCGTAGCCGTAAGGATATAGTCACCTGTTTGTGTCACTACATTGATAGCAGTAAGTGTGCCATCAGACCAAACATAGGTTTCAAAATTTTGATCAGGTACAAGGCTCACAGCATCCCCCACGCAAGCATGATCGGGGTAATCAATTGTTATCTGAGGTTCGTCAACGCCTTGGACCATAATGGAATCCGAGGTGGTACAGCCATTTTCATCAGTAACAGTTACACTGTAAGTCCCTCCCGCAGTAATCGACAAAGTGGGATTGGTAGAATTATCCGACCAAAGATAAGTTTCAAAAGTATCATCCAATTGCAAAATGGTCGATTCCTCTCCACAGACAATCAGACCCTCGTCTAGGATATTTGCCGCTTTTGTAGAAATAGATTGAGCCGTAAAAGTAGTGCTAGTTTGACAGCCATTAGCGTTGGTAACTGTTAGTGTATACAATTCACCTACCGTAGCTTGAACAGTAGTCGTGGTATCTCCAGTAGACCATTCATAAGATTCAAATAAATCGGCAACAGATAGGCTTACCGATTCGCCGGGGCAGGCAAATCCATTTTGTACAATTTCTGGCGTCACTCCCCCGATGACACTAATCGTCATTTTATCGGATCGATCACAAGCACCTTGAAGTACATTAATTTCATATTCTAAGCTACCTTCAAATCCAGCAGGTACACTTACGAGTGGGTTGAGGATATCTGCACTATCCAATAAAGCCATGGCCTCTGGTGTTCCAGACCATTGGATAATCAGTTCTTCATCACTATTGGTTCTTAAATCAGCATCTAGTCTCACATCAAAAGCGTCAGATTTGCAGTAGTTCAAGTCACCACCAGCATTTACCAAGTTTATGCAAGCTGGCTCAGCAATACAGTTGAAGTAATTGGACGCTTCGCCTCCCCATTCTACGGCAAAAGCCTCAGAAAAACCAGTAAATTTGGTGACTAACATATAGAAACGATCTCCCGGTTGTGCGACGAGTGGCAATACAAAGCCATCTACCTCGACACCAAAGGGATCGATGAAAGCATCTTCTTGGGAATCCAAGGCACCATTTCCCATTCCTGTATAAGGACAAAAGGCACAGAGGCTACGGGCAAAGGAGCATCGGCGAGGTGATCCCAAGCTATCACAATTCAAGTTGGGGCCATAAATGGCGAAGTCAAAGTCTTCCTCTCTCCAGGTATCCGTCGAGTCGGGTGGAAATAGGGTCATTAACAACTCACTATCGGGAGGCATATCATCCCGAAATTCAAAATAGACCCACGTACTGTGCTGACCTTCTCCGGTCGACAGACATCCGCGGTCGTTGTTTGGGTTAGAATAATCATTATACTCCGAAGCACCAGAAATGATATCGATAGTATCATTTCCGCAGATGGGTATAGCTCCGAGGCAGTCCCACTGTGATTGAGCGATTAAGTTTTCCCCTACAAGACTCGCCATGACAAATAACAGAATTACTCTCAATGGCAGCATTTTAATCGGTTTTTATACTGTTCTAAAGGGTGATGGAATCATCCATCCAAATGCCGCAAGGGCCTTAGATAATGTTCTAAGGGATTACATTCTGGCTTGTTCATGGGAGAAAGCTGGGGTAGTCTTGAACCTGGTAGGATCTTAATGACTTGCATAAGGGTACAAGGACTCATTAAGACAATAGTCCATAGTGGGGGGAGGTTGTGGTAAATAGAAAGTTGATTTACCTAGTTTCGCTCATAGTATGAATAGAAAGAATTATAGAAATGACTAGAACGTATCAACAAGAATTTAAATACTATTATTTTGGATACGGATCAAGTACTACTACTACTTGATCTAAAAGCAAATATAAGAGATATTTTTAATTTAGCTTAGTTTAATCTTGTAAAATAATATTATTTAATGGTATAAATATTACAATAATCTCGTACACAATAATTTATACCACTCCACGCCTTCTCAATTCCTGGTAGACCAAGTGATATTCTCGGCTCATATCTCCTGTAACTGAGGAGTTTTCTTGGGCTCTTCGAATCAAATAAGGCACCACATCTCTTACCAGTCCGTAAGGGACATATTTGGCCACATTATACCCTGCTTCCGCCAAATTGAATGTAAGGTTATCGCTCATTCCATACAACTGGCAAAAATTGAGGTGGGGATGATCTAGTGATAAGTTTTTATGTGCAATTAGTTCTGCTTGCAGCAATGCACTTTCTCTGTTGTGAGAAGCATTGCATGAAGCAATATCCTTGTAATTATCTACACAAAATCGTACGGCTGCGTTAAAAGCATCATCAGTTGCTGCTTTGTTTGGATGAATAGGCGACGGATATCCGTAGCTTTTAGCCCTTTCTCTTTCTTTTTCCATATAGGCTCCCCGCACTAATTTGGCGCCAAGCATATAGCCTCCCTTCTTGGCCAAATTATAGGAATGAACTAAGAACTGTAATCGATCGGTGCGGTACAACTGGAAAGTGTTATAGACTACCACTTTGCCTCGGTTGTATCGGCGCATCATCACAGTCACCAAATGATCAATCGTATCTTGAATCCAGCTTTCTTCCGCATCGAAGAAGACCTTCACGCCATTTTTGCTTGCTACATGACAGATGGCATCCATCCGTTTTAATATATTGCGATATTCGGGTCGAGTTTGAGAAGTAAATGGAACTTGTTTCTGCACGGCGGCCAAAAGTTCTATGCGGGCCATACCACTAATCTTGGTACTCACTACCGGCATTGTACTGGATTGGGAAGCAAATTCAATAGCACGAATCGTTTCATTCATCGTGATATTAAAGTCCTCCTCTTTTTCTTTTCCCTCTGCTCCATAATCCAGAATCGTCAATACATTATACTTTGCCAATTGATCTACGGTCTTCTGCGTTTCCAATAAAGTTGTTCCTCCGCAGAACTGATCAAATATGGTTCGTTTTACCAGAGTCTCTACAAATGGCAGATGTAATTTAATGGCTGCAATGCCCAATTTTGACCCCAACCCAACCAGCCAATGCTTGTTCATCAACCCAAACAACCAGGCTGATTTTCTCAGTGCTTTATCCGATTTATAGGCAAAAGCAATTTCGGTATTGTCAAAGTCAATATTAACCATAGGCATTTGGTCGCCAGCAATATATTTTGCCATTTTTTCTATCCCTTCCGAAATTTTCGGCACAGGCTTACCAAGGTTTTCCATATACCAGGTTTAGTTTGTCGTCCAAATTTCCCAGGACTTTTCAGCTTGTAAATGTAACATCTCTAAGCCATTCAATATACGGGCTCCATGATCTTGAGCCTTTTGTAAAAAAAGAGTAGCTTCTGGATTGTAAACCAAATCAAAACAAAGGTGACCTTCACTTATGTAATGATACGGAATATTGGGGAAAGTGTCAACCTTCGGTGTCATCCCCAATGGCGTCGTATTTACAATTAATTTATATTCTTCAAATATATCTTGATTCAAATCTTGGTAGGCATAGCGATTATCGGCTTTACTCCGTGATACAAACTTCACCTCTCTCCCACTCTGCTCCAAAGCAAACTTGACGGCTTTGGCAGCGCCTCCCGTCCCTAAAATCAGTGCTTTTTCAATCGTCAACTGATGACGTTCTATTGCATTCTCCACGGAGGTTGTAAAGCCATATACATCAGAATTGTATCCTACTTTTTTTCCTTCCTTGATCACTACTGTATTAACGGCTCCGGCGGCGGCAGCGCCCGCTTCAATTTCATCCAGATAAGGAAGGATTTGCTCTTTATAAGGTATCGTAACATTCAGCCCAATCAGATTGGGGTGAGCAGCCATTAAGGCCGGCAAGTCTTCTATTGTAGGAATAGGAAACAATTCATAATAACTATCCTTGATCTTTTCTTCCTCAAATTTTTCAGCAAAGTAGCGCTTGGAAAATGAGTGCGATAAAGGATAACCGATCAAGCCATATAAATTCTTCACTTTATTGACATCCATGTTTCGCTTTCTTTACTGTTCCGGTTGTTGGGTACTAAATCTTTCTAAGCCAAGAATTACAACAAATCCTACGACCATCATGACAATCACCAGGAAGATTTGAGGATCACCATCAAATTGCGCAGGCAAAACGCTTTTTTCAAGAAAAGGAACGGTTTCCCCCTTGCTGTTGGTTCGGTATTCCAGTACATTTCGCCAAGGCCAGAGCTTATTCAAGGAGCCAATCAAAAAACCCGTCAGCAGTGCAATCGTAATATTTCGATAGTGCTTGAAGGTCCAGGATAAAACCCTAGAAAAGGTAGCTAAACCAAATAGGCATCCAAATCCGAAGACGCCTACTATAACTAGCGCGGAGGGATCAAGGGTCTTCAGGGCTTCTTTAACCGTCGGTAAAATGAAAGTGTACATGCCCAGTAACAATAGGATGAAACTCCCAGAAATCCCAGGCAGTATCAAGGCAGATATAGCAATAGCGCCCGAAAAGAATACGAACACGAGGGATTCTGAGCCTTGGCTCGGACTAGCCACCGTAATATAATAGGCTAAAACAGTACCGAAAAGCACGCTTATGATTTCAACAGGTCCCCAGCTAACGACTTGCCGCCCCATATAAATGGCGGAAGCCACAATCAGCCCAAAAAAGAAAGACCACAGCAATTGCGGATACGTTTCTAGCAAGTGAACTATCGTAAAAACACCGCCCACAACGCCTAGTACCATTCCGCTGAGCAAGGTGATGATAAAATTGCCATTGGCGGCTTCCCAAAAGCCTTTTATTCCTCCCGTTTTGAATCCTTTAAAGATGGCTGGCCCCAGTACAGCTTTAATCGTATCGATTAATTCCTCATAGATGCCACTGATGAAAGCAATAGTTCCACCAGAAACCCCGGGAATGACTTCGGCTATTCCCATTGCCATACCTTTCAATAATAGACTGATCCTGTTCATCATGGGCGCAAAGGTAGTTTTCTAGTCGGATATATCATTTAATTTTAATAGAAAATTTGGGCATTTCCTAGCTTCAAAACAAGCCTGTAAACGCTAGGCTTAATCCGGTTTTCTCCTATTCAGGATAGAGGAGATATTTTCGCCGCATACGCTTGTATTCGCTAAGTCGGGGTTCCCAGCTTTTCCGGATTTCATCTTCAGTTAATCCCTGAATGATCTGCTGGCGAAGTTGATCACCTCCTGATAGTTTCTCAAAGAAATTGCTTTTCAAAAAGAATTTTTCTTTCTGCGGAGCCTGTTGGTAGAAATTAATGAGGTGACTGAGATTCAAACGTGCTTCTGCTCGGATTTCCTCCTCGGATAAAGTCGTCAAATCATAGCCGCTGCATCTTTCATCTTGATGCTTGGGATAGCGCGCACCATCCTTGGAGGTGGGCACAAAACTGTAATTCCCTTTGGTATAACCCGGCAGACCAATGAGTTGGAATTGCTTATCGGTACCTCGTCCGATGCTGACCTCGGTTCCTTCAAAGAAACACAGGGAAGGATACAAGTAGATCGCACGATTATTGGGCAAATTTGGTGAAGGCTTAACGGGTAAGGTATACGGCGTTTGGTGGGTATAATTTTCACAAGGGATCACCTTTAGGGTACACTTCTTCCCATAACTAAGCCATCCCTGTTCGTTGACCATCGTCGCATATTCTCCTATGGTCATGCCATGAACCACCGGTACTTCATGCATTCCTACAAAGGACGA
>Ga0070727_10000621_pt1 | contig 42516 bp, 33 predicted proteins | sample tdAd472_FD_66722 | JGI IMG/M metagenome (GOLD analysis project Ga0070727, IMG submission 66722) | Marine sediment microbial communities from the Atlantic coast under amendment with organic carbon and nitrate - tdAd47.2 | ecosystem: Environmental > Aquatic > Marine > Coastal > Sediment | place... | reverse complement strand
CAGGGACCCGGTATTGCCCGCGCTGACACAGGCTGACACCGTGCCTTCCTGCACCAGCTGAACGGCCCGGAACATGGAGGTCACGGTCCGGTCCCGCAGCACCCGGGTGGGCCGGTCTTCATCCCGCACCACGGCATCGGTATGCTGGACCGTCAGGCGCTGTCGCCGGGCCTGGTTGTCCCGGTCCCCCAGCAACGGCTCGATCAGTGCGCTGTCACCCACCAGGTGCAGCTCCAGTCCGGGGTGCTTTTCCAGTGCCTGCAGGGCGGCCGGCACGGTGACATCAACACCGGAGTCACCCCCCATGGCGTCGATGGCAATGCGTTTCGGGTAACTCAAGGTTACTCGTCGCCGATATCCAGTACCTTCCTGCCCTTGTAGAAGCCGTCCGCGGTGACGTGGTGGCGTCGATGTACCTCACCGGTAGTCTTGTCTGTGGACAAGGTGGGTCCGGGCAGGCTGTCGTGGGCACGGCGCATGTTGCGCTTGGACCGGGTAACCTTATTCTTTTGGACTGCCATGATTTACTCCTGAAAGTTGGTTTCTGACATCACAGTTGTCTGCATCTGTCGTTGCTGCGGGTATCGGCGGTGTCAGGTTCCGCCTTAATCCGGCGCTCGATCCGGCCTTAATCCAGCTTCAGTCCGGCCAGTACCGCAAACGGGCTGGACGGGTCTGCCGCCGCGCTGTTGTCGTCGATGCTGTTCTCCGCCTGCATCCCGGCCAGCGTGCCCTCGTAACAGGGCCCCTCCCGGTGAAAACTGACGATGGGCATGCCCAGCAACAGCTGTTCGTCCAGGATATCCGCCAGGACCAGCCGGTGATCCCCGCAGATCCAGGGATCAAATTCCTTGTTCAGCTCCTGAGCCGCGGCTTCATCCGCCACCAGCACCAGGTCCAGTTCCTCGTCGAGATCGACGCTGACCGGCTCCAGGCAGCGCTGACAGGTCAGCGTGAGCCTGCCGGTCACCCTGCCCCGGATTCGTCGCCGGCCGGCACTGTCCTGGACAAACGCCAGGCTGGCCCGGATCCGGCCGTCTTTTTCCACGGCGCTTTCCGCCACCCGCACCAGCTTGTGCAGTTCGATAAACCCGCTGACCGAGGCTTCCTGTTTGAAAGCCTTGCGGGCGTCTGCGTAGGTTGGCAGGGGGGTGTCCGACATAGGCGCGCAATAATAGTGGCAGAGACCCTACGTGTCAAAAAAAGTTGCCTGGAATCATGCTTTTTTCAGGCAATATTTTTCTGTTTTCTCAACAGCTTGAGGATTGCCTCAAAGTCGGCGTCAAGGGCTGCCTGGAAGCGCTGCGGCGAGGCACCGGGAGGAAAACGGAATTCCAGGGCCGTGGCGTGCAGGCAGAGGCGCCTGATGCCCTGTACCGGCTCACCGGACCGGTTCCCGTACTTTGTGTCGCCGAGAATCGGGTGTCCACCGTGTCGGCAATGAACGCGGATCTGGTGGGTGCGCCCGGTTACCGGGACGGCCTCCACCAGGGTGGCCAGCCCGCCGAATCGCTCCACCACGCGAAACCGGGTCAGCGCCGGTTTTCCGGCCTCGCCGGTCTCATCCACGCGCACCATGCGTTCACCGGACTCCAGCTGGTTCTTCTGCAGTTTCGCCTCTACCTGCCGCAGGCTGTCCGGCCAGGCTCCCTGTACCAGGGCCAGGTAGATCTTGGTAACAGATTTTTCTTTAAATTGTTTATTTATCTCTCTGAGAAACTGCGTATTTTTAGACAGCACCATGCAGCCTGAAGTATCGCGGTCCAGGCGATGCACCAATTCCAGCGCCGACCACCGGGCATGCATCTGACGCAACGCCTCGATCATGCCCAGACGCACCCCGGAGCCGCCATGCACGGCCAGTCCGGCGGGCTTGTTGACTACCAGGAAGTGCTCGTCTTCATGCAGTATGCCCTGCTCCAGCAGGCGTCTCAGCCCCTGGCTCGGACTGGGCGGCTCCTCCCTCTCGGCCAGCCGGACCGGTGGAATACGCACCAGGTCGCCTTCCGCCAGGCGACTGTCCGGCTTTGCCCGTTTCCTGTTGATGCGGACTTCGCCCTTGCGAATCATGCGATAGACCCGGGACTTGGGGCAGCCCTTGAGCAAGCGCAGCAGGAAATTGTCCAGTCGCTGGCCTGCCGTCTCCGCGTTTACCTCGGTAAATTGAACCTGGCTGGTCTCGGTCACCTGGATCTGCCGCCTCGTGGTCATGACCACTGTTGTCTAAAACGCCATTTTAAGGCACCCCGGTAGAATAGCCACAACGCCGGACAGCCCCTGGCGGTTGCGACCCTGTCTGGCTGCATACCCGGCAGAACCCATGAGATTCACTGCCAATGGTGTACAATCGCGCCTTGCCAGATAGACCCCGGTGCCCGGGCACCCGTTACACCGGTTCACCCGTGGTGTCGCAATGATGGAAGTAAACGTGTATGTCGACTATTCGAGAAACCCTTGATCAACAGATCAGCACTGCTCTCAGCGAGATCAGCGGTATCCCCCGATGTCCTGCCCTGGTGATTCCCGCGTCGCGACCGGAGTTTGGTGACTACCAGGCCAATGGCGTGATGTCGGCGGCCAAGCAGCTGAAAAAGAATCCACGGGAAATCGCCACCCAGGTGTGTGCACGGCTGGAAACCGGGCCGCTGGTCAGCGGATCGTCCGTGGCCGGACCGCTGGTGGCACGTTTCGAAGTCGCCGGCCCCGGTTTCATCAACGTTCACCTGGCGGACAGCTGGCTGACCGGTCGCGCCAACCAGCTGCAGGCAGAAGGCGCCGACGCCATGGTCCGGGTCAGCGAACCCCAGACCATCGTGGTGGACTATTCCTCGCCCAACCTGGCCAAGGAGATGCACGTCGGCCACCTGCGCGGCACCATCATCGGCGACAGCCTGGTACGCATCCTGGAGCGCGTGGGCCATCGGGTCATCCGGCAGAACCATGTGGGTGACTGGGGCACTCAGTTCGGTATGCTGATTGCTTACCTGCAGCGGGTCAGCGACGACCTGGACAGCGTTTCTTCGGCCCTGGAGGACCTGGAAGTGTTCTACCGGGCCGCCCGGGAGCAGTTCGACGCCGATCCGGCGTTTGCTGAGCAGTCCCGCAACAGCGTGGTCAGGCTCCAGGGCGGCGACGAGGAAAGCCTGACGATCTGGCACCGCTTTATCGAGGAGTCCCTGCGCCACTGCGAGGCGGTTTACGACAAGCTGCAGATCAAGCTGCGGCGCTCGGATCTGCGGGCGGAAAGTTTTTATAACGACCGGCTGCCGGAAATTATCCGGCAGCTGGAGAACCAGGACCTGCTGACGGTTTCCCAGGGCGCCCGCTGTGTGTTTCTGCCTGAATTCCGCGGCAAGAACGACGAGCCCCTGCCGGTAATCGTACAGAAATCCGACGGTGGATTTCTCTACTCCACCACCGATCTCGCGGCGATTCAGTACCGCGCCACGGAGCTGGCGGCGGACCGGGTGCTGTACGTGGTGGATGCCCGCCAGAGCCTGCACTTTCGACAGATTTTCGCGGTGGCCCGGGTCGCCGGCTTCGCGCCGGAGAGTTGCGCCCTGGAACATGTCGCCTACGGCACGATGATGGGCAGGGACGGCAAGCCGTTCAAAACACGCAGTGGTGATACCATCAAGCTCATCGACCTGCTGGACGAAGCGGTGCGCCGGGCCTTTGAGCTGGTGTCGGCAAAAAGCCCGGAGCTTGCCGAGGAAACCCGTCGTGACATCGCGGAAAAAGTCGGCGTCGGTGCGGTGAAGTACGCGGACCTGTCAAAGAACCGGACCAGTGACTACGTCTTCGACTGGGACAGCATGCTGGCCCTGGACGGCAATACCGCCCCCTACCTGCTGTATGCCTATACGCGGATACGCAGTATCCTGCGAAAACAGGCGGACGCAGACCGGCAGCGCGGCGAGATCGCCATCACTGCGGCGGAGGAAAGAGCCCTGATCCTGAAACTGCTTCGACTGCCGGAAGTCCTGCAGACCGTGGCCGAGGATTACTTCCCCAGCCACCTGTGTACCTACCTGTTCGAACTGGCGGGCCTGTTTATGCGGTTCTACGAAAGCTGCCCCATCCTTAAGGCAGAGGCCGGGGTAAAGGCCAGCAGACTGGCCCTTGCCGAACTCACCGCAACGACGCTGCGGGAAGGGCTTGACCTGCTGGGCCTCGATGTTCTGGAACAGATGTAAGTAAACAATGAATACGCGGCTGCATCAGGCTGCAGCCGCTTCCGCTACTCACAGAGCTCCAGTAACAGCTTGTTGAGTCGCCGGCTGTATTGACCGGGATCGTCCAGTTGCCGTCCCTGGGCCAGGGCCGCCTGGTCGAACAGTACCCCCATGAGATCGGCGAAGCGATCCTCGTCCTGCTCCTTGTCCAGCTTCTCCACCAGCGGGTGTTCCGGGTTCAGCTCGAAAACCGGTTTGCTCTCCGGTACCGGCTGTCCCGATGCCTCCATGATCTTGCGCATCTGATCACCCATATCGTGCTCGCCCATGGCCAGGCAGGCCGGGGAGTCGGTAAGCCGGTGTGAAAAACGCACCTCCTGGACCCGTTCGCCCAGGGTCTTCCTGGCCCGCTCAACCAGGTCTTTCAGCTCTTCCTCGACTTCTTTCTGTCGGGATTTCTCGTCTTCGTCCTCCAGGTCACCCAGGTCAAGTTCGCCGCGGGTGATGTCCTGGAACTGCTTGCCGTCGAACTCGTTCAAATACCCCATCAGCCATTCGTCGATGCGATCAACCATGAGGATTACCTCGATACCTTTCTTCTTGAAAATTTCGAGGTGCGGGCTGTTGCGGGCAGCAGCCAGGGAGTCGGCAACCAGGTAGTAGATCTTTTCCTGGTCCTCGTTCATCCGCTGGACGTAGTCCTTCAGGCCCTGATCCTGATCGGCGGACCCGGATTCGGTGGTGGTAAACTGCAGCAGGCCGGCAATCTTTTCGCGATTGGCAAAGTCCTCCGCCGGCCCCTCTTTCAACACCTGGCCGAATTCTTTCCAGAACGCGTGGTATTTATCCGGGTGGTTTTCCCGCAGTTTTTCCAGCATATCCAGGGCGCGCTTGGTCAGTGCGCTGCGCATGGAGTCCACCACCGGATCCTTCTGCAGAATTTCCCGGGATACGTTCAGCGAAATGTCGTTGGAATCCACCACTCCCTTGATAAAACGAAGGTACAGCGGCAGAAACTGCTCGGCATCGTCCATGATGAATACCCGCTGCACGTACAGCTTCAATCCCCTGGCCGCCTCGCGATTCCATAAATCAAACGGCGCCCGGGACGGCACATAGAGCAGGCTGGTGTACTCCAGCTTGCCTTCCACCCTGTTGTGGCTCCAGGTCAACGGGTCGTCGAAGTCATGGCTGACATGCTTGTAGAACTCCCGGTATTCCTCGTCGTTGAGTTCCTTGCGTGGACGCGTCCACAATGCCTTTGCCAGGTTGACGGTTTCGAATTCCGGCGCGTCTGCCGATTTCGCGTCCTGCTCCCCGCCTTTTTCCGTTTCATTCTTTGATTCTGCTTCTGCTTCTGCGTCTTTCCCGCTGTCCGGCTCCGGGGCCGGCTGTTCCTTGCGCATCAGCACCGGGATGGAAATGTGATCGGCATATTTCTTGACGATACTGCGCAGCCGGTACGGTTCGGCAAATTCCTTCGCGTCGCCCTTCAGATGCAGTATCACCGTGGTGCCACGTTCGGCCTTTTCCGTGGTCTCGACGGTGTAGTCGGATTCTCCTGAGGATTTCCAGTGCACGGCTTCTTCAGCAGGGAGTCCCGCCTTGCGGGTGATTACCTCGACTTCATCCGCCACGATGAAAGCGGAATAAAATCCCACGCCGAACTGGCCGATCAGCTTCGAGTCTTTCTGCTGATCACCGGTCAGTGATTCCAGGAACTGTGCGGTTCCGGATTTGGCAATGGTGCCCAGGTTGGTGATCACCTCGTCCCGCGACATGCCGGTGCCGTTGTCGGCAACGGTCACCGTGGCGCCTTCGGTATCGTAATCGATAGTGACACTGAACTCTGAGTCCTCGGACAGCAACTCCGGGTTGGAAAGTGACTGGAAGCGAAGCTTGTCCGCCGCATCCGAGGCGTTGGAGATCAGCTCCCGCAGGAAGATTTCGCGGTTGCTGTACAGGGAATGGATCATCAGGTGCAGCAACTGCTTGGCTTCGGTTTCAAAGCCCCTGGTTTCTGCCTTGTTTTCAGCGGTCATTGATTACCCTCTTTTGTCCTGTTTCGACTGGTGATGTGCCGATTCGCCGGGCACAAAAAAGCCCAGCTGTCGCTGGGCTTTTTATGGGGTCGATTTCAGACTATTCAAGCGTACTGGCCGGTTGGCTGCTCGACGGACCAGGCCCATCAGCCTGCCCCGCGGCTCAACGACGCCGAAGGCGTCGCTGCGGTCAGCGGTCAATCATAGGAGACATAGAAATCGATGACGTTGGCTTTACGTCGCTCTATGGCATTGTAACGATTCTGCTGCCCCTGAATGAAATTCAGGTAGTTTCGCGCGGCCCGCTGGTCCGACTCGCCACCGATATCAGCAGAACGGCGCGCTGCTGCCGCTGCGTCGTCGTACTCGTCCAGTTCCACCAGGGCGCGGGCCAGAAACAGATTGGTGTCCGCCGGATTGCTGAGATCACCCTTGTCGATGGCGTTCCTGAAGGCTTCCGCCGCGGCCTCGTAGTTGTGCAGCATGTACTGCACGTACCCCAGCGTGTCATAACCGTCGCCGGACTCGGAGATTTCAGCCAGCCTGGTGGCCGGTTCCAATGCCAGGTCGAACTCGTTGGCCAGCTGGTAAAGCTGCACCAGCACACTCAGGTTGTCCTCGTCTTCCGGGACAATCCCGTTGTCCATGCCGGTCTTGATGACTTCCGCACCGCTGTAGGGGGTTTCCTCGCCGGCCAGTGACTGACCCAGGTTCATGTACTCGGTGTCGCTGTCCATGTTACCCAGCATGTAGCGCAGGCTCAGGGAGCCGATGCGGTTGGTGTCCTGGTCCAGGAAGGAGTAGATCGCCGACAGGTTACGCCAGTCCGCCGGTTCGTTGAACTGGACCACCATGTTCTCGGTGACCTCCAGCGCGCTCTCGTAATCTTCCTGTTCGATGTAAAGAACGTTGAGCAGACCCCACTTGTTGCGATCGATGCGGTCACCGTTCTCCGCCAGCATTTCCATGTGGGCCAGCATGTGCGGTACCGCCTCGGCGTAGTTGCCCAGCGAGTAGTGGCTGTTGGCCAGGCCGAGAAATACCGTTTCGTCTTCTTCCAGCGACAGTTCACGCCACTGCGTGTAATAGTCGATGGAGGCTTCGAAATTCTCCTCGGCCATGTTCAATTGGCCCAGGGCACGCAGGGCACGCAACCTGACATCCTCGCGCAATTGCTCGATGGTGAGGATCTGTTGGAAGGTGCGGATGGCCTCGGGAATATTGTCCGTGGACAGGTAGTAGTTGGTGTAGAAGTTAAGGACGGTGGACTTTTCGAAGTCATTCATCCGTTCGTAACGACGCTCGTAGAGCTCGTCCAGTTCCTGCTTGGCCCGTTCGTAGTCCGGTTCGTCATCCGGATCCTCGGGGCTCATCATTTCCTGGATATCGCTGATGACACGGAACACCTGCTCACTCAACACCTCGGAAGATCGGGTTGGCGGTGGTGCCCGCTGCTCTTCACCCGCCCGGGCGACCTGCAACATGGCCAGGTTTGCCGCGAACAGGGCAACAACAAGAAGACTGCTGAGAAGTGATTTTTTCATTACCGATCACCTTCCAGGACGTATCGGAAAACGTACTGCACGTTGGGTACAGGCACGCCCACACCATCCTGTACCCGTGGCTGAAACTTGAACCGGGCGGCGGCACGGATCGACGAGCGATCGAATATCCGGGGAGGCTCGGCGTCAACCACGCGAATGGTGTCTTCCACCACGTTGCCGTCACCGTCCACGGTGAACGCCACCTGGCACCATCCCTCGATACCGCGGGAAGCGGCCCGGGTGGGATACTGGGGTGTTACGTTTACCAGCGGCAGCATCTCGCCGTCGGTAATGGAAATCGAGGCGTTGCCCAGATCCAGGCCGGCATCGAGATCCACCTCGGTACGGGCGATGGCCAGCGAAGGTCCGCTATCCAGATCCACCTGGCGGTTTTCCGGTTCCGGGGGCGGTTCGTTGAGATCTTCTATGGGCTCCGGCTCGTCGATTTCCTCGATGACTTCGAGCTCGATATCCGGCATGGTGGCGTCGACTACCCGCACCACATTGACGTTCTGCTCCACCCGGTCACCGGTGGCAATCAATGCCTGCATGAAATAGAAAAGGCCGAACGTTATTCCGCCTGCGAGAACCAAAGACAAGCCCCATCTTAAAAATATCATTTTCAGGCCTCCGTTGATTAGGCTTCAGTTGAAATTGAAACGTCCGCTATTTCGGCTTCCCGGGCAGCGGCCATGATCATCATGACATACTCGTTGTTGGCTGCCTGGTCGGCCTGGATGACGATAGAGGAATTCGGTGCCTCTGCCAGCCGCAGCTCGAAACGGGAACGAATGAAACGCGGATCAATCTGTTCCCCGTCTATCCAGATGTCTCCCTGCGGACTGACAGCGATCAGGATCAGATCCTTGCTTTTCGGTTCCGCGGTGGAGGCCTCCGGCTTGGCGACATCAATGCCGGCTTCGGTAATGAATACCGACGTTACAATAAAGAAAATCAGTAGAATAAAAACGACGTCCAGCATCGGGGTGAGGTCAATCTCACCTGCCGGCTCCTGGTCCTTCTTTTTCATCAATCCTGATCTCATGGTGCGTACCCCTCAATTAAAAGACCGTTGTCACTTCTTTCGTCTTTCATGTCAATGACTCAACGGCAAATGGTCTTCCAGCAGTTCCAGGTCGCGATCGATACTGGCTTTCAACCAGTTCGAGGCAAAAATCCCGGATAACGCGCCGACCATTCCGGCCATGGTGGGGATGGTTGCCTTGGATACGCCACCGGCCATGGACTTGGCGTCGCCGCCACCGGTAACCGCCATCACGAAGAACACCTCGATCATGCCGGTGACCGTACCGATGAGTCCCAGCAGCGGGCAGACCACCACCAGCGATTCAATCATCGGCATGGTGGTACGCAGGTCCAGTGATACCTTGGAAATCATCATCTGACGAATCTGGTGGGCGCTCCAGGACTGGGTGTCGGAGCGCGCATTCCAGGTAGCCAGAGTGTGCTTGACGTTCTTCCTGTGCGTGGTGTGAAGATACCAGACACGCTCGAACACCAGCGACCACTTGACCAGCAGCAGGCAGGCGATGACCCAGAGTACCGGGCCACCGCGATCCATGAAATTGCTGATGGCATCGACCATATCTAACAGCGTGAAGTACATAATTGATTACCCTCCGCAGTCGCTATTGAGATGCCGCTTTTTTCTCCGCCTTCTCGGCGATCATGCCCGTTGCCTGTTCTTCAAGAATATGAATGATGGTGTCACTCTTACTCTTGACCCAGGTATGCATAAGCACGGTGGGGATGGCAACGGTGATACCCAGTACCGTGGTCATCAGGGCCACGGAAATACCGCCGGCCATGATGGTCGGGTCGCCGGCGCCGTAAACGGTAATCTGCTGGAACACCTGGATCATACCGGTAACCGTACCCAGCAGCCCCATCAGCGGAGCGATGGTTGCAATGATCTTGATAAAGGTAAGGAAACGCTCCAGCGATGGGGTCTCCTGCAGGATCGCCTCGCCAAGCTTCAGCTCCAGGGTTTCCGTGTCTGCGTTGGGATTGGCTTCCGCCACGGCCAGCACGCGACCCAGCGGATTGTTCTTCATCGGGGTTTCGGACTTCAGCTGACGCTTCACCTTCGAATTGACCAGAGTCAGGATCAGGGAGCGGATCAGCGCCACCAGGACACCGATGATACCGATACCGATAATGGTGAAACCGATGGGACCGGAATTGTTGCGCACCTGCTCGTCAACCGTCGGGAAGTTGACCAGGTTGGCGAACACCTGTCCGCCGATACCGCCGGTGGGGTCGATGCCCACCTTGACGTAGCCGCTGGTGGCATTTTCCAGATCCTGTGCCTGGTTCTGGTAATAACCACGACTGATCATGCTGCCGGAAGGCTGGCGTGGCAGCACCTGCAGCTGACCCAGGTCAGCGTTGTATTGCAGGTATTCGCCCTCGGACACGGCATTGAAGGCACCGATCCGGGTAATCTGGCGGTTAACCGATTCACCGGAGGGCAGCGCCACGGTGCCGCTGTACTTGACCACCTTGCCGGACTCGGTCATTTCCTGCTGCATGAAGAACCAGAAACGCTCGATTTCGTCCACCGCCAGCTGCTCGGTGGTACTGCCGGCACGGGCGATGAAGCCTTCCAGGTAATCGGTACGGCCCGGGTACTGGGCGCTGATAATAGAGCCGGTAAACGTGCTCATGAAGTCGCCGGCGACACCCTGCAGGGTACCGAACAGTTCATTCAGGTCACCACGCCGGTCACGCAGTACTTCCCGCTTGTCGGAGATTTCGATTTCGTTGGCTTCGAACTGGTCACTCAGTTCGGTCTGCAGCTGTTCCTGCTCGCTCACCCGGTCCCGGGTCTGCTCGAGAATGGCTTCCTGCTGGTCTGCAGCATTCTGGAATTCCTGCAGCCGCGTCCGGTACGCTTCCGACTCGGCAATCTGGTTCTGCTCCACCATGTTAAGCAATTCGGTGGTGTTCAGTTGAGCGTTGGCAGCAGAGGTCAGCAGAAAAGCGGATACTGAAAAACTGATGGTCTTGATTATTGTTTTCATTGCTGTGCTAACTCCGGTGCTTCGATTGGCAATTCAATAATTCGTGGGGCGTCCAGGCCGCTGGAGACACGGATCGCAGCCTGTATGGCGGTTCGATACTCGCCGGCAGGCAGTTCTTCCCACTGACGGGATTCGTTGTTCCAGCGTCCGGTAATCTGCCGGTCGGTGGTCTGGAACAGCAGCGCGATGCGGCCAACCCGCAGAATATTCACGTCCCGTTCCTCGCCATTGAGGACAATGGTGTCCTGGTAGGTTTCGTGGGTTCGTCCGTACAGGGTTTCATTCTGGTAGAGCACCAGCACCTGACGGAATTTCTCCGCGATGGAAACGTCCGGATTATCCATGGCATTCCGGGCGAAGGTTACCCGGTTGCGCCGGGTCTCCAACAGGAACGGCAGGTCCAGTTCGACGAACTGCTCAACGCTGGTCATCATCCGTTCCATCAGCAGGGGTATTTCCCGCGTCACCACCTCGACGTTGGCGATACTCTCATCCAAGGTGGCGATGTTCCGTTCCTGGACAGAAATCAACTGCCGATATTCAGCATTCAATACCAGCAAGGCTTCGAGGTTGTCATTCTCCTGCTTGAATTGCTCAAAGGTGGAACTGGCGGCATTGGCCAGACGGTTAATCTGATTCTGGGTTTGCGCAAGTTCATCGTGTTGTTGTTCGAGAACGCTGAGCGCCCGATCAATGACACTGGTATCAATCATGATCTCGGCAGCCTGCGTACCACTCACCATGACAATCGCCAGTGAAGCGAAAGGCGCCAGGATCTTACTGGATAATCGACGGTAGTTCATGTTCCATCCTATCTGTTTGTTCTTGATTTCAGTTGGCTTCCTGTCCACACGGTGAACTCTTTCCGACTTGCGACGGCCATGCACTGTATTGCAGCGGATTGCAACCCGCGAGCCGGTACATTGGCTGTCGCCATGTTGAAAGAGATGCGCTGTAAGACGTAGAACCCTAAAACTTAACCATACGTGTTTTGTTATTGTCCTTAATTCGCCCTTCTGCCGAGGCTTTCCCTGTTCTTGTCAAACCCCTGTCGAGGCTGGCAGAAATCCCTGACTTAAAAACTGCAGCGCTAAGTTACCTTTCTACCCACTCCGTTGCCAAAATGAGTGCCCAGGTAACCTTTTACATTGCAGCCTGTTTGCAGTCCCTTAAATTTCGTACTAAGTACCAAATTTTGCACAAGCCTAACACAACCGCTACAAAATTTAGAACCTCTAAGTTGAGGAGATTACTAAATTTACCGCGTCACAGGCCAGAAAAAACCGGCGGAAAAAACGAACAGTTGATCGAAATCCGGGGAGTACCGACGGCGGTTTCTATCCTTTCCACGGGCAAGTCCTGTCACCGTTCCATCTGTCAGTCACGGTCCGGGGACATCCGCTCAGCAGAACGGCGCCCGTCCCTGCCCTGCAATTGGCTGTAAACCGGAGACACCGGTTCGCTGTTCGAGCACGTGTTGATTTCTGAAGACTCTCAGAGCTGTCCCAAAATCAAGGAGTGGGCGGCGGATTGCTTGTGCTGCTGCAATAAAGGACCTGCGCTGAACGGCGAAAAATGACCGCTTTTCAGGGCATTTTTCAAAGTGAAGGGACCCCGGAGGGGCGTGGTCCGCAGCGGCGCAAGTAATCCGCCGGTCACTCCGTTCGAAGCCACAATTCAAGTCGGCTGGAAGCGTCGGTAACAGCAGGATAGTGATACCGCCGGCCGGTTCCCTTGCCGGCGGTGCCCGTAGCGGTTGCAATACCTGCGACAGAACGAGGTAAGGCCGGTGAATCCGGGCGCTTACCAGTTGGTGGCTTCGCGCAGGGCGTTGCCGATTTCCGCCAGGCTCCTGACGGTGCTGGCCCCGGCATCGTTCAGCGCGGCGAACTTTTCATCGGCGGTACCCTTGCCGCCGGAGATAATGGCCCCGGCATGCCCCATGCGTTTGCCCGGTGGCGCGGTGACCCCGGCAATATAGGAAACCACCGGCTTGCTGACGTGTTCCTTGATAAAGGCCGCGGCTTCTTCCTCGGCGGTACCGCCGATCTCGCCGATCATCACGATAGCCTCGGTCTGATCGTCTGCCTCGAACAGCCTGAGGATGTCGATAAAATTGGAACCGGGAATGGGGTCGCCGCCGATACCGACGCAGGATGACTGGCCGAAGCCGCAGTCGGTGGTCTGCTTGACCGCCTCGTAGGTCAGCGTGCCGGAACGGGACACGATCCCGACCTTGCCGGGCTTATGGATATAGCCCGGCATAATACCGATCTTGCATTCCCCGGGGGTAATGACACCCGGGCAGTTCGGTCCGATGAGGCGGACGCCGGCCTGGTCGCATTTCTCCTTGGCCACCAGCATGTCCAGGGTCGGAATGCCTTCGGTGATGCAGACGATGAGCTGCACACCGCCGTCCGCGGCTTCCAGGATGGAATCCTTGCAGAATGGCGCCGGCACGTAGATCACCGACGCCTGGGCACCGGTTTCATTGACGGCCTCGCGTACCGTGTTGAACACCGGTAAACCCAGGTGTTTCTGGCCGCCCTTGCCGGGAGTGACACCACCCACCATCCTGGTGCCGTATTCAATAGCCTGTTCCGAATGAAACGTCCCCTGGGATCCGGTAAAACCCTGGCAGATTACCCGGGTATCCTTGTCCACCAGTATGCTCATTGTGCACCTCCCGCTGCCGCCACGACTTTTTCCGCGGCGTCGGACAGGCTGCTGGCCGCAATAATATTGAGTCCGCTCTGTTCCAGTACCTCGCGGCCCTTGTCCGCGCTGTTACCTTCCAGCCGCACCACCACCGGTACTTTCACGCCCACTTCCTCCACGGCACCGATCACCCCCTCGGCGATGAGATCGCAGCGCACGATACCGCCGAAGATGTTCACCAGCACGGCACTGACCTTGTCATCGGAAAGAATGATCTTGAAGGCCTCGGAAACCCGTTCCCGGGTTGCCCCGCCGCCGACATCGAGGAAATTGGCCGGCGTGCCGCCGTAAAGCTGCACGATATCCATGGTGCCCATGGCCAGGCCGGCACCGTTGACCATGCAGCCGATATTGCCGTCCAGCGCGACATAATTAAGATCCCACTTGGCTGCCAGTACTTCTCTTTCGTCTTCCTGGGACGGGTCGTGCATTTCCTCCAGTCTGGGCTGCCGGTAGAGGGCGTTGCCATCGATATTGATCTTGCCGTCCAGGCAATGGAGGTTGCCCTCCTCGGTGATGACCAGCGGATTGATTTCCAGCAGGGACAGGTCCAGATCGGTAAACAGCTTCGCCAGCCCCAGGAACAGCCTGGTGAACTGCTTGACCTGGTCGTTGTTGAGGACCAGTTGAAAGGCCAGTTCCCGGGCCTGGAATGGCTGGGGGCCGGTCAGCGGATCAATGGCGGCCCTGAGGATTTTTTCCGGGGTCTCATGGGCTACCTTTTCAATTTCCACGCCACCTTCTATGGAGGCCATGAACACGATTCGCCGGGTGGAGCGATCCACTACCGCACCGAGGTACAGCTCGTTGGCGATGTCGGTACAGGCTTCCACCAGGATCCGGCTCACCGGCTGGCCGTTGGCGTCGGTCTGGTAGGTCACCAGGTTTTTACCCAGCCATTTTTCGGCAAAATCCTTCACCTCGTCGGTGGTGGAAACCAGCTTGACGCCGCCGGCCTTGCCGCGACCACCGGCATGCACCTGGGCTTTCACCACCCATTTGTCACCGCCGATCTTCTCGGCCGCCTCCACCGCCGCCGCTGCCGAATCAACGGCATAACCCGTGGACACCGGCAGACCGTACTCTGCGAACAGGCTCTTGGCCTGGTATTCGTGTAAATTCATGAAAAATCACCGCTAGTAGTTCAACTGGACGGCCGGACGTTGCCGTCCGGTCGCCGGATTCAGGCTGTTCTGGAACGTTATTTACGTTTTTTGCGATTGCCGATGTGAATGGCGTGACCGTTGGCTGCCAGTGCCGCTTCGTGGACCGCCTCGGACAGTGACGGGTGCGAGAACATGGTCAGGCCGATGTCTTCGGCACTGGCACTGAACTCCATGGCGATGACAATCTGCTGCAGCAGGTCGGCGGCACTGGCACCGATGATATGGCATCCCAGGATGCGATCGGTCCTGGCATCCGCCAGCAGCTTCACCAGTCCGTCGGAATCGTTTGCCGCCAGCGCCCGTCCGCTGGCGACAAAGGGAAAGGTGCCGACATTGTAGTCCACCCCTTCCTTCTTCAGCTCTTCTTCGTTTTTACCCACCCAGGCTACTTCAGGATGCGTGTAGATGACCGAAGGCACCAGGTCGTAGTTGACCTGGGTCTTCTTGTCGGCGATCCGCTCGGCAACCATCACCCCTTCTTCCATGCCCTTGTGGGCCAGCATGGGACCCCGGACGGCATCGCCCACGGCATAGATGCCCGGCACACTGGTGGCACACTGCTCATTGACCTTGATAAAGCCGCGATCGTCCAGTTCGACGCCCACCGAGCTGTCGATAATGTCATCGGTGTACGGTCGTCGACCCACCGCCACGATCAGTTTGTCGAAAGTGGCTTCCTGCTCACCGTCGGCATCGCTGTACTGAACCTTGACGACGGGTTTCTTGGCCTGCTTGCCGGGTTTGCTGCCGGTTACCCGGGCGCCGAGCTTGATATCCAGTCCCTGCTTGGCAAAAATCTTGGCACTTTCCCTGGCGATCTGCCGGTCCACCATGGGCAGGAAATCATCCAGCGCTTCCAGGATGGTGACCTCCGCGCCCAGGCGCGCCCACACGCTGCCCAGCTCCAGGCCGATAACGCCGGCGCCGATGACGCCCAGCCGCTTCGGTACTTCCTGGAACTCCAGGGCACCGGTGGAATCGACAATGGTTTCCTGGTCGACAGGCGTCGGGGGAATTTCAATGGGCACCGAACCACAGGCGATGACAATGTGCCTGGCCTGCAGCGTTTCCTCCTTGCCGTCATGGGTGGTCAGCGTCACCGTGTTGGTGCCGGTCACCTTGCCGACACCGGCCAGGCCGTCCACTTTATTGGCGGTGAACAGGCCCTTGATGCCGCCGGTCAACTGTTTGACCACCTTGGCCTTGCGTTGAATCATCTTCGGCACGTCGATACCGACCTTGTCGATCTCGATGCCGTGTACCGCCAGGTGCTGCTGGGCCTCGGCGTACTTGTGTGACGTGTCCAGCAGCGCCTTGGACGGGATACAGCCGGTGTTGAGGCAGGTGCCGCCGTAGACGGTTTCCTTCTCTTCGGTAAGCCATTTTTCTATACAGGCAGTCTTGAATCCCAGCTGGGCACAGCGAATTGCCGCCACGTAGCCCGCGGGTCCTGAACCAATGACGACGACATCGTATTCTTTAGCCATGTTTTCGTTGCTCTCGTGTTTGTCTGGTGAAAACGGGGACCTCAGATTTCCAGGATGATTCTGGAAGGATCCTCTAAAAAGTCTTTAACCGTGACCAGAAACTGCACCGCTTCCTTGCCATCGATCATGCGATGATCGTAAGAAAGTGCCAGGTACATCATCGGCAGGATCTTGACTTCGCCCCGCACGGCCATGGGCCTTTCCTGAATTTTGTGCATGCCAAGTATCGCGGTCTGCGGGGGGTTGAGAATCGGTGTAGACAACAGCGAGCCGAAGACACCACCATTTGAAATGGTAAAAGTGCCACCTGTCATTTCGTCGATACCCAGCTTGCCATCCCGGGCCTTTTCGCCAAATTCCCGGATTTTCTCCTCCATGGCCGCCATGCCCATGTGGTCGGCATTGCGCAATACCGGAACCACCAGCCCCCGTGGTGACGATACCGCCACGCCGATATCCTGGTAACCGTGATAGACGATATCGTTGCCGTCTATTGAGGCATTGACGGCGGGGAATTTCTTCAGCGCCTCGACGGCGGAGCGGACAAAAAACGACATGAAACCCAGTCGGGTCCCTTCGTGAGTCTGTTCGAACAATTCCTTGTACTTGCTGCGCAGATCCATAATGGGCTTCATGTTGACTTCGTTGAAGGTGGTCAACATCGCCGTGGACTGGGTGGCGTGCAGCAGGCGCTCTGCCACCTTGGCGCGCAGGCGACTCATGGGCACCCGCTCTTCCAGCCGGCCGCTGCTGGAGGTCGGCGGCGTTACCGACGTAGCCGGTAAAGGCGCCGAACCGTCATCCTGAACCTTGTCCTTCTTCTCGATATGCGCCAGCACGTCTTCCTTGGTGATGCGCCCGTCCTTGCCGCTGCCCTGGACTGCATCCACCGACAGGCTGTGCTCCTCGATGAGTTTGCGAGCCGCGGGGCTGACCAGGGTTTCGCTGCCGGTTTCGCTGCCGGTTTCACTACTGGCCGACTCCTGGGCAGGTTTATCGTCTGCCGCAGGCTCCCCGGCATCCCCCGATTCGGTCGCAGCGGCCGGGGCCTGTTCCGCGGCGGATTTATCGTCGTCCTCCGCGGTGGATTCCTCGCCGGCCTCGCCTTCTTTCACCGCCCCGATGGCTTCGTTGCTGACGATGGTTTCACCGGCGTCCTTGAAAATCTTGGTCAGGGTCCCGTCCACCGGTGAAACCACTTCGATAACGACTTTGTCGGTCTCGATGTCCACCAGCAGTTCATCCCGCTTGACCGCATCCCCGATTGCCTTGTGCCACGTGGAAATAGTGCCATCCGGCACTGATTCAGGTAGCGTTGGAGCTTTGATTTCAATTGTCATTGTATTAATCCCTGTCGAGCCGGCCTAATCGCTCTGTGATTCACTGTCGCTGAGTGCCTGCTCGATAAGTTCCTGTTGTTGTTTCAGATGCAATGCGTGATAACCCGCCGCTGCCGCCGCGGAAGCTTCCCTGCCGACGTACTGCAGGTACAGCGCTGGATTGATTCCGTGAATGACCCTTCGCATGTGATGCTGACTGGCATACCAGGCACCCTGGTTCATCGGCTCTTCCTGGCACCAGTAGATTTCCTCGAGATTTTCATACCCTGCCAGGCATCCGGCCAGGGCATCTTCGGGAAACGGGTAAAGCTGTTCAAGCCTGACGATGGCGATATTCCTGATGCTGCGTTCCCGCCTGGCCTGCCGCAGTTCGTAGTACACCTTGCCGCTGCACAGAACCACGCGCTTGATCACGTCCTTGTCCAGGTCGTCGGTTTCGTCCAGCACGACCTGGAAGCTGCCCTCGGCCAGTTCTTCCATGGTCGAGGTGGACTCCTTGTGGCGCAGCAGACTTTTCGGCGACATGACGATCAGCGGCTTGCGCAGCGGGCATAGTACCTGCTTGCGCAGCATGTGAAACACCTGGGACGACGTGGTGGGCAGGCACACCTGGATGTTGTGTTCGGCGCACAGCTGCAGGAAACGCTCCAGCCGGGCCGAGGAATGTTCCGGTCCCTGTCCTTCGTAGCCGTGGGGAAGCAGCAGGGTCAGGCCGCACAGGCGTTGCCACTTGTGTTCGCCACTGGTTATGAACTGATCGATCACCACTTGCGCCGAGTTGGCAAAATCCCCGAACTGTGCTTCCCAGATAACCAGCGCATTGGGCGTGGTGGTAGCGTAGCCGTACTCGAAGGCGAGAACGGCTTCCTCGGAAAGCAGCGAATCATAAATAAAGAAACGCATGGCATCGTGGGCCAGGTTCTGCAGCGGAACGTAGGATTCACCGGTTTTCTGGTCGTGCAGTACCGCGTGGCGATGGGAAAAAGTGCCGCGCCGCACATCCTGCCCGGTAATGCGAACCTGGTTCCCGCTGGTGAGGATGCTGGCATAGGAAAGCGTTTCGGCGAAGCCCCAGTCCACCGGCAGATCACCGGCGGCCATCCTGGCGCGATCGTCCATTACCCGTTTCACCTGGCGCTGCAAGGCGAATTTTTCCGGCACGGTCACCAGCTTTCGCGCCAGGGCCTTGAGCGTATCAATGCCGATCGAGGTATTGTAGTGCGGGCTCCAGTCATGGCCGATGTAGGGACTCCAGTCCACGAACAGCTCGATACTGGGCTCTTTGATCAGGCTTTTTACCACGTGTTCGCCGGTGTCCAGCGCCGAGCGATAGTTGTTACTCAGCCGGTCGGCCTGTTCTTCCATGGTGATGCTCTCGGCAACCAGCTTTTCCTCGTAAATGGTGCGCGTGGACTTCTGCTGCTTGATGGCCCGGTACATCAGCGGCTGTGTGCCCGCGGGTTCGTCGGTCTCGTTGTGACCACGGCGGCGGTAACACACCAGGTCGATGACCACGTCCTTCTTGAATTCATGGCGGAAATCCAGCGCCAGCTGGGTAATGAACAGCACGGCTTCCGGGTCGTCGGCATTGACATGGAATATCGGCGCCTGCACCATTTTGGCCACATCGGTACAGTATTCGGTTGACCGCGCATCTTCCTGGCGACTGGTGGTGAAGCCCACCTGGTTGTTGATGATTATGTGCACGGTACCACCGGTGGAGTAAGCCCGGGTACGTGACATCTGGAAGGTCTCCATCACCACGCCCTGGCCGGCAAACGCGGCATCGCCATGGACAATGATGGGCAGCACCGTGTCGCCATCGGCATCCCTGCGTCGGGTCTGCCTGGCCCGTACCGACCCTTCGACCACCGGTGAGACTATTTCCAGGTGGGACGGATTGAAGGCCATGGCCAGGTGTACTTCACCGCCGGCGGTCATGACGTTGGAGGAAAACCCCTGGTGATATTTCACGTCGCCGGAACTTTCGTAAACCGCCTTGCCCTCGAATTCGTCGAACAGGTCGGTGGGATTCTTGCCCAGGATATTCACCAGCACATTCAGCCGGCCACGGTGGGCCATGCCGATGACGACTTCCTTGACGCCGCGGCTGCCGGCGCGCTGAATCAGCTCGTCGATGGCCGGTATCAGGCTTTCCCCGCCCTCCAGGCCAAAGCGCTTGGTGCCAGGAAATTTCGAGTCGAGATGTTTCTCCAGGCCCTCGGCGGCGGTGAGTCGTTCCAGCAGGTGGCGCTTGACCTCGGGCTCGAAGCTGGGGAACCCGTCGTTGCTCTCGATACGCTGCTGGATCCACTGCTTTTCCTGCAGGTTGACGATGTGCATGAACTCGTAACCGATGGTGTCGCAGTAGATTCTTTCCAGGATATCGACGATTTCCTTCAGCGGCGCCTTGTCCTTGCTGATGAACAGTGAGCCGGTCTGGAATACCGTGGAATTGTCCACCGGGGTCAGGCCGTGAAACTCCAGTTCCAGGTCCGGCACCCGTTCCCGGGGCATCAGGCCCAGGGGATCGAGCCGGGCTTTCTGGTGTCCCCTGACCCGGTAGGAGCTGATCAGCAACAGCACGCCGACCTGCTTGCTTTCGTGCTCGGAATTGACTACCGCGTCGTTACTGAGAACCGGCGTGAAACGGCTTACCTTGCCCAGTTCACGAAAATGCCGTTCGATGGAGTTGTGGGACACTTCCAGCTGGCCGCCGTTGGCCGCCGGCAGGGAGTCGAAGTAACTGCGCCATTCCTCCGGGATACCTTCCGGGTCAACAAGATACTGATCATACAGCGCTTCGACGTAATCCGCGTTGGTACCGGACAGGTGACCGGTACTCCACAGACTTTCCATAGTGCCATCTTGCATCGGGTTGTCCTTGTTGTTGAATCCAGGTTGCGGGCGGGTGGCGTTTCTCCGTCAGGTCCCGTGGTCAGGTAGCCTGCTGCAGGAGCATGGTGCGGATATGGCCGATGGCCCGGGTGGGATTGAGACCCTTGGGGCAGACGGCGACGCAGTTCATGATGCCGCGACACCGGAATACACTGAAGGGATCCTCCAGTTCCGACAGCCGTTCACGGGTGGCGGTATCCCGGCTGTCCGCCAGGAACCGGTAGGCCTGCAACAGGCCCGCCGGGCCGACAAACTTGTCCGGATTCCACCAGAACGAGGGACAGTTGGTGCTGCAGCAGGCACACAGAATACATTCGTACAGGCCGTCCAGCTTTTCCCGGTCCTCCGGTGACTGCAGCCGTTCAATGGCCGGCGGCGCCTGATCGTTGATCAGGTACGGCTTGATCTTTTCGAACTGCTGGTAGAACAGGCTCATGTCCACCACCAGGTCACGCACCACCGGCAGCCCCATCAGGGGGCGCAGCACCAGCTTGCCACCGGGCTTGACCACCGATGACAGCGGGGTAATACAGGCCAGGGCATTGGTGCCGTTGATATTCATGCCATCGGAGCCGCACACGCCCTCGCGGCAGGAGCGGCGGTAGGCCACCGACGGGTCCCGGGCCTTGATCAGTTCCAGGACGTCCAGCACCATCAGGTCCTTGCCCTCGGGAAGTTCCACCTCGACATCCTGCATTGCCGGCTTGTCATCGGTTTCCGGGTTGTAGCGATAAAGACTGACTAACACGATTACATATTCCTCAGTAGGATCTGGCCATCGGTTCAAATTTGTCGACGGTTTTCGGCGCGAAGTTCACCCCGCGCTTGCCCACTCGCTTGTCCTGCGGGAAAAACATGGAATGACACAGCCAGTTGTCGTCATCCCGCTCCTGGAAATCCTCCCGGGCGTGGGCTCCGCGGCTTTCGGTGCGGGCCTCGGCGGCAATGGCCGTGGCCTCCGCCACTTCAAACAGGTTCTGCAGCTCCAGGGCCTCGATCCGGGCGGTGTTGAACACGTTGCTGCGGTCCGTCAGCGCGACGCCTGCAATCCGCTCCCGCAGGGCCGCCAGTTTTGCAATACCTTCCTGCATGAAATCGCCCTTGCGGAACACGCCGAAGTGATTCTGCATCACCGTCTGCAGTTCCTTGCGCAATTCGGCCACGTTCTCGCCGGAAGTGGACTCATCCAGCCGCTGCAGTCGCTGTCGGGCTTCGTCGATGTCCGACTGGCTGGCCTCGTCGTGGCTGATGCCGGTGCGCAGCATCTCCTCGATGTGCTTACCGGCGGCACGACCGAACACCACCAGGTCCAGCAACGAATTGCCTCCCAGGCGGTTGGCTCCGTGTACCGACACACAGGCCACCTCGCCCACGGCGAACAGCCCGGGCACCAGCTGGTCTTCACCGTCAGCGTCCTGGGTGATGGCCTGGCCATGAATATTGGTGGGCACGCCCCCCATCATGTAATGACAGGTGGGAATCACCGGAATCGGTTCCTTTATCGGATCGACGTGGGCGAAGGTGCGGGACAGTTCGAGGATACCCGGCAGGCGGGAATTGAGCACTTCCTCCCCCAGGTGGTCCAGTTTCAGCAGCACGTGGTCGGCGTTCTCCCCGACACCGCGGCCTTCCAGAATTTCCAGGATCATCGACCGGGCCACCACGTCGCGGCCGGCAAGATCCTTGGCGTTGGGGGCGTAACGTTCCATGAAGCGCTCGCCATCCTTGTTCACCAGGTAACCGCCCTCGCCCCGGCAACCCTCGGTGACCAGGGTACCGGCCCCGTAGATGCCGGTGGGATGGAACTGCCACATTTCCATGTCCTGCACCGGAAATCCTGCCCGCAGGGCCATGCCGACGCCATCGCCGGTGTTGATGTGGGCATTGGTGGTGGACGCGTAAATCCGCCCCGCCCCGCCGGTGGCCAGCACCGTGGCCTTGGACTTGACGTGAACCAGTTCGCCGGTCTCGATATCGATGGCAATGATGCCCACCACGCTGCCCTGCTGATTCTTGACCAGGTCCACCGCGTACCACTCGTTGAGGAACACGGTGTCGTTCTTGACGTTGCCCTGGTACAGGGTATGCAGCAGGGCATGACCGGTGCGGTCCGCGGCGGCGCAGGTTCGGGCGGCCTGGCCACCCTTGCCGAAATTCTTGGACTGGCCGCCGAAGGGACGCTGGTAAATACGGCCGTTTTCGGTACGGGAGAACGGCAGGCCCATGTGTTCCAGTTCGAACACGGTCTGGGGCCCTTCGCTGCACATGTATTCGATGGCCTCCTGGTCGCCGATGTAGTCGGATCCCTTGACCGTGTCATACATGTGCCAGCGCCAGTCGTCGTCGGGGTCGGAACTGGCGATGGCGCAGGTGATGCCGCCCTGGGCGGACACGGTGTGGGAGCGGGTGGGAAAGACCTTGGAAATCACCGCCGTCTTGTAGCCCGACTGGGCAAGCTGCAGTGCCGCCCGCATGCCGGCGCCGCCGCCACCGACGATCACGCCGTCGAAGGATATAGTCTTAAGGTTTGCCATCTAGTTGCCCCACAAAATCTCAATGCCCCAGACGAGATAGAGCAATGTCAGCAGGATACAGCCGAGCTGAAACAGGATCCTGATCACGTTTGCTCCCGATCCGATCATGCGGGGAGTCAGGTAGTCGGTGGAAATTGTCCACATACCGATCCAGCCATGGGCCAGCACCGACAACAGTGTCACCAGGGTGAAAAACCGCATGGCGAAAGAGGAGAACAGTGCCCGCCACTGCGGGTAGTCCATGTCCGGCGTCAACAGTAACGTGGCCAGAATGAACAGCGTGTAGGACGCCAGTATCACCGCCGAGATGCGCTGAATGACCCAGTCGGAAAGTCCGCTGCGGCCGAAGCTGCTGATGTTGGTTACCATATCCACACCCCCGCCGCGACGATGGCCACCAGGGACGCGGCAATGACCAGCCGGGCGCCCAGTACGCCACCGGAAATCGTTTCGCCGATGCCCAGGTCCATGACCAGGTGCTTGATACCGGCGAACAGGTGGTACAGCAGCGCCGCCAGCACCGCCCAGGTAACCAGCTTGACCAGAGGATTGCCCAGCCATTCCGTCACCCGGGCGAATCCTTCGGCGGATTCCAGGGACTGATCCAGCAGGTACAGCAGCAGTGCCAGCCCGATAAACAGGAAGCCGCCGGAGATACGGTGCAGGATGGAAGTGATGGCTGGGAGCGGAAGTTTGAAAGTGGTGAAGTCGAGATTGACAGGTCTGTTATCTTTCACGTTCGCCCCAGAGAAGAACTTAAAGTCGAGGTTATCGGCCGGTTGCCCGAGGAATACGCGGCAATCCCAGGATTTGGATCAAACTGCTTGATATCATTACGTTAATAACGTGCCGCAAAGGCCGCAAAGTATAGACTTACAGGCCCGTCAATACAACCGAATGACGCGCTTTGGCGGAGATTCCGACAACAGCTTGTCACTGCCGGAAAGCCATTGTCCATGCTGTCGGGAAATCCGCTACCCCTGCCGGTTCAGGTTAGCGTCAGCGCGGCTGCACGGGAAAAAACTGTCGGCGGCCGGCCATCGGCAACCCCGCCGCCCCGGCATCACAATATTTGACAAACAGACCGAACACTCCCTAGTATTTCGCACCTCGAACCGTTACCCACGGCTTGATCCGATTTTTAACCTTTATGCAAGCGAGTTCCAACGCCTTGATGTCTGAAACTGTCGGGGCGGCTGCTCAATTTGCGTTTGTGAGGAGTCCCCGATGAGTGATAAGAAGGCCCGGTTATCCATAGACGGCATTGATGAAACCATTGAACTTCCCGTTTATGAAGGCTCCACCGGACCGGACGTGGTCGACGTAAGAGGCCTGGTTGGCAAAGGCATTTTTACCTACGACCCGGGCTTTGTCTCCACCGCCGCCTGCGATTCGGAAATCACCTACATCGACGGCAACAAGGGTGTCCTGTTACACCGCGGTTACCCCATCGAACAGCTTGCCGAAAAATCCGACTTCATCGAGACCTGTTACCTGCTGCTGAACGGCGAACTGCCCACCCCCGACGAGCGGCAAGAATTCGAAACCAGTATCAAGAATCACACCATGGTGCATGAACAGATGCACCTGTTCTTCCACGGCTTCCCCCGTAACGCCCACCCCATGGCGATCATGGTCGGCGTGGTCGGTGCCCTGTCGGCGTTCTATCACGACGACCTGAAGATTGAGAATGCCGACGACCGGCGCCTGGCGGCACACCGCATTATCGCCAAGATGCCCACCCTGGGGGCCATGTGTTACAAGCACGCCATCGGCCATCCGTTCATGCACCCGCAAAACGACATGAGCATTGCGGAAAACTTCCTGCACATGATGTTCAGCACGCCCTGCGAGGAACCGAAGGTCAGCCCGGTACTGGCCAAGGCCATGGATACCATCTTCCTGCTCCACGCCGATCACGAGCAGAACGCCTCCACCTCCACGGTACGCCTGGCCGGTTCCACCGGCGCCAATCCCTACGCCTGCATCTCTTCCGGCATCGCCGCCCTGTGGGGGCCGGCTCATGGTGGCGCCAACGAGGCCGTGCTGACCATGCTGCACGAGATCGGTGACGCCTCACGGATCGACGAGTTCATTCAGCGCGCCAAGGACAAGGACGATCCCTTCCGCCTGATGGGATTCGGCCACCGGGTCTACAAGAACTTCGATCCCCGGGCCAAGGTAATGCGGCAGATCTGCGACGAGGTGCTGGACGAACTGGGCCTGGAAGATCATCCGCTGTTCAAGATCGCCCGCAAGCTGGAAAAGATCGCCCTGGAAGACGAGTACTTCATCGAGCGCAAGCTGTACCCCAACGTGGATTTCTACTCCGGCATCATCCTGCAGGCCATCGGTATCCCCACCAGCCTGTTCACCGTGATCTTCTCCATCGGCCGGGCGCCGGGCTGGATATCCCACTGGAACGAGATGGTAGCCAACCCCTACCGCATCGGTCGGCCCCGTCAGCTGTATAAGGGTTACACCCGGCGCGATTATCCGGATCGCGGCTGAGCGTCAGGACCTATCATTCCAGATCGCGGTCTCCCGACACGAAGCTCTCCGTCAAGTACAGCAGTGAGATCCGGTCGCCACTATCTGCAATCAATCTGCATGCTATCCGCAGTCAGTTCCAGAACGCCCGGTATGAACCCGGGCGGATCTGCGGGTGAGCAGGCAGGCCCTGAGCGCTGGGCATCAGCCCCGTCAGCTTTCGTAGACCACCCCGGCAAGTTGATTGCCAAGACTGATTCCGTCACTGCCCCGACTCAAACCCGGGCGCGATCCAGGCTCGAGACCTGGCTCCGCAGCAAAAGGGAGCAGGTGTCTTCCCAACACCCGCCCCTTATTGATCGAGCTCGTCAGCAATCACTTCCAGGTAGGCCGTCTCCAATCTCTCCACCGCCCTGACGAAGCCCATGGGATCGACGAAGGTGTCCGGATCATAGGCCTGTCCCGGGGTGTACTTGTCGTGCATGCCGAACTGGCTGTTGTGCGCCGCCACCCAGACATCGACAGCCATCTTCTTCTGCCGGTTGTAGGTGGTGGCGAAATCCACCGCGACATCGTCGTAGGTGGGCTCCACCACCAGCTGCTTGCCGCCGTTGATGGTGCCCATGTTGATGATGCCAACGTTGTAGTCCCGGCCGTTTTCGCTGACCTGGAAGGTATAGCTGGAACTGCCCTCGGTGTGTCCGGGATGCTCGTGCACGGTGATGACCAGGTCACCCAGGGTGATGGTGTCGTCCTGGCGGACGATGCGGTCCACCTCAACCGGCTCGAAACTCTGCCTGCCGCCGAAGTGGGCGTCGCTGAAGCCACCATCCTCCAGCACCCGGGCGTCTTCCGGCGTGGCCCACACCTCGGCCCCGGTGAGCGCCTTGATCTCCGCCATGGCGGCGGTGTGATCCCAGTGAGCCTGCATGGTCAGCAGGATCCGGATGTCGTCGAAATCAAAACCCAGGGACTCGATGTTGCGCCGGATGTGTGCGGTGGAATCCGCCAGGCCGGTGTTGATGAGGATGTGGCCCTCATCGGAGGTGATCAGGAACACGCTGAGGTCCAGCATGCCCACCCCGTACAGCGGCCCGATAATACGAAACGCCGGAAACGGCGTAACCCAGCCCTCCGGCGGACCGGACTGGGCGACACTGTTGGAAGAAAAGGTAATAACGGCGATCAGGGCAAGGGTCGGGGCAGCAACCAGCTTGCGCAGGGTGAGCTTCATCATGGCAGATCCTCTTGTTTTTTCTCTGTCTGGACTGTTGAGCTTCAGTCGTTAAAGCCAAGCCTACCCGCCCGGCGCAGTCACTGTAAATGACTTTCACAGCCAGCCAGGGCAGGCAGCCCTGTTCTCCTCCAGGGCGGTCCCGGCCCGACACCGGTGCTACCTGCCAATTACCCAGGTCCGTCACCCTGGCCGGTAAACGAGGTCGGTAAAACAGGGGGCAAATGAGACAAGTGCCACATCGCGCCCGGGTATAGACAGCCCGATGTAACATGAAGAGTCGACGATTGCGCCGGTGGACCGGCAAACGATGCTGATTACCTGGAAGCGGTCCGACTGGGAAGTTCCCGTCGGGTTGAAATGACACAGGAGAGTTGGTGGAGCCTGCCGGGATCGAACCGGCGACCTCAACGCTGCCAGCGTTGCGCTCTCCCAGCTGAGCTAAGGCCCCATGGTCTTCGGAGTGTGCGGTACCGGGCTGAGCCGACATCGTGATGAGTACAGCTGGCCAGCGCGCTACCTGCAGGGAACGCGCATTCTAAGCACAGCCCGGGGGGCTGTCAACGTGTACCGCAGCGGATAATCCGGGTTACGGCAGTTGCTGATACTCCCGCTCCACTTCCCTGATCTTTTTCTTGGAGAAGCCGCCCAGCACCTCGATGGCATGACGCAGCCGGGCCCGCACCAGGTCCAGCCCCAGGATGTCCATGGCGTCGATCACCGACACCGACACCGGCCTGCCGGTAATGGCCACGAACACCGGGAACAGGAAGTCACGGATCTTCAGCTCCAGGGCCGTGGTCAGGTCCTGCACGCTGGCCTCCACCGCCTCCCGGTTCCAGGTATCGACGCTTTCCAGTCGCCACAACAGGAACTGCAGGATCTTCCTGCACTGCTCCGGCTCCAGCTTCTTGTGGGCAAAGTCCTCCGCCGTGAGGTCCAGCAGGCCGCTGAACATGAATGCCGCCAGGGGCACCAGGTCGGTGAATTTCTCCACCCGCTGCCGCACCAGGCCGGTGAGCCGGTTGACCCGGTCGCCCTGCCCCGCCCAGGCCAGAAACTGCTGCACCAGCTCGGCATCAGTGAAATTTTCCCGGATGTACTTGCCGTTAAGCCAGTCCAGTTTCTCCAGGTCGAAAATCGGCCCGCCCAGGGAAACCCGGGCTATGTCGAACGCCGCCTCCATTTCGCCGATGGAGAATTTTTCCTCGCCGGTGGGCATGGTCCAGCCCATCATGCCCAGGTAATTGACCACCGCTTCCGGCAGGTAGCCCATGTCCCGGTAGTAAAAGATGCTGGTGGGATTCTTGCGCTTGCTCAGCTTGCTCTTGTCGGGATTGCGCAGCAGCGGCATATGAAAAAACCGCGGCGCTGTCCAGCCGAAGTACTGATAAAGCAGCAGGTGCTTGGGCGTCGAATTTATCCACTCCTCGCCTCTTATCACGTGGCTGATCTGCATCAGGTGGTCGTCCACGACGTTGGCGAAATGGTAGGTGGGCAGGCCGTCGGACTTGATCAGCACCTGCATATCAATCTGCGGCCACGGAATGGCAATCTCACCCCGCAGTCCGTCCTCGAAGCGACAGTCGCCCTCCGCGGGGATTTTCAACCGTACCACGTGTGCTTCTTTGTCCGCCAGGCGTCGCTGGACTTCGTCGGCGTCGAGATGCAGGCAGTGGCCGTCATAGCCCGGCGTCTGCTTCGCCTTCATCTGTTCGGCGCGTAATTCCTGTAACCGCTGTGGCGTGCAGAAGCAGTGAAACGCATGGCCCCCGGCCAGCAGTTCTTCGATATGGGCCTGGTAGATTTCGCTGCGTTCACTCTGCCGGTAGGGACCGAATTCGCCACCGACGTCGGGACCCTCGTCCCAGCTCAGGCCCAGCCAGTGCAGGGAGTCGAGAATCTTGCTCTCCGATTCCGCCGAGCTGCGCTCCTGGTCGGTGTCCTCGATACGCAGGACGAACTGTCCCCGCTGGGCATGGGCGAAACAGCGGTTGAACAGGGCGATGTAGGCAGTGCCCACGTGGGGATCACCGGTGGGCGAAGGGGCAACCCGGGTTCTGATTGGCGTCATTGGCGGCGGTCTGAGTCAGAAATTGAAAGGCCGGGATTATACGTTATTCCGGTAAGCGGCGCAGGGTCAGCCTGGCTGGCCGTGGCCTGCACCGGTCCGGGAATTCGGGAAACAGTGGGCAATTGACAGCGGCCGGTCAGCGGCACAGGACAGGGTGCCGGGCCGCTGCAGTCAGGGGTGCACCTGAAAACAGGGTCTGTGCTATGGTACACGGTGCCGGTACCCGGCCGGGGTCTGTACCCGGTCGATTCTGTTGAAAAACTATTTTGCCCAAAAAGATATGTTAACGAGAGTGCCCTGGTTTGGTTTTGTTGGCATCGAATTCCAAGAAACAAACCTCTCCGATGCGTAATTATCCGAATTCAATGTTAACGAGACACCCTAATAGAGTTTTTCAACAGAATCGGCCAGGGGCAGACACTGCAAGGCCGATAACGCCAAGGCCGCACTGCTGAACCGCTACCGGCACTTTTTTACGAAGTAGTGCTCGACACCGTAGTGCACGAAAAACAGTATTGAATTTGCGGAGTATTCCATGACCATGAGAACCCGAGTAACCACCCTGTGCTGCCTGCTGCTTGTCAGCATGTCCTCTTATGCCCAGTCACCGGCCGACCGGCTGCCCCAAGGCGCCAGGTATGTCGCCCTGGGCAGTTCCTTCGCCGCCGGACCGGGCATTCCCCGGCAGTTGGGCATCTGCGGACGTTCCGATCACAATTACGCCAACCTGGTGGCCAGGGCCCTGGATCTGAGCCTCACCGATGCCAGCTGCAGCGGTGCCACCGTCGATAACATCCGCAACACGCCCCAGAATGACATGCCTCCCCAGATCGATGCCGTCACCCCGGACACCGCGCTGGTGACCATTACCATCGGTGGCAATGACATCAGCTACACCTCGTCGACTTTCGCCTGCAGTGGCACCGCCGCGGACGAGCACTGCACCGCCAACCTGGACCGGGCGGCCATTGATGACGCCCTGGAGGGATTGCCCGGGGAACTGGGGGCCATGCTGGACGAGATCGAGTCAAGGGCGCCCCGGGCCACCATCGTCTTTGTCAATTACCCGCGCATGTTTCCAACCAATGCAGTCAACTGCAGTGAGCTGGCATTGAGCCCGGAAGACACCGCCTACCTGGCAGACCTCGGGCAACGACTGGAGGATGTCTTTATCGGCGTCACCGCCAGCCGTCGGGTCCCCGTTGCCAATGCCTACGTGCGCGCCGCCGGTCACGGACCCTGCGCCCCGGTGGCCCAGCGCTGGGTCAACGGCGCCACGGTCGCCGTCAACGGCAGTCGCTATCACCCCACCGCCGCGGGGCATGCCGAAATGGCGCGACTGGTACTGGACGTATTGGAATCCAATTAGAGCAATTGGAGGATGGCACTGGATTGACCCGCCCCCTGAATCACCGGTTCTGTATCGCGCCGATGATGGACTGGACGGATCGTCACGAGCGCTATTTCCTGCGGCTGTTTTCCCGGCACATGACGCTGTACACCGAAATGCTGACCAGCGCCGCGCTGATTCACGGTGATGCGCCCTACCTGCTGCGCTTCAGTGACGAGGAGCAGCCCCTGGGCGTGCAGCTGGGTGGCAGCGATCCCGACCAGCTGGGCGCCGCGGCGGTGCTGGCGGAACAGGCCGGGTACCGGGAGATCAACCTGAATATCGGCTGTCCCAGTGACCGGGTGCAATCCGGACGATTCGGCGCCTGCCTGATGCGCGAGCCGGAACTGGTGGCCCGCTGCGTGGCGGCAATCCGCCAAAGGGTGGCCCTGCCGGTGACCGTCAAGTGCCGGATCGGCGTCGATGATCTCGACTCGGAAGACTTTCTTGCCAGGTTCATTGAAACGGTGGCCGCGGCCGGCTGCGAGGTCTTTATCATCCATGCCCGCATCGCCGTGCTCAAGGGACTGAGCCCCCGGGAGAACCGGGAAATTCCCCCGCTCAATTACCCCCGCGTGTTCCGCATCAAGCAGCGCTACCCGGAACTGGAAGTGATCATCAACGGCGGGATCACCAGCCTCGAGGAAAGCAGGCGGCTGCTCGACGAAGTCGATGGTGTCATGGTGGGCCGGGAAGCCTACGGCAATCCCTACCTGCTCCACCAGGTGGACCCCCTGCTGTTCGGCGACAGCACCCCGGCCCGGTCGCGCCTGGACTACCTGCGCCGATTCCTGCCCTACGTGGAAAGTGAACTGGCCGCCGGCACCCCGCTGCATCACATGACCCGGCACATCCTGGGCCTGTTCAAGGGCCAGCGGGGCGGCAAGGCGTTCCGCCGCCATCTCAGCGAAAACGCCTTCCGCAGGGACGCCGGCCTGCCGGTTTTACTTGATGCCATGTCTTTCGTAAGCTAGCAGGCTGGCCGGATTGGCCCAGGAGACCAAGGAGCCAGGTTGTCACCCATGATTGATGCACTGAAGAATTTTTTCGATCAGAAACTGTCACCCGATGAAGCCAGCGACGAGGCCCAGCGCCTGAAGCAGTTCGAGCTGGCCAGTGCGGCGCTGATGGTGGAACTGATGGAGACCGATCATGAACTGGATGAGCGGGAATCCCGGGAATTCGTCCGGGTTCTCCAAGAGACCTTCGCCCTTGATAACGGGGAAACGGAAGAGATCGTCAGCCTGGCCCGGGAAACCGCCCGGGACGCCACGTCGCTGTACGAATTCACCCGGCTGATCAACGACCACTACAGCTACCCGGACAAGGTGCTGCTCATCGAGAACCTGTGGCGGCTGGCGTTTGCCGACGACCGGCTGGACAAGTACGAAGAGGGCCTGATCCGCCGGGTGGCCGACCTGATCCATGTCCGCCACGGCGATTTCATCCAGGCAAAGCTCAAGGTGCGGGGCAGCGGGAGTTAGCAGACCTGGACGTTCAGAACTCGCTGAAGTCGCTGAAATCACTGAAGTCGCCGAACTCGTCCTCCACCTCGCCGTCCTTGATGAGGTAATCCCGTCGCTGCAGGTAGGCCTCGCGGACAAAGATGTACTCGTCGCCGAATACCAGTTCATCGAAGGCCAGCAGCCCGGCGCGCAGGCTGACCTGCTGGGTGGCATAGGCGGGAACGGATACGCTGGAATCACCGTAAACGAACGGGTTGAAGGCGATATCCAGCAGCCAGCCCAGGGTATCCCGCACGTTGCTGGGTCCCACGGTGGGGATGATCATGTACGGGCCCGCCGGCATGCCCCACACGCCGAAGGTCTGGCCGAAATCCTCCTCGTTCTTGACAAAGCCCACCGGCGTGGCCACGTCAATGAAGCCCACCAGGCCCACCGTCGAATTCAGCACCAGCCGGGCGGAATCGCTGGCCGCCGCATCCAGCTTGAACTGCAGCAGGTCGTTGATGGTCACCTTGATGTCGTCAATGTTACTGAAGAAGTTGCTGATCCCCTGCTGCACCAGGGGCGGCATCAGCGTCGAGTAGGTGATGGCCACCGGCCTGACCACCCGCGTGTCGAAGAATGCGTTGAACTGGAACACCTTGCGATTGGCCGATTCCCAGGGATCCGTGGCCAGCGCCGGGTGGCTGAACAGCAGCAGAACAAGCAGGGCCAGCACCCGCGCGGGTCCGCGCCGACCGGTATTTTTTAACAGAATCTGATTCACAGGATCTCCATTGGGGCTGCAAATTACGGCTGGCCGCTCTCCCGCGACCACAATCATGCGGCTGTCAGCGCGCCGGCGCTGCGAATTCCTATCAAACGTGTTTCCCGGACCTCTTGGTTGCGCTACAGCGAATCATTGCAGTACTGACGCAGGTTAAATCACATTCGTTACAAGCGAGTGACGCAAAGACGTATGCAGGCTGAATGTGAGGACGCAGAAAAAATGCTGCAACAGTGCCGGTTCAGACCGACATTGTAAGAGTTCCGATTCAGGGCGCCAAGTGACTGCAATCACATCCAGGCGCGGAAACTCGCAGGAGGCCGCGCGAAAGTTCATTCAGAAACCTCTGATTAATTGCAGGGCACTTGCGTAATTGAGCACAGGTTTCATCAAAGATTACCTAATCGGCGCAACCGGAATCTTCTTTACCTTAGCAACCCGGATTCGCGACCAGTTCACATCGCGGCGGGCCAGCTCCGCCCGTGAACGGTCCAACCGTGTCGTCACCGGGTTATTTCCGCGCTGCTGGTGCGCGAACAGACAGGCTGGCGACACAGCAACAACCAGGCTGTTGAAAAACGTCGTGAGCGCAGCCAGGACGAGGCAATAACTGTCGGAAAAGCGCAGTTTACCCCGTGTTACTGGACATTTTGAGACAGCTTTCAACGAAGTATTGGCAAGCAAACCAGTGGTTCAACGGCTTGCTGTTCAGTGGGTCCCGCGAGCCAGTTCCTCCCATAACCGGTCCAGCCGCTTCGCCGACGCCGGTATCCGGGTACGCAGTTGCTGGGCATACAGGGAAACGCGAAACTCCTCGATCATCCAGCGATATCTGGATAATTTGTCGTCATCTTCCACGAACGCGTTGAGAGACTGCCGACCTTTCCGGTCCAGTTGCAACAGCCGTTGCCAGCGATCCTGTAATTGCGCGGCCAGTTCCACCTCCCGCAGGGGCTGCTCCCGGGACTTGTCCAGGCGCTGGCCCATGGCCTGGAGGTAGCGGGGATACTCCGCCAGCCAGTCGAAGGGCACGGTGTACAGCAGGTCCTCGCTGCACAGACAGTCCAGCTGCACCTTAAGATCGTCGTGCAACGCCTTGTTGCGCCTGGCTATTTTTTTCACCGCAGCCTGCACCTCGTAGAGCCTGTCGAGGATCCGTTCCAGCACCGTGGTGAGTCGCCTGGCCACCGGGAACAATTCCGCCTTGCTGCCGACCAGCAGCGCCTCGAAGGCCTGTCTGTCCCGGGGCACGGCCTGGCGCACGGCGAAACTTTCACAGTACACGGCAAACACGAACGCCTCCCCGGCTTCCCGGCCTGCCAGGACAGGGGGCAGTTTCAGTCCCCAGGCCCGCTGCTGGGCGGTAAATTCCTTCAGCAGGTCACGGGACTGCTGAGGGGTGCGCAGCCGCAGCATGCGCACCAGTCCGAGGCGGTTATGCCGTGCCGCCTGCGCCCTGTCCTCCAGCAGGTGGACACTCACCGAATCCTCTTCGTCCAGCAGCGCCGGGTAGCGGATCAGTTTCAGCTGCTCACCCACCTCCACCTGTTCCGGCAGCGCCTCGATGTCCCAGTCGGTGAGACCTGTCACTTCCAGGGGATGTCGGGTCGCCCGGCTTTCCGCCCTGATGGTGGCCTTGACCCGCTGGTCTCCGGCCAGTTTCTGCTTCAGGCGCTCCAGGTCGGAATCACTGTCCAGTACGCGGCCATCCTGGTCGGTGACCTTGATCTTGATTTTCAGGTATTCCGGAATCGCCTCAACGGCCAGCTGCTCCGGGCTGATGGTCGCGCCTTTCAGGCGCCGGGCCTGTTCACACAGCACGCCGGCCAGGTCCAGCTCCTGCTGCCCGGGGTCCAGGTCCGCCAGGGCCTGGTCGACGAAATCCGGCAGTGGAATCAGCTGCTTGCGCAGGCTTTTCGGCAGCGTCTTCAGCAGCTGCACGCTGCGTTCCCGCAGCTGGCCCGGAATGGCCCAGTCCAGGTCCCTGCGGGTGAGCTGGCCGATGAGCGGTGCCGGCACCTCGATAGTGGCGCCGTCCTGGTCCGCCCCGGGCCTGAAGCGGTAGTCTACGGCCAGCGGATTATTGTGCAACGTGGCACGGTCCGGGAAATTGCGGCTCAGGGCTTCGCGGTCTGCCGCCGGCAACAGGTCTTCCTGGCGCATCTCCAGCAGGCCGGGCTGCTTGTTCACCGCTTTGCGAAACCAGCGGATCAGCGAGGCCCGGTCGATCACCGATTCGGGAATGCGCTGGGCGTAGAAGTCTTCAATCTGCCGCTCGTCGACGAACACCGACTGCTTGCGCAGCTTTTCCTCCTGTTTTTCCAGGCTGGCCCGTAACTGCCGGTTGCGGCGGTAGAAAGGCAGGTCAACGTCCAGCTGCTGGTCCACCAGGGCCTCGCGAATGAACAGCTCGCGACAGGCCACCGGATCGATGTCGCCGTAGGGAACCCGGCGGTCCTCGATGATCACCAGGCCGTACAGGGTGATCTTTTCATGGGCCATGACCCGTTGTTTTTTCCTGCTCCAGTGCGGTTCCGACCAGGACCGTCGCACCAGGTGGCCGGCCACGGTCTCGATCCACTCCGGCTCCACCCTGGCCGCCGCCGCGGAATAGGCCTGGGCGGTCTCGAAGATTTCCCCGCTGACGATCCACTTCGGCGGCTTCCGCGACAGCGTGGATCCCGGTAACAGGCGGAACTTGCGATTGCGGCTGCCCAGGTACTCGCTGCCCTCCGAGCGGCTGCCCACCTGATTCAGGGAACCTACCAGCAGGGCCAGGTGCACGTCCCGGTAGCTGCCCTCGCTGCGGTTCTGTTGCAGCTTCAGCTGGTGGCACAGGTTCAGCAGCTGGCGATGGGTCTCCCGCCATTCCCGCATGCGGATGTAGGACAGAAAATTCCGCGAACAGAACTTGCGCAGCTGACCCTGGGTCAGGTCCTGGCGATGCTGTTCGTAGTCGTGCCACAATTTCACCAGGCTGAGAAAATCGGAATCCGGGTGATCGAAGGCGGCGTGCTTTTCCCGGGCGGCCTGCCGCTTGTCGGCGGGAGTCTCCCGGGGGTCCTGGATACTCAGCGCGCTGACGATAATCGCCACCTCGTTGAGACAGCCGTTGTCCGAGGCGGCAATCAGCATACGCGCGAACTTCGGGTCCACCGGCAGCCGGGCCATCATCCTGCCGATGGCGGTAATGTGCTGGCGGTCGTCGATGGCCCCCAGCTCGAACAGCAGTTTGTAGCCGTCGTTGACCGCCTTGGACTCCGGCGGATCGATAAAGGGGAACTGATCCACCTCCCCCAGGCGCAGGTAGATCATTTGCAGGATAACCGCGGCCAGGTTGGTCCGCTTGATCTCCGGGTCGGTAAACTCCGGCCGGGAATTGAAATCCTCCTCGGCATACAGGCGGATACACACGCCCTCCGCCACCCGGCCGCAGCGACCGGCCCGCTGCCGGGCACTGGCCTGGGAAATCGGTTCGATGGGCAGGCGCTGGATCTTGCTCTGCACGCTGTAGCGGCTGATGCGGGCCAGCCCGGTATCGATGACGTAACGAATGCCCGGCACGGTGAGCGAGGTTTCCGCGATATTGGTGGCCAGGATCACTCGACGACCGCGGTGGGGCTTGAAAATCTTCACCTGGTCGGCCTGTCGCAGGCGGGCGTACAGCGGCAGGACCTCGGTGTCGGTCAGGCGGTGCCGACGGATTTTCACCGCGGTTTCCCGGATCTCCTTTTCGCTGCTGAAAAACACCAGCACGTCCGCCGGCCCGCTGCGTTTTTTATCCAGTCGGTCAATTTCCTCCAGGGCGGCGAGAATGGCCTGGCCCTGCAGGTCGTCATCGTAGGACGACTCGTCCCGGTCCGCCTGGTCCGACAGCGGCTGGTAGCGGACCTCCACCGGGAAGGTGCGTCCCGATACCGAGACCACCGGCGCACCGTCGAAGTGGGCGGCAAATTTTTCCACGTCGATAGTGGCCGAGGTGATAATCACCTTCAGGTCCGGCCGGCGCGGCAGCAGCTGCTTGAGAAAGCCTAATATGAAGTCGATGTTCAGGCTGCGCTCGTGGGCCTCGTCGATGATCAGCACTTCGTAGTTGTTGAGAAACCGGTCCCGCTGCATTTCGTTCAGCAGGATGCCGTCGGTCATCAGCTTCAGGTAAGTGTCGTCGCCGGTACGGTCGTTGAAGCGGATCTGGTAGCCGACGCCCTGGCCGATCTCCGTGCCCAGTTCCTCGGCAATGCGGTTGGCCACGGCGATGGCCGCCAGGCGCCGGGGCTGGGTGTGGCCGATGAGCCCGTAGCGCCCCAGCCCCGCCTGCAGGCAGATTTTCGGCAGCTGGGTGGTCTTGCCGGACCCGGTTTCACCGGCCACGACAATGACCTGGTGAGCGGCGATGAGCCCGGCGATCTCCGCGGCCTTGGCGGTAATGGGCAGGCTGTCCGGCAGGGTGATAGTGTCGGGTACCTGTTGCCAGCGCCGCTGGCAGCCCGCCATGGACCGGGCGATACGCCCCTGCAGACGGGCCAGCGCGTCGCGGTATCTGTCGCCCTCCAGTCGCCGCAGCTCGTTGAGAGCCTTGCGCAGCTGAAAGCGGTCCGTCAGGGCACACTGGTCAATCTGCTCAATCTGTTGTTGCAATCCGGCAGGCACGTCAATCCCGGGTCGTGAATAACTGGCTGGCATGGCCGCCCATTATAATCCCCGGCGCGGGGTCTGGCTCAGTCCCGGGACGAGGCGGCATGCTGTTCCCGCAGTTCCCGTCGCAGTATCTTGCCGATATTGGACTTGGGCAGCTCGTCGACAAAATAGATGCGCCGGGGAAGCTTGTAGGCGGTAAGACCCTGGCGACAGAAATCCTTGAGGGTCTGTTCGTCCAGGGAACTGGTCTTTTTGCGCACGGCATACAGCACCACGTCCTCGCCGCTGTGTTCGTCGGGCACGCCGATGGCGGCGCTTTCCCGGACGTCCGGGTGGGAATTGACGTACTCCTCGATTTCCCCCGGTATCACGTTGAAACCGGAGACCAGGATCATGTCCTTCTTGCGATCGACGATACGGATATAGCCCTCGGCGTCGATGGTGACAAAATCGCCGGATTTAAGCCAGCCGTCCTCGGTGAGCACCTGGCGGGTATCCTCTTCCCGCTGCCAGTAGGCCCGCATCACCTGGGGACCCCGGATCCACAGCTCGCCCACGTCCCCGTCAGGCACGTCGGTGCCGTTGTCGTCCACCACCCGCACATCCGTGGCCGCCAGGGGCAGACCCACGGTGCCGGGCCGATTGTGGCTGGGGCTGTTCACCGACACTACCGGCGAGCATTCTGTCAGACCGTACCCCTCGTAGATCGGGCAGCCGGTCATCGCCTCCCATTCGGTCTGCACGTGCTCCGACAGGGGCATGGCCCCGGCGCCGCAGAACCGCATGGCGGAAAAGTCGATGGCCGCGGTTTCCTCCCGTTCCAGCAGCGCCAGGAACAGGGTATTGATGCCGACAAAACCGGTGATACGGTTGTTCTGCAACACGGTGATCACCGAATCCAGGTCCCGGGGATTGGGAATCAGGTAGTTGTGGTTACCGGCAAACGGCATGGCCACGCAGTGCAGCAGAAACGCGTAGCTGTGATACAGCGGCAGCGGACCGGCGATATTTTCCACGCCGTCGCTGATCACTTCCCGGCTCCTGGCACGGAATTGCATCATGTTGGCCAGCAGGTTATTGTGGGACAGCATGACACCCTTGGCGTAGCCGGTGGTGCCGCCGGTATAGAGGATCAGCGCGGTATCGTCGCCGGCGGACTCCGGTGCCGGCAGCGGCTGCGACTGCGCCGCACCGCGCTTCAGCGCCTGCATGAAATCCATGGCCCGGGGCAGACTGTAGGCCGGCACCAGTTTTTTCAGGTAGCGGGCCCCGAGATTGATGATCTGCCGCTGCAGCGGCGACTGCAGGTCCCCCAGCCGGGTGACGATGACCTCCTCGATGTCGGTATCCGCCAGTATTTCCTCCAGCTTGCTGCAGAAGTTGGCCAGGATGACGATGCCCTTCGCGCCGGCATCGACAAACTGGTGGCGCATTTCCCGGGGGGTGTACAGCGGATTGGTGTTGACCACGATCAACCCGGCCTTCAGCGCCCCGAACACGGCCACGGGAAACTGCAGCAGGTTGGGCAGCTGGATGGCGATGCGGTCGCCGGGTTTCAGGCTGGTTGCCGACTGCAGATAGCGGGCAAAGTCGTCGCTGAGCCGGTCGACGGCACGGTAGTCCAGGGTCGCCGAAAAACAGGTGAAGGCGGGCTTGTCGCCGTATTCACCGGCCGCCCTGGCCAGCACCTCCAGCACCGAGCGGTACTGGCCCGGATCGTATTCCCCGGTCAACTGTTCCGTCATTGTCGTTATCCTCTGCTGTCCTTATCTGCCTGCTTTTTCTGCCTGCTTTCTTTGCCTGCTTTCTTTGCCTTCTTTCTCTGCCTGCTTACTCTGCCTGTTTTCTATAATAGCCGCCGGCGCCTTATTTTGATTCGTTGCCGGCACCTTGTTTTATTCCGCTGTCGGAGTCTTGTTTAATTTCCCCGGCAGTGTCTTATTGGTTGTCGGCAGCGCCTTTTGTTGACTTGCCAGCATCTTACTTTTTTTGTCAGTGGTTTGCTTTATTTCGCTGACGCCTTGCTTTACCTGGTGGCGGCGCCTTGTCGGTTTTCGCCAGCAGCATAGTTAATTTCATCAGCGGCGTCCTGCTTTATTTCGCCAGTCGGCTCATGGCTTCTTCCAGGCCCTTCACCGTGAGGGGAAACATGCGGTCCTCGATCAGCTCACGGACGATGCCGATGGAGTAGCTGTGCTCCCAGAATTCCTTCGGCGTGGGATTCAGCCACACCAGGTGCTCGAAGGTTTCGCTCAGCCGCTGCATCCACAGCGCCCCGGCCTCCTCGTTGTAGTGCTCGATGCTGCCGCCGGCGTGGGTGATCTCGTAAGGCGCCATGGTGGCGTCGCCCACGAAGATCACCTTATAGTCCGCCGAATACTTGTGCAGGATATCCCAGGTGGAGGTGGTTTCCGCCAGGCGCCGGTGGCTGCGGGTCCACACCGAGTCGTAGATGAAATTGTGGAAGTAGAAATACTTCAGGTGCTTGAACTCGGTGCGCGCCGCGGAGAACAGTTCCTCGCAGACCCGCACGTGGGGATCCATGGAGCCGCCCACGTCGAAGAACAGCAGCACTTTCACCGCGTTGTGGCGCTCCGGCACCATCCTGATGTCCAGCAGCCCGGCATTCCTGGCGGTGGAGCTGATGGTGTCGTCCATGTCCAGTTCCTCGGCCGCCCCGGTGCGGGCAAAACGGCGCAGCCGGCGCAGGGCCATCTTCAGGTTGCGGGTGCCCAGTTCCACGCTGTCGTCCAGGTCGCGGAAGTTCCGCCGGTCCCACACCTTCACCGCCCGCTGGTTGCGGCTCTCGTCCTGGCCGAGGCGGATGCCCTCGGGGTTGTAGCCGTAGGCGCCGAAGGGCGAGGTGCCGCCGGTGCCGATCCACTTGTTACCCCCCTGGTGACGCTCTTTCTGTTCCTCCATGCGCTTGCGGAACTCTTCCATCAGCCTGTCGAAGCCTCCCAGGGCCTCGATGCGGGCTTTTTCCTCGTCGGACAGCAGGGTCTCGAACTGTTTCTGCAGCCAGTGCTCCGGTATCTGGTACTGCAGCATCTCGTCCAGGGTATCCACCTGTTCGAAATAGCGGGCAAAGGCCCGGTCGAACTTGTCGAAGTGTTTTTCGTCTTTCACCATGCACAGGCGGGACAGGTAGTAGAAGTCGTCCACGTCGGCAAAGGCCAGGTTGTTTTCCAGGCACTCCAGCAGTGCGAACAGCTCCGTCAGGGTGACGGGCAGCCGTTCCGACCGCAGGGTCATGAAAAAGTTGATCAGCATCAGCTCTTGGCCCGGTGCATAAAGGCCAGCTTCTCCAGCAGCTGCACGTCCTGTTCATTTTTCACCAGGGCGCCGTACAGCGGGGGGATGGCCCGGCGGGTGTCGTGATCCTTGAGTATATCCTCGGGAATATCGTCCGCCATCAGCAGCTTCAGCCAGTCAATCAGTTCCGAGGTGGACGGCTTCTTCTTCAGCCCCGGCACCCTGCGCACCTCGAAAAAGATGTCCATGGCCTGGCGCACCAGCTGTTTCTTGATATCCGGGTGGTGCACCTGGACGATTTTCTCCATGGTCTGGGGATCGGGAAATTCGATATAATGGAAAAAGCAGCGGCGAAGAAAGGCGTCAGGAAGCTCTTTTTCGTTGTTGCTGGTGATAATGATAATGGGCCGGTGCCGGGCCTTCACCGTTTCCCGGGTTTCGTAGACGTAAAACTCCATGCGGTCCAGTTCCAGCAGCAGGTCGTTGGGGAACTCGATATCCGCCTTGTCGATCTCGTCGATGAGCAGCACCGTCTGCTGCTCCGAGGCGAATGCTTCCCAGACCTTGCCCCTGACGATGTAGTTGGCGATGTCATGCACCTTCTCGTCCCCCAGCTGGGAGTCCCGCAGCCTTGATACCGCGTCGTATTCGTACAACCCCTGCTGGGCCTTGGTGGTGGACTTGATATGCCACTGGATCAGCGGCAGGCTCATGGAACTGGCCACCTGCTCCGCCAGCATGGTCTTGCCGGTGCCCGGCTCTCCCTTGATCAGCAGGGGGCGCTGTAACTGCACGGCGGCGTTCACTGCCATCTGCAACTGCTCGCTGGCTACGTAGTCGCTGGTGCCGGTAAAACTCATAGTCTCGTATCCGTTGGTTGGGGTCTCTGGTAGTCGTTCGGATGTTTATTTGCTGGTTGTCGGTTTTTAAATTTCAGGGATGAATAAAGTCATAATAGATTGACTGTTTCTGTTTTGATTACGCGGTGGTGGCGCGGTTTGAATCGGGTCCGGTGGGCGGGGGTGAGGCCGGGTCCCGACGCTGAGGAACGCAGACGCACATCCTTGTGCGCTCGACCTCGGCATCCCTGCCTCGGACGTCCTCCGCGTCGGGACCCGGCCTCACTCGCAACCCACGGCGAACTTTCCACCCACGCCACCACCGCTTTGCTGTTGCCTTGACCCTTGTTTTGGTTTTTGTTGAAAAAAGCGCAGTTTACCCCGTGTAAATGAACAAAAAAGGGGTCAGAGTAAAAATACAGTACTGTATTTTTACTCTGACCCCTTTTTTTACAGCCTGTCTAGGCACTTTGCCCCTCCGGGGCTTCTTTGTCCTCCCTGGCCTGCTGCTTGCGCTGCTTTTCCTCTTTCCTGGCCTGTTTCTTCTGTTGCCTGGCCTCCAGCCTGGCCTTGCCACGGCCCCGTCCGCGGCGCAGCAGCATCAGCACCAGGGCCGCTACCAGGGCCAGGATGATGGCCAGGAACAGCGGCACGAAGGCTCTTACCGCCGCCTCCCCGCCGATGGTGATGGCGTCCATGAGCACGATGATCAGTGCCGGTGCCATGGCCGAGCCGGTGTCGCTGACGTACCAGGGGGTGGCAATAATAGCCAGCATCAGGGCCCGCAGGAAATACGACAGGCCGCGTTGCTGCTGAAAGCGGGTAACCCGCCAGAAAAAGGCGTAAAAGAAGCAGCCGGCGGCGATATACACGCCCCAGGCTATATAGTAGTTGGTGGGGTTAATCATCGGCAGAGACCCAGTGAATCACGTGTTCTTCCATCCCGTCCTCGTGGACATACTCTTCGGACAGCACCCGGCCGGCGACGGCGATGCCCTGCTCTTCCATCAATGTACGCGATCCGGCCAGTAACGGATGCCAGTCGTACAGGGGCCTGCCCTCGTGGCGCAGCTTATAGGCGCAGGTGGACGGAATCCACTTCAATTCGCCGATGTCGTGCTCCCAAACCTGCAGGCAGTCGGGCACTTTCCTGGTCCGGCTGGCGTAGCAGCCGCAGCGGCTGGTCCGCTGATCGAAATAGCGGCAGATAACACGGGTGTAGTGCACCCTGGGGCTGTCGGCCTCACCCAGTTTTTTCAGACAGCAGCGGCCGCAGCCGTCACAGAGCTGTTCCCATTCCTGCCGGTTGAGGGTATGCAGCGGGCGTTCCCAGAAGGGTTTGTCTGCCTGGGAGCTGGCTTCCTCGGTGCGGTCTTTTGCCGTCATCTCTTTACCATGGTGTCTGTTGGCAACATC